>ENA-OPTB01000212-OPTB01000212.1-human-gut-metagenome-genome-assembly--contig:-NODE-212-length-60684-cov-7.146745_pt1 | contig 60684 bp, 38 predicted proteins | sample MGYA00241810_ERZ501911 | MGnify/ENA primary metagenome ERZ501911 (study PRJEB25962, sample SAMEA2042304) | human gut metagenome | biome: human gut; feature: human-associated habitat; material: faeces... | reverse complement strand
TGTCATCTGCGCCGGTGCAAAGCCGCTGGTGTTCCTGGATTACATCGCCTGCGGCAAAAACGTGCCGGAGCGCATTGCCGAGCTGGTTGCCGGTGTAGCCGAAGGCGGCACGCAGCGTCAGGCTGCTCACTGTCGGCTTCAATGCCTGCATGAAGGACTCCTGTCCGACGTTCCACCCCAATCCCAGCGAGCCGGTCGGGCTGAACTGTTCGTCCTTGCCGAAGTTGTTCGAGCCGTCCGTACGGGTGGTGAAGCTCAGGATGTAGCGGTTCTTCAGCACGTAGTCCATCGAGAAGTAGAACGAGGCGAAGGCGTCCTCCTGGATGCTCTGTCCCGACAGCCCGTCCATGATGGCGGCATAGGACAGCAGCTGTCCGTAGTCGGTCTTCTGGTCGGATGGGTAGACCGGCATGGCGGAGTTGCCTGATACGGGGTCATAGCCGTAACGCTTCTCATAGATGGCCTTGGCATACTGTCCGCGTATCTCCGCACCACCCAGCAGGCTGAGGTAATGGGTATCCCCGATAGTGAGGAAGTAGTGGAGCTGTCCGCGCAGGTTGTAGTTGGTGTTGTAGGCGGAGTTCTGGCGGATGGAGCCGTACCGGCGCTTCGACTGGTCGTTGTGTCCCTCGAAGGGGCGGTCCATCCATGCCGCGTAGGTGTTCTCGCCGATGTAGTTGTCGGCATGGTTGGAGACGTAGCCGAAGGAGCCCAGTCCCTCGAACGTCAGATTCTCCAGCAGCTTCACGCTCATGCTGGCGATGAGGGAGGAGGTGAAGTTCTTGTCCTTCGCATACGTCTCGTCCATCTCGCGCAGGATGTTGAACCCCTCTTCGGGCAGGGGCAGCTCATACTGCCGGTTCGTAATCCTCAGGTGGTGGTAGGTGCGGTCTGCCGCATACGAGCCGTCGTCGTTGTAGGGGCGTTCGTAGGGGTTGGCAAAGTAGGCATACTGGAACGGGTCGATGCCGGCAGCCGAGTCGTTCGCCTTCTGCATGCTCATGTCGAGCGATACGCCCAGCTTCACCCGTTTGTTGGGTTGCATGTCCATCTTGGCGCTGACGTTGTAGCGGTCGTAGCTGGTCTTCTTCACCAGTCCGTTGTTCCGGTCATAGCCGAACGACACGTAGTAGGTACTCTTCTCCGAACCGCCGGAGAGCGAGAGGTAGTGGCTCTGGGACACCGGACTGCGGAAGAGTTCCTTGAACCAGTCGGTGGAGTGTTCGCCCAGGGCGGCGATGGCGGCGTCCTGTTCCTCCCGGCTCATCCCTGCGTAGGTGTCATATCCGGAGCGTATCATGCCCACGATGCCGATGACCGGATAGATGCCGTTGTTGGACTCACGGTTGGCATAGCGTTCGGTGGAGAACTCGTCCCACAGCTCCTGTTCCCAGGCGAGCTTCTGTCGGGAGTTCATCAGTCCGGCATCGCGCGACGGCGCAGTGACCACCGATACGTTGGCGGAGTAGTTCACCTGCATCTTGCCTTCCTGACCGCGCTTGGTCGTTACCACGATGACGCCGCCTGCAGCCCGGGAGCCGTAGATGGCGGCAGCCGACGCATCCTTCAGCACGGTCACCGAAGCGATGTCGTTCGGGTTGATGCCCGCGATGCCGTTGCTGAAAATGTCGCTGAAGTCCTCTGCCCGCAGCTGGCTGCTGGCTATCTTGGGCAGGTCATGTTGCAGGGGGACTCCGTCGACCACCCACAGCGGGTCGGCGTTGCCCGTGATGGTGTTGGTTCCGCGGATGCGGATGCGCGCGGTCTGTCCCGGACGTCCCGAGACAGCCTTCACGTCGACGCCGGCAATCTTGCCTTGCAGCAGCATGTCGAGGTTGGCGGTCGGTGCGCCTTTCAGGTCCTCGGCGGTGAGTGTCTTCAGTGAGCCGGTCGTGCGGTTCTTGGTCGTCCGCGAATAGCCCGTGATGACCACCTGGTCAAGCTCCGATGACTCCTCGGTGAGCATGATGTGTCCGGTCAGTGCCCGGGTCACACGCATCGAGTACGGCTTCATGCCGATGTACTGGATTTCGAGCAGTGCGTTGTGCCGGACCTGGATGTGTACCAGCCCTTGTCCGTCGGCGATGGCTGCCGGTGTCCCTTCCACTTTGACGGTGGCTCCGGGTAGGGGTGTGTTGTCGGCGCTCACGATGACGATTCGCACGGGAATCATCTGCTGCGTGTCCGGTGTCTGGGCATACAGTCCGGCGGCTGCCAGGTTGCAGCAAAGGAGCGTCAGTGTGGGTAGATGGTTGATTCTCATAAGCCCTCTCTATGGTTAGTGGTGATTAATTATGTCGATGTCTCGTCGCGTGGGGTGCAACAGGTGCTCCACGAAGTAGTAGCGTATCAGGTTCAGGTAGTAGTCGTCCATCACGCCGTGGTCCTTCCCCGGAAGGATGAAGAAGTCGAACCGCTTGTGTGCCTCTATCAGGGCATGTGCCATCCGGTAGGTCGACGAGGGAGGCACGTTCCGGTCCATGTCGCCGGTGATGAGCAGCAGGTCGCCCTGCAGCCGGTCGGCAAGCTCCATGTTCGTGGGGATGTGCGTGTGGAACCGGGTGCGGTGGTCCACGCTGTCGGTCTCTGCGGTGACGCCATGGAAGGTCTCTCCCCACCACTGGATGTAGATGTTGTTGTCGTGGTTGCCCGAGGCGGCGACGCCGACCTTGAAGAAGTCCGGGTAGGTGAGCATGGCGGCTACGGTCTGGAATGCACCTCCCGAGTGTCCGTAGATGCCTACCCTGTCGAGGTCGATGAACGGGTAACGGGACGCCAGCTCCTCCACCACATGACGGGTGTCCGGGAGCGGATAGTCGCGCAGGTTGCCGTAGCCGTAACAGTAGAAGTCACGTCCACGCAGCGGGGAACTGCCGCGGACCGACACGTTGATGACCACGAACCCGAGTTCGGCAAGCGACTGGTTCCCGTTGTCATCGACGACGAACGACAAGGGCAGCTGGTCGTCCTGCGGACCGGGATAGACATTGGTGATGAGGGGATACTTGCGTGCCGGGTCCAGTGTGGAGGGCACGTACATCACTCCGTACAGGTCCGTCACCCCGTCGGCAGCTTTTACCTTCACGAGGGTAGGTGGTTGCCAGCCGGCTGCCCGCAGGGCGGATTCGTCCATGCGGTCCACCTCAAAGCTCCGTGACGGATGGTCGATGGAGAGGACACGCACCGTCGGCGGACAGTCCACCCGCGAACAGCGGTCGATGGCATAGCGTCCGTCGTGGGACAGTGACAGCTCGTGGTTGCCGTTGCCGGGGGTGAGCAATACCTGACGCGTGCCGTCCAAGCTTGCCTTATAATAATAGGTATAGCACGGGTTCACCTGCGGGTCCTCACCGTAGCCGGCAAAGAGCAGTTCGTTCCGTACCGTGTCCACGCGGACGATACGTCCTGCCACAAGCCGGTCGCCCCGGGTGACGCGGTGCAGCAGACGGCCTTCGCCGTCGTAGAGGTAGTAGTTCCCCCGTCCCGTGCGTTCCGACCACCAGAGGATGTACCGTCCCTGGCGGAAGACCAGGTGGTTCATCAGCGTGAGGTTGATATGCGGACGGGTGGTTTCGGAAATCAGTTCGTCGACCGTGCCGTCGGCGAGGTTGACCCGGCACAGGTCAATGCAGTCGGCTGTCCGGCTGCGGCGGGTGAAGTAGAGCGCCTCTCCGGTGCTGAAGTGGTCCAGTTCCACGGTCTGGTCGGGATACTTGTCGATGGGGAGGAGGCGTGCCTCGTCCGTGTCGGCGTTGTACCAGAACAGGCGGTAGCGGGGCACCCCCTCATCGCCCGGCATGGGCATCTGGAAGGTGAGGGTCTGCGGACGCCCCTTGCCCAGGGAGTTGATGAGGCTGATGTCCTGCACCTCGCTCATGTCCTGCAGCAGGCATACGTAGCGGTGTCCCATCCAGCTGCCTCGGATGTTCGACGGCACGGTGTCCACACAGGCACGGTAGGTGTAGGAGGTTCCCTCCCTGCCGTCGGTTGTGAGGCGTCGCACTGTCCCGGTCCGGTTGTTACGCACGTAGAGGTCATGCCCGCTCCCCAGCATGGTGAAGGCGGAGTCCGCCGAATGGCAGGTCTGTCTGAAATGAGGAGGAACCCCGTCGGTGTCGGGCTGTTCGTCGGTGAAGGCAAGCGTGCCCCGGCGGAGGTCATAGACCAGCGTTCCCTTCCGGTGACGGAGGAAGAAGCGGCGGACATCGCCCCGGTTGAAAGTCAGTCCGTGAAGGCGGAAGTCGTTGCGGTCGAGGCTGTCACCCGTCAGGGAGGCATAGCGGGCGGTGAAGGCAGTGACATCCTTCACCATCGGAATCTTGCGCCCGTTGCGCGCATCCACGAGGTAGTAGCGCGTGGAGTCGCCTTTCCGCACGTTGTAGTAGAAAAAGGGACAGCCGTTCATCCACGTCGGATAGATGCAACGCCCTGCAATGCAAGGTTCCCAGGCGGAAGCGGAATGCTGCTCCACCCTGTCCCAGTCAATGGTCTGCCCATGGAGGCCGGACAGGCAGGCCGTCATCACAAACAGGACGACGACACGGATTACTCCTCTATACATATATGGGTGTTATTAGTTGTCGGTAGACAAGTGGACGAGGGGAGTGGCAACTCGTTTTCCCTTATCGCTAATAAAACTGCTCAAAGATAAATTTATGTTTTAATACTACTTATGTTTATACGTTATTTAACTAAATATTCCTTCCGGTTTCCTAAAGTGGATTGCTAGTTGCTTGTTGTTTAGCGGAAGTTTCTTTGTGCTGGTGTCGCATTCGCTGCTTTCGTTTCTATCGTACGGGTGTCTATGTCAGGAAAACGGAATGGTTTGAAAGCCGTCTGACTGTCCGGGTATCAATTTGTCAAATTGTCAAACGAAGGCGCTGAGAAGGCCCTTCGTTGCACCCGACGACGGGAGAGCACGCAGAAAGGATATTCTCAGGCGATTCGCAAAATGCAGATGGATGCAATTTGCACTGGAAAGAGATGCTTTTGTTGCCGTCGGAGCGGATTGGATATCCGCAGGAAGGGTGAAGGTGGAAAATGCCGCTCAAAAGAATAGTTTGCAAAAGTGTGTCCCGGCATACAAACTGGAGGTGAATGAAGATAAATAAATGTATCCAAATCGTAAAACAAGCGTTTCGCCTTCCGATAATTGGACTTCAACGGATGAAACAATATTGTTTGACGACCCAAACAATATTGTTTCACGTGCCAAACACAAGTGTTTGCCGAGTCAAACAATATTGTTTCGTGGTATAAATATTCGTCTTTGCCCTTGTTTTGGAATAAGTATGCGGTTTGGCTTGCATGAATATTCTTAAAAAAGCCTGCTTTGACCGTTTTTGCAGAAATGTGCGTTAGCTGGAAAGGTCCTTTTCTCGAATTCTGTCAAGGAAATAGGGAAAAGAGTGTGCAGAGTGATAGTTTGTTGGGTGAGTTATGACAGGTAGTCGATAAGGCGGAACGGTTTTCGGGACCATGTGTGGACGCTTTGTTTTTTTATCGGAAGTCCGGTGGGCGTGACAATAAGTTCGTAGTAATAAATTTGTATAGAAATGGGTAGAGCGCAAGAACTTCGATAGTTTTTGGTGGTTTTTCCGTCTTAATGGTAATCAGGAAATGGCTATTTGAAAGAGAAGGAAAAGGAAGAGAAAATGCACCTTTTTTCAGGAAAAATTCGACTTTAACATTAAAATCAGATTGTTATCTCTTTCTTTTTCCCCTTCGGCGGTTGTGTGTCCATATTTTTTGTTCGCTGTTTGGGCAGGGAGCCTGTCAATCTTGCCCGGTTGGCGATGTCCTAAAATTGCGTATCCTTTCAGTTTGTTCGTTTACAGAGAGTTAATGCTATCCGGAACAGTGTCTGACGAGCCGGATGTGAACGAATATCATCACCAGACCCTGTCAGCTTGCCAATTGGATGCATGTCAGTGGCATCTTGGGGTGACAAAGGTGAAGAATGTATCACTAGATATTCCTTTTGCTGCTCTTCAACTGAGGGATGCAGAAGGGAGCGCTTGTATAGATTATTAGATAGTGGTTTTGAAGAGGTGTTTTGTATAAATATGTCTTTATGATATATTTTTTTGGTGGATTTATGACGGAATTGATGTTAATATGCTTACTATTTGATATGTTTATTCTGACTATTTGCGACGAAAGTAAGCGTCCGGGTCTTTGCCAAACCGGAGAATTGTAGTAGTTTTCCATTGAAAGTTTCTGGTCTCGGTAGGTGTACATGGATTGAGCATGTGCATCGGACTAAGAAAAAATCGAATATCCTAACTAAAAATTAACTATCGAAGGTTACGTAAAACAAAAAGGAAGTTTAACCGGCTTTTGCAAGCCGGACTTCATTTGACGGGTCACAGGCTGGCAGACAGTCGGTACTCGGTGAAGCGGAAACAGGACAGTTGGGAATTCAGGAATGTTAGGCAGAGTAAACCAAATTAGTTTATTAACGGAGATAAAATCTATTTATGGAAAAATGTAGTAAAGTGTTGAGAGAGTACATATTGCATTGGTGTGTGCTCCTATGCCTGAGTGTGGCATTCTGTACTGCTGCCTACGGACAGACAGGTCCCGGGCAGGCGATTGAAGGTACCGTCCTGGATGAAAACGGGGAAGCGCTTCCGGGTGCTTCGGTGTACATCAGCAACGCTTCGGGACAGATATGGGGCGTCGCGAGCGACTTGAACGGAAAGTTCCGCATCCAGGTTCCGGAGAAAATCTGGGCAAGCGAGAAATTGCACTTCGTGATTACGTACATCGGTTACGATACGGACAACCGGGTGCTGAGCAAGAAGCAGACGAACTACCGCATCCAGTTGAAGTTGTCCCAGCGTGCACTGGATGAAGTGGTCGTCACCGGTTATCAGGTCATCGACCGACGGAAGGTGACCAGTGCCGTGACGTCCGTCAAGGCAGAGGACATCCTGGTGCCGGGCATGACCTCCATCGACCAGGCACTGGAGGGACGAATCCCCGACCTGATGCTGTTGAAGAACTCAGGTGAGGCGGGTGCCACAGCCCGTCTGCGTGTCCGCGGAACCTCGACACTCGTCGGAAACCGTGAGCCTCTGTGGGTGCTGGACGGCTTCGTGCTGCAGGACCCTGTGGATGTGAGTACCGAGGAGCTGAATGACCCGGACTACATTAATTATATAGGTAATGCCATCTCGGGCATCAACCCGCAGGACATCGAACGTGTGGACGTGCTGAAGGATGCGTCGGCAACAGCCCTCTACGGTACACGGGCATCCAACGGTGTCATCGTCATCACCACGAAGAAGGGACGGGTCGGTCCGCCGCAAATCCGCTATTCGAACCAGACGAAAATCACCATCCGTCCGCGTTACACCGACCGTGCGGTGAACCTGATGAACTCGCAGGAACGTGTGAAGTTCGGACAGGACTTGATAAAGCTGCACTATGCCTTCCCGAGCAACATGCCGATGGTGGGGTATGAGGGAGCTTACTACCGTTACCAGAGCGGACTGACCACGTACGATGATTTTCTGCAGGAGGTCCAGCGCGACGAGACGGTGAACACCGACTGGTTTGACCTGCTGACGAGGGATGCGTTGACCCATTCGCACACGTTGAGCATCTCCGGCGGTACGGATGCAACCCGTTACTATGCGTCCATCGGTTATACGCGGGAGAACGGAAACATCATCTCCGAGTATGTCAACCGTTACACCGCCACCATGAACCTGATGACCGACATTACCAAGCAACTGAAGGCGAACGTGCGCCTCAACGGCAATGTCATGAAGAAAAACCACCTGCCCAATGAAATCTCTGCATTGGACTATGCCTACAACACGACACGTGCCCTGCCTGCCTACAACCCCGACGGCTCCCTGTACTTCTACAAGGACAAGGCCTACGACATCGGTCAGGGAAAGCAGAACGAAAAGTACAACTACAATATCCTGAATGAAATCAACAACTCTTCGAATGAGTACGACGGCACCACGCTGATGGCGAGCCTGGACCTGACCTATGACCTGAAGAGCATCGTAGACCTGACGGCTGCCGCCTCGTATACCCGCAGCTCGACGTTGCAGTCCACCTGGTTCGGCGAGAAGTCAAACTACGTGGCAATCCTGAAGAACGGGGAGTTCAACGACCGTCCGATCACCGGTGACACGGGAAAGAGCGAATTGCCTTACGGAGGTTTGCTAAACACCAGCAATACCATTGCCGAGAGCTTCACCGGACGTCTGCAGGCGAACTTCCACTATATGTTGAAGACCGAGAACTTCAACCACCTGTTCACCTCCACCATGGGTTACGAGGTCAGCATGTCCCGCACGGACGGTATCTCGGACCAGACCCGCGGCTACTACAAGGACCGTGGTATGAAATATGTGACCATGGATGCCAAGACCCTGGAAAGCTTCCCTCTGTATGAAGAGTGGCTGGCACAGGGACACCGCACGATGACAGCCGGAAAGACCAACCAGCTCAGCGGATACCTCACGTTGGCTTACGATTTCAACAACTATGTGACCTTGAGTGCCAGCGGACGCTTTGATGCCTCGAACAAGTTCGGCAGCCGCAGCAACGAGAAGTTCCTGCCTGTGTGGTCCCTCTCGACCCGTGTGAACCTGAAGGACATCTTTGGCAAGAAGTGGAATTTTCTGAACGACTGGAGCATCCGTGCTTCCTATGGTAAGACGGGTAACATGCTGGACGGCGAGACGCCCAACCTGCTGATACGTCAGGGCATGATGGATGCCTTCTATGGCGAGAACGTCTCCACGGTCTATCACTTCCCCAACCCGAACCTGCGCTGGGAACAGACGTCACAGACGAATCTCGGTATGGACATGGTGACCTTCGACGGTCGCCTGACATTGAGCGGCGACCTGTGGTTCAAGTACACGAGCGATGCCTTCTCGTCTGTGAACGTGTCGCCGGTCAACGGTGTGACCAGCTACCAGATGAACAGCGGTGACATCAAGAACTGGGGATACTCGCTCACCCTCTCCGGTTATCCGATACGGACGAAAGACTGGAAGCTCTACCTGTCTGCCAACGCTTCGTGGGTCAGCAACACCGTACGTACGAACACGAGTGAGACCTATCAGTTGCAGGATTATCTGAACGGAACGGCATTGATCCCGGACAGACCGGTAGGTACCTTCTATTCATACAAGTTCCTGGGACTGAACCCGAACACCGGCGTGCCGATGTTCGACGACTATGAGGACCGCATCCACCTGCTGTCCGGCAAGTCGTTGAGCGAAGTCGTTCCGTTGGTCATGATTGAGACCGGTAACCGTGAGCCCAAGCTGACCGGTTCGTTCTACACGACACTGAGCTGGAAACAGCTGTCGATGAACATGAACTTCACCTACAGCATCGGTTCCAAGATGCGTCTCTTTCCCCTGTACAAGAAGATTGTGTCGGGCGTCAGTGCCATCGACAACGTGCGCAAGGAGTTCATGGACCGCTGGATGCGTCCGGGTGATGAGCTGAACACCAATATCCCTGCCCTGTTGAGCCCGGGAGACCCGATGTACAAACGGTATGTCTCCCACTGGTCTGCCTCCAAGGGTTCGTACAACAATGTGCCCAACTTTGCCTCTTCCGTATGGGACATGTACGACAACTCCGACCTGCGTGTGGTGCCGGGCGACTACCTGCGCCTGAGTTCACTGACGGTGTACTACAACTTACAGGCGAGACAGTTGCAGCACACCCCGCTGAAATCCTTGCGGTTGGGTCTCTCCACGGGCGACATGTTCGTTATCGCTTCCAGGAAGCTGAAGGGACAGGACCCCAGCCAGGCAAACAACGAGAAGGCTGTGTTGTCCATCCGCCCGTCCTATACGTTTAGCCTCGATGTATCATTCTAACTTAAGCAAACACGATTATGATAAGAAAATACATATACTCTGTTGTCGCTTCGGTATGCCTGATGGGTACGGCCACATCCTGTAGCGACTTTCTGAGCGAATATTCACAAGATATGGTGGTGGCGAAGGAAGTGAGCCACTTTGATGAACTGTTGTTGGGCAGTGTCTATGTGCCCAGCGTGTACATGCAGGACGGAGTCTCTCCCAGTACCGTGTGCGGCTTCCTGAATATCCTGGACGACGATGTCAATACCGGCAAGGGAGCGGGTGCTTTCGGCAACCGCATCGACATGGGATGGACCAGTACCATGAACCCCACTTTCGGTTACTTTGCCTGGCAGCTCCAGGTCGGCAGGAACTATACCGGCACCAATACGGTAAGGGACGACGGTACGTGGAATGACTTGTATTACCGCATCTTCACCATCAACGTGATTCTGAACGAAATCACGGACCTGCCTCACTCCACCAAAGAGGATGAAGCCACCTATTGGCGGGTGCAGGGCGAAGCCCATTTCCTGAGAGGGTACTTCTTCTACATCCTGGCGAACCTGTATAGCAATATGTACACCGAGGAGACGGCGGACAAGACCCTGTCTGTCCCTCTCAAGCTGACACCCTACATCGAGCATGACAAGAGCAAGAAAACCCAGTTCACACGGGCAAGTGTCAAGGATGTTTACGAGCAGATCGTGAAAGACCTGAAGGCTGCCTCGGAATACCTGACCCGCAGTCCGCAGGTTGACTCGCACCGCCTGTACAGAGTTTCGGCGGAAGCTGCCGACCTGATGCTGAGCCGCGTGTACCTGTACATGCAGAACTGGAAAGAGGCGGAGGCCTATGCCGACAAGGTGATTGCCAGCAAGAATGTATCCCTGGCGCGGTTGTCCTCCATCTCTCCCGACAATCCTTTCCTGTCGGAGAACAACGGGGAAATCATCTTCTCGCAGGGACCGAACTACCTGATGGCACCCAATAGGCTGTCGGGTGCTCCCGGTACCTATTGCGTAAGCCATGACCTGTATGACCTTTATGACCAGGAGAATGACCGGCGGGTTGCCGCGTTCTTCGAACCGCATTACAGCACGGACAGTATCGGGTTGTCCAACAAATACGGGCATTCGACGGAACGTCCGAGGGTGTCGGATGTCTTCACCTTGCGTGTATCGGAGGCTTACCTGAACAAAGCGGAGGCCTGTGCCATGCAGGGCGGAAAGGATGCCGAGGCATGCACGGTGCTGAACAAGCTGAGAAAGGAGCGCATCACCGATTACAAGGACCGGACTTACACCGGAAGCGAGTTGGTGAACCAGATCCGCCTGGAACGCCGCAAGGAGCTTTGCTTCGAGGGACAACGTTGGTTTGACCTGCGCCGCTATGCCGTCAACAAGCAGTATCCGTACAAGCGTCAGATCCTGCATGTGCTGAATGTGTGCGGGGATGATGTCGACTACCTGCTGACGCGCTATTACGTGCTGAAGGAAGACGACCCCGCCTATACGTTCTCCATCCCCAAGACAACGATAAACTTCGACAACGTCCCGATGCCGGACAATCCGCGTGAAGAACGGAAGCCTCTCGAGGTGAAGGACAATGAGAATGGTACCGATGAAGGAGGTACTACTACTCCTGTAGAAGAATAACTTAATTAAGAAAACAAGGACTATGAAAAAGATAAGCTATTTAGTGTGCCTGCTGGCTTGTGCCGCCTTCTGTGCCTGTGAAAAGGAAGACGCCCTGGAAGCAGGGAAAGTGGACTTCTCCGACCCGTACGTGATTGCCGACAATCCGAAGGACCCGATTCAGCACCGCCGTTACGAGATTTATAAGAAATATGGTGTGCCGGTGTTCTTCAACGACACGGTTCAGTCTGAATACATTGGCGAAGATGCGTATGGAAAGCCAATCTATCAGTATGAGACGCTGGACTTGAACTGGAACTTTTCGACCCACACCGGCGGAGACATCGTGTACCACTATACGTACCTCACGGACCCTGCCGCACAGGATTCGGCGTTGAACTTTGCGGAGACCTATCTCTCCATCGCAAGTAAGAAGATGCAACCGTTTGCCATGCTTCTGACCAGGAAGACGAGAACCAACACTTCCACTCCCAAGGATACAATCAACTATCTGTACAATTTCCGGCTTCTGTTGCTGTCCAACATGGAGGACATGAATAAGCTGACAAAAGAGACGATGGTCGCCCGCAGCCGGAAGATGATTAACGAGATGGTGCTGGTACGCGTGCAGAACTATGAGAAAGTTGCAGCGCGTTTTGGCTCCGTGTCAAGTACGAACAATTACTATTGTCGTCCTTGGAAAGAACTGGGCACAACCAGCCAGTATACTACGAACTCGCTGTTGCATACCAAAAACATATATGATGCTAAATGGATGGATAGATATGGAAGGTGGGTATACCCCGAGGCGACGGACGGCGAACTGGATACAATCCGGATGAACATCATTGACGACATCGGGCAGTTCGGCTTTATCTGTGGTGATGAGAATACACCTTTCCAAGACAGTCCGACGTCAGAATATGACTTGAAGGTCTTTGTCACGCAACTCGTGGATTTGGGAAGCGAGAAGTTCCTGAAACGGTATGGCAGGTCTCCGTTGGTGGCAGAGAAATATGAAATCCTGTATGAATTCATCACAAAAGAACTGGGTGTAGAACTTTAATGAATAGATGTATATGAAGAAATTGTTCGTAATATTGGTCGCTTGCCTGGGTGTTCTCTGGGCATGCGACAAGGAAGAGACGGCAATGTTTGTAGACCTGTCACAAGTGCAGGCAGCTCCCGATTTTACTGATCCCCGCGACGGACATGTGTACAAGTGCGTACAGATCGGTCATCAGGTATGGATGGCGGAAAATCTGGCCTATTACCTGCCGAAGGGTTCGTATGAAGGATGTTGTACCTGGAATGAAGAACCGGTCACACTGAAAAACGTGGAACTTCCGAAAGAGCGTTGGATCCAGGAAGCTACCAATCTGATGAATGATACGAGTTTCGTGTGGGAAGATCGGGATTTTGGAACGATGATGCTGATGGGTACAATCAGTAACGTTCGCAGAGGACGTATGACTGTAAAGCAGGCGATGGGGGACATCACGAGCATGCCGTTATACCATCCTTACAGTGACAGCTTGCAGGTCGTTTTGGAAAGGGCGAAGAAAGACTATATAGAGCCCACTGCCGTGAAATATACCCAAAAGGCAGAGGAAGCCAACGGGAACTATTCCAAACAGTATGGCTATCTCTATTCGTACGAAGCAGCTCGGAAGGCTGTCCCCGAAGGATGGCGTCTGCCGACGGATGAGGATTGGAAGAAGCTGGAGCAGACCCTGGGAATGTCCCGCGACAAGGTGGAACAGCTGAACGTCTGGAGAGGAGAAGGCGTTGGTGCAGCCCTGAAAGAGCGGGGAGAGGGTGGTTTCGCTGCCCGCTTCGCAGGGGGAGACGTCTTTGAGACTTCCACCGTCAAGCCGTGTTATATCCGTCTGGACGAAAGCGCCTACTTCTGGTCATCTACGCTGGTGCCGGAAAATGACAGCATCAGCTTGGCGATGATCCGCTCCCTGTCGGCATACAGCGACGGTGTATGGAGGGGCACCAGCCGCCTGTCCAACGGTCGCCGGGAGATGAAGTACAGCATCCGGTGTGTGAAAGACTTGAAAAAATAAAATCCGATGACGAGTGAACAAGTTGACGAGGAAATGTTTCTTTTAGTCTTCTTGTTCACTCGTTTCCTTGTTAAAGGACAAGTTCAACTTTTAAAACCTGAAACTAAAAAAAAAAAGCAAAATGATGCAGTTGAAAGAAATGATTATGACGGTAGGAGTGGGAGTTGCCATGGCTTGCACTCCGTTTGTTACCGTGCATGCCCAGCAGGAGCCGAGCATTTATGGCGATGCCGTGAAGGCAGATGTGAAGATGAACTATGTATATTCCTTCGAAGAGGCGTTGAAGCGTTCGAAGCAGGAAGGGAAGCCGATCTTCTTCAATTGTTTTGCCGATTGGGCAGTTCCCTGCCACACGATGAATCAGGTGGTGTTCAGCGACGCGAAGTTCTGCGATTACATGAACAAGCATTTCGTGAACCTCTTCCTGGATGTGACGAGAAGCGAAGAAGGCAAGGCGCTGGCACAACAATATAAGGTGGAGACTTTCGCCCAATACCTGGTCCTGAATGAGAAGGGAGAGGTGCTGTTGCGTATCCTGGGAGGCAAGAAGCTGCCCGAGTTCCAGGAAGCCGTAGCGCTGGCTCTGAGCGACAAGACCTCGTTGCTGGGAACGGAAGCGAAATACAACACGGGTAAGTATAACAAGAAGGACTTGCTGAACTACCTCAATGCGCTGAGCCTGGCTCAGGACGAACGTTACGCTTCCGTGGCAAAGGTCTACCTGGGTATGCTCCCTGAGAAAGACTATGCCAAGAAGGAGAACTGGGACGTCATCAGACAGTCGGTGGTGGACCGTTACTCGGACCTGTACAGCTACCTGGTGGCACACCGCAGCGACTTCGTGAAGAGCGTGGGCGAGAGAACAGTGAACACGTTGCTGGAGCGTTTGTACATCCCCGACCTGATGGACTACGCTTGCGGCAAGAAGGAATACGATGCCGGTCAGCTGCTGGCGTTGTCTACTGACATGCAGAAGGCGGAGATACCCGACGCGTCGATGTGCTACTTGCTGTACGACATCGCCAAGTTGCGCGGCACCAAGAAGTATCCGGAGCTGATAGAGCTGATGAAGACCCGCGGACGTGAGCTGGAGGGAAGACGACTGCCCGTCGAACTTTCCTTCGAATTCCCGGAGTTGTCGAAGAGCGAACGGGAGCTCATCGGTGGTTTCCTGAAGGAAGAGGCAGGACGTGAGAGCGAAGGCAGCAACTCGAAGAAGTACCTTTCCGCCCTTGCCCAGCACATCCTCGTCGGTCAGGAGGCGGGCATCTCCTTCGATGTCCATACGTTTGCCGAGGCGATGGAGAAGGCAAAGGCTGAAAACAAGCTGGTGTTCATGGATTGCTACACGACGTGGTGTGGTCCTTGCCGCATGATGGCAGCCCAGGTCTTCACGCAGCAGAAGGTAGGAGACTACTTCAACGAGCACTTTGTAAGCCTCAAGATGGACATGGAGAAAGGGGAAGGCATCACACTGGGCAAGAAGTACGGAGTGACAGCTTATCCGACCATGCTGATTCTGGACACGCAGGGAAATGTCATGCATACCATGGTGGGCTCCCGCAGCGCCGAAGAACTGATTAAGGAAGCCCGTGAACACTCGGACCCCACCAAGGGATACGCCGTGAGCAAGGCTGCCTATGAAGCAGGAGAGCGTACACCGGATGCGATAGCCAACTATATCACGGCGTTGGTTTCCGCGAAGGAACTCACTGCCCTGCAGGGAGACAGCCTGGCAACAACCTACCTGGACGGTTGGGACGATGCGAAGTTCTGCGACGCTTCCTCCTGGCCCCTGTTGGAGGCAGCTGTTGTCAATCCGCAGGGAAAGGCTTTCAGCCGGTTGCTGAAGCTGCACGACGGACTGACCAAGGCGGTGCCCGCAGAGAAGGTGAACAAGAAGATCGAACGTGTCTGCTTCCCCGTCGTTCTGGACTACCTGCAGCACAAGACGGAGAAGGATGCCGTGCTCCGGCTCCTGGAGCCGTTGAAGCAGGGCACGTATCCCGCCGAATATACGTTGGTACTGATTGAAGACCTGTTGCGTCAGGAGAATGTGGACGATGTGCTGGCGTTCTACCGTCAACGGGTACAGGGCATGCAGAACCCGCAGGACCAGTTGAACATGGACTCCCTGCTTCCCTACTTCCTGGAGAAGGCTACGGAGTCCCAGAAGGCGAAGTTTGTGGAGTACATGACAGACCGGGCAAAGAACTGCGACAAGCGGGCTGCCAGGAAGTATGCCGTGCTGCTCGAAGTAATCAAACAAGGTGGTTACAAAGGATAACGGGATGAAACGTTTCTGGCTGTTGTTCTTACTGCCTTTGTGCATTTGGTGCAGCCCTTCCAAGGGGCTTGCACAGGAATCCGGACGCTTCCGCATCCGGATTCCTTATTTGGAAGAGAATGGGAAGTTGATTGTCACAGCCTTTGTCAATGGCGTACCGGGACGCTTCATCGTGGACACCGGAGCTCCCTGCTGCGTCTCCCACTCCTTTGCGGAGAAGGCGGGCATACGCGATGAAGGCAGGACGGCACAGGGCGTGGACTCCAATGGAGCCGCGGTCTCGACTTCTGTGGTCAACATCCCTTCGCTCAAGCTGGACTCTGTCTTCACCTTCACCCGGCTGCAGGCGATGAAGTGGGCGGAAGGGGATATGCTGGAGAACCTGCATATCGACGGAGTCATCGGTTACAACCTGCTGAAGCAGGGCATTCTCAAACTGGATGCCCGGACAGGCTCGATGACGTTTACCAACTATGACGGCGGCTTGGGAATAGACTACACCCGGGCAATCCCCATGTTGCCGGATTCCTACCTGACCCTGCTGCGTGTACAGCTGAAGGACGGTGCCTGCGACACGGTGATGTTTGACTCCGGTGCCAAGTCGTTCTATGAACTATCGACGAAGAGCTTCTCCCGCTTGCGTACGGTGAGTAAGGCGCTGGAGGTGAAGGGAGCGGGACAGGGAGTCCTGTCGTTGGGGGCTGCGGGGCTGGAAGGCAAATCGCAGAAGTACCGGGTAGTCATCCCTCAATTCAAGTTGGGCAACTTCCTCTTTGAGGAGGTGACGTCCGTCACGACGGATGCTGTCGACTCGCGCATTGGTTCTGACCTCCTGCGCTATGGTACGGTCATCGCGGATTACAGGAGCAATGTCTTCTACTTCATCCCTTACGACAACAGGAAGAAGCTCAACCTGTATGAGAAGGATTGGGATGTCGTCATCACCGTGATGGACGACCACCTCTGTGCCGGACTGGTCTGGGACTATGCCGGGCTGCCGTTGCACGGAGGGGAACGGATTGTCGCGGTGAACGGAGTCCGGTATGACAAGGTGGACTTGTACGAGGCAATTACCAGGGGACTGATTCACCTGCCGGGGGACAAGGCACGTATTGTCTATATCGGTGAGGACGGGAAGGAGCATGAAGTGACAATCCGCAAACGTTGACTTCCTCTGTCTGTATGTATCGTGTTCCGGACAGGCTGCGCTGAAATAAGTCGCGCATTCATGGCCTGTCGTCGCTGGAAAAGGGCTATCTTTGCCCCTTCGTGAACCAGAAAACTCTTGGGAGATATGAAGAAACAGTTGACGTTTTGTTCGAAGGATGAGGCTGTCCGGCGAATGAATGAATGGGGTGCAGCCCGACGGCCCTTCCTCTTTGTGGTTGACTATAAGCAGGAAAGGGTATTGCTCGAAGAGCTGGGGAAGGTCGACCCCTCCCTTTGCCGGTACGACTTCAACGGAGTGACGAATGTCGATGCTTCGGTGTCCGTTCCCGTGACGGAGACGGTCCGCTGGCAGACGTTCCCCGAGACCGAAGCGGAATATGCTGCCGCTTTCGAGGTCGTACACCGCCATCTGCTGGCAGGGAACAGCTTCCTGACGAACCTGACGCGGCGCGTCCCCGTCGAGACCAACCTCTCGCTGGAGGAGCTTTTCCACCGTTCGCGGGCACCCTACCGGCTGTGGCTGCGCGACCGTTTCACCTGTTTCTCACCGGAGATTTTCGTACGCATCCGTCAGGGGCATATCTATGCCTACCCCATGAAGGGAACCATCGACGCTGCGCTGCCCGATGCACGTCGTCGGTTGTTCGAGGACGGGAAGGAGGCTGCCGAACATGCCACCATCGTGGACCTCCTGCGCAATGACCTGAGCATGCATGCCACCGGGGTGACCGTCTGCCGCTACCGCTATTTCGACCTTCTGCAGACCAACCGCGGGGCACTCTGGCAGACCAGCTCGGAGATTGGCGGACGGCTGCCCGACGACTACCGTTCCCAGCTGGGGACGCTGCTCTTCGACCTGCTTCCGGCAGGTTCCATCACGGGAGCGCCCAAGCCGAAGACCTGCGCCATCATTGCCGAGGCGGAAGGATACGAACGGGGGTTCTATACGGGCGTTGCCGGCGTGTTCGACGGCGACAACCTGGACAGCTGTGTGCTCATCCGCTTTGTGGAGCAGGAGGGCGGACGGCTGTGGTTCAAGGCGGGAGGCGGCATCACCTACCGCAGCGACGTACACAGTGAATACGAAGAAGTAATACAGAAAGTATATGTGCCAATTTATTGAATCCATACGGGTGGAGGGCGGACTCCCCCGTCTGCTCTTCTACCACGAAGAGCGCATGAACCGCACGCGTTCCCTCTTCTTTCCCGGAGCACCTGCCTTGCGCCTGGCAGACTATCTGCCCGAGGACATCGACGGACCGGGCGTGATGAAGTGGCGGCTGGTCTACGGACGTGACGGGGTGACGGAGTGCACCTGCACGCCCTATCGCCTGCGCCCCGTCTCCTCGCTCCGCCTTGTCGAGGCGGACAAGGTGGACTACGCCTATAAGTTCCTCGACCGTTCGGCACTGGAGCGATGCTTCGCCCGGCGTGGTGACGCCGACGATGTGCTCCTGGTGCGCGACGGACTGCTCACCGACACCTCAATCGCCAACATCGCCCTGTATGACGGACGGCAATGGTGCACGCCCGCCCATCCGTTGCTCTGCGGCGTGAAGCGGCGGTCGCTGCTGGAAAGCCGCATCATCACCGAGCGCGACATCCGGGCAGAAGAGCTGGGTAGGTATTCCCTCGTGCGGGTCTTCAATGCCCTCATCGACTGGGGCGAAGTGGAACTGCCCGTCTCTGCCATCCGCATGCCGGCATCCTGAGACACACGAACCCCGACACACAAACACCATCATCCGACTACTATCAACCGATTCACATGCAAGAACCATTCATACCTATTATAGAGAAGGCACTCGGGCTGGCAGCCTGGCAGGTGCGTGGCACGTTGAAGCTCCTCGACGAGGGAGCAACCATCCCTTTTATCAGCCGTTACCGGAAGGAGGCGACCGGCACACTCGACGAAGTGAAGGTGGGCGAGGTGGCAGACTGGAACGAGCGTCTCAAGGAGATTGCCCGGCGGAAGACGACCATCCTCAACACCATCGGCGAGCAGGGCAAGCTGACCGACGAACTGCGCGCACGCATCGAGGGCAGCTGGGACGCGACGGAGCTGGAGGACCTCTATCTGCCCTATAAGCCCAAGCGCAAGACACGTGCCGAGGCGGCGCGTCAGAAAGGACTGGAACCGCTCGCCGTCCTGCTGATGATGCAGCGCGAGCCTCACCTGGAACAGCGTCTGCGGACGTTCGTGAAGGGAGAGGTGAAGGATGCCGACGAGGCGTTGAAGGGCGCACGGGACATCCTTGCCGAACAGGTGAGCGAGGACGAGCAGGCACGCGCCATCGTGCGTTCGCAGTTTGCCCGTCGTGCCCTGATAACCGCAAAGGTCGTCAAGGGCAAGGAGGCGGAGGCGGTGAAGTACCGCGACTACTTCGAGTTCAGCGAACCATTGAAGCGTTGCTCCTCACACCGGCTGCTTGCCATCCGTCGGGGAGAGGCGGAAGGCTTCCTGCGGGTCAGCATCGTGCCGGGGGATGCCGACGACGAGGCATCCGTCCTGCAACGGCTCGACCGACGCTTCGTCCGGGTACGCAATGCCTGCGGCGAGCAGGTGGCGGAGGCGGTGGCGGATGCCTACAAACGGCTGTTGAGGCCTTCCATCGAGACCGAGTTTGCCGCCGACAGCAAGCAGCGTGCCGACGCCGAAGCTATCCGTGTGTTTGCTACGAACCTGCGCCAGCTGTTGCTCGCTCCGCCCTTGGGGCAGAAGCGCGTGATGGGCATCGACCCCGGCTACCGGACGGGGTGTAAGGTCGTGTGTCTGGACGCACAGGGCAACCTGCTGCACAACGAGACCATCTATCCGCATCCGCCGCGCAACGAACGTTCCCAGGCGGCACGCAAGCTGACGGCGCTGGTGGAGCAGTACGGTGTCGAGGCGATTGCCATCGGCAACGGGACAGCCAGCCGCGAGACGGAGGACTTCGTGACCAACCTGTCCTATCCTCACGCCGTGCAGGCATTCGTGGTGAGCGAGGACGGGGCGTCGGTCTATTCGGCTTCGAAGACGGCGCGGGAGGAGTTCCCCGACTATGACGTCACCGTCCGTGGGGCGGTCTCCATCGGACGTCGGCTGATGGACCCCCTGGCAGAGCTGGTGAAGATTGACCCCAAGTCCATCGGGGTGGGACAGTACCAGCACGATGTCGACCAGACGGCACTGAAGAAGGCGCTCGACCAGACGGTGGAGAACTGCGTCAACCTCGTGGGCGTGAATGTGAACACGGCGAGCAGGCACCTGCTGACCTATGTCTCCGGACTGGGACCGCAGCTGGCACAGAACATCGTGGACTATCGTGCCGAGCACGGGGCGTTCGCATCCCGGCGCGACCTGATGAAAGTGCCCCGCATGGGAGCGAAGGCATTCGAGCAGTGCGCGGGCTTCCTGCGCATCACCGGAGGGACGAATCCTCTCGATAACACGGCGGTCCATCCGGAGAGCTATCCGCTGGTGGAGAAGATGGCGGCAGACCTGCACTGCACCGTCGGCGAACTGATAGCCCGCAAGGAGCTGCGCACCCGCATCCGTCCGAAAGACTATGTGACCGGGACCGTCGGACTGCCCACGCTGACCGACATCCTGCAGGAGCTGGACAAACCCGGACGTGACCTGCGGCAGACCATCCGGGTCTTCTCCTTCGACCCGAACGTGCGGACGCTGGCAGACCTGCATGAGGGCATGGAGCTGCCCGGCATCGTGACGAACATCACCAACTTCGGCTGTTTCGTCAACATCGGCATCAAGGAGAACGGGCTGGTGCACCTCTCCCAGCTGGCCGACCGCTATGTGGCTGACCCGAACGAAGTGGTGCACCTCCACCAGCACGTGCGTGTCAAGGTCCTCTCGATTGATGCAGAGCGTAAACGTTTATCGCTGACGATGGCGGGCGTGGAGCAATAAAGGGCGATAAACTTGCTTGACACTCCGTAAAAGTATCTATCTTTGCACATCCTATCTTAGAGAGGTGTGTAATTATGAAAATACGTGCTTACATACGAGTCGTGCACAATTGGCTTTGGAAAGTATTTTCCGGTTACGTGGAGGACACGTTCATGGACAGGCAGCGTCTGTTGGTGCTCATCTATCTGATGATTATCAACACCCTCGTCATGGTGTTGAGGCAGCTGGGGCTGACTGGAATGGAAGGAGGATACTTCGACTGGGGCAACAACCTGTACTACGTGCTGTGTTGCGGTGCCTGTGTCCTGTTCCTGCTACGGCTCCTGTCGCTGACGCCCACGCTGGTCATCGTGCTGCTGGGCTGTCTCATGTTCAATATCTTCCACATGTTCTACATTGCCCTGTTCGGCATAGGCTATGCCTACCCGGCGCTTGTCGGCAGTGTCATGATGATGATGGTGACGCTCTTCCTTGCCATTCTCTCCTACCTGAAGAAGCTCACCCTTGTCATCGCCGCCCTGTCCGTGACTGCCTATGCGGTCTGTTGCCTGTTGACGCAGGACGAGCACATCACGGGCATCTTTGCCGGGGTGGTCGGCGTGTTCGTGCTGGTGTGGCTCATGGGCACCCGGCTCATCGAGCTGCTGACGGAGCTGTCGAAGACGAACGACGAGATGAAGGTCACGCAACGCGAGATATTCTCCCTGTTCCGGATGGACAAGGCTGCCTTGCTGAGTGTGGCGCACCTGGCAGGGAAGCAGGACCTCTCTCCCCAGCAGACCGGGAAGCTCCTGGAGCGCATTGCCGACCCGGAAGACGAAGAGCAGGTGGACCGCGACCTCGCCGGCTGGTATGAGCAGCACCGCACCGACGCGTCCCTCCTGGAGCAGGTCTTCCCCATGCTGTCCCCCTCGCAACGGGAAATCTGCAAGCTCATCGTGGAGGGATACAAGCTGCGCGAGATTTGCGAGGTGCTGGGCAAGACCGAGTCCAACGTCACCTGCCAGCGCTCGAACATCCGCGCCCGCCTGCAGCTGGACAAGGCGGACAACCTGCGCGAGGTCCTGCAAGCCCGTCTGGACGCCTATGTCCGTTCCCATTCCCCAAAGTCTTAATACCGATTGTCGCTTATGAACTGTTATACCAAGTTCTTCCGTCCTCATGCCCTGGTGAGGCGGTGTTTCTCTGCCCACATATCCGATTCGTTCGTTGACCGCCAACGGCTGTTTGTCTACGTCTATGCGACCCTGGCAGCCTGGGTGCTCATCACGCTCAACCTGTTGGGCATCTCCGGTTACCAGGGCCCGTACTACTTTGCCACCAATGCCCTGCAGTTCGTACTGGTGACGGTGCTGTTTGTCCTGTTCTGCCGACGGAAGCTGTCGTTGCACAAGGCATTCAACCTGCTGGTGGTGGTGACGCAGGGCTTCTGCCTGACGGAGATGCTCTACAACGCTTGCATCGCTCACCAGACGGACGTGATGATGGTGGTGAGCAACCTCATCCTGCTGATGATTATCCTGCTGATGACCATCGTCGCCTACCTCCACTATGCGCCTTACTGGTGCGTGGGGACGGCACTGGCAACGTATGCCGTGTGCTGCTGGGTGATGGAGGAACCGATTCTCTACCGACTCTTCGGCGTGTTCGTCTTTGTGTTCCTGCTGATTGCCGTCCTGGGCAGCCACCTGGCGTACCAGCTGGAGGTGCTTACGCTGGAACACCGCAGCCTGGAGCGCACGGAGAAGGAAATCATCTCCCTCCTCCACACCGACAAGGAGAACCTGCGCGACTACATCAGCCAGGCGAAGCAGCAGGGACTGACTGCCGAACAGACCGAGCGTCTGCTGGGCATCCTGCTGAGCGGCGACGGCAAGGAGGCACAACGCAACCTGCAGAACAACATTGCCTACTGGTACGAGCAGTCGCAGATTGACTACGAACACCTCGACGAGCTGTTCCCCTCCCTCTCGGCGTCCGAGCTTTCCATCTGCAAGCTTGTGCTCCAGGGGTACAAGCTGAAGGAGATGTGCGAACTGCTGGGCAAGACGGAGTCGAACGTCACCTGCCAGCGCTCGAACATCCGTGCCAAGCTGGGGCTGAAACGGGGCGATGACCTGCGAGCCTGCCTGTTGGAAATGAGCAAGATAAGTGGGGGGGGGTAGACCCCACCTTACTCGTGGCAGACGCGTGGGACCCTGACGGCGGAGGAGCTTGAGCCGAGAAACCCTGCGCCCGGTCTTGGCGCTTTCACAATTTCGTCTTACCTTTGCCGCGCGAAAAACGATTAGTATTAATCCGAGTGCTTGAACACCTCGTAAAAAACAAGAATCATGAAGAATCAATCCGTTTCGGTGTCCTTTATGCTGTTAGGGATACTGTTCTGCGTCTGCCTCATCGCAGCCAATCTCCTGGAGGCAAAAGTCGTGCAGGTAGGGTCCATCTCCATCACCGCCGGCTTCATCGTCTTTCCCATCTCTTACATTCTCAATGATTGCATTGCCGAAGTCTGGGGCTTCCGCAAGGCGCGACTCATCATCTGGTCCGGCTTTGCAATGAACTTCTTCGTCATCCTGCTGGCGAAGGCCGCCGTGGCACTGCCCGCAGCCCCCTTTTGGCAGGGCGAGGAACATTTCGACTTCGTCTTCGGACTGGCGCCGCGCATTGCCTTTGCCAGCCTCATGGCGTTCCTTGCCGGCTCGTTCATCAATGCCTACGTGATGAGCCGCATGAAGATAGCCTCGCAGGGGCGCCACTTCTCCCTGCGTGCCGTCGTGTCGACCCTGTTCGGCGAAAGCGCCGACTCCCTCATCTTCTTCCCCATTGCCTTCGGCGGGTTGATGCCCGTGTCGGAGCTGCTGAAGATGATGGTCGTCCAGGCGTTGGCAAAGACGCTCTACGAAATCATCGTCCTGCCGGTGACCATCCGCGTGGTGAACTACGTGAAGAAGCTCGACGGCAGCGATGTCTACGACACCGACGTCTCCTACAATATTCTCAAGGTAAAACAGCTGTAAGAACCTGTGCAGACCTCGGTCAAGGTACGTCCCCAGTCTGACAGGACCCGGGGACAGACCTCGTAATCCCACGGCATGTACGGACCAAAGTATAATACTTAGGCACCCTAAGTATAATACTTAGGCAGGCTAAGTATTATACTTTGCTTCGTCTGTGCCGGGCTTCATCAACATGGAAACCTATCATCACTTACTTAGTTATGGACAATGAGAAAGCTTTGGTGGTATTCAGCGGAGGGCAGGATTCCACCACTTGCCTGTTTTGGGCAAAGAAACAGTTCCGTGAGGTGCATGCCCTGAGCTTCATCTACGGACAGAAGCACGTGAAGGAAGTCGAGCTGGCACGGGCGATTGCCGCCAAGGCGGGCGTGCACTTCGACGTGATGGACGTGTCGTTCATCGGGAAGCTGGGGCACAATTCGCTCACCGACACCACGATGACGATGGATGCCGAGAAGCCGGCGGACGGTGTGCCCAACACCTTCGTGCCGGGGCGCAACCTCTTCTTCCTGAGCATTGCCGCCGTCTATGCCCGCGAACGGGGCATCCGTCACCTCGTGACAGGTGTGTCGCAGACGGACTTTAGCGGTTATCCCGACTGCCGCGACAACTTCATCCGCTCGCTCAACGTGACGCTCAACCTGGCTATGGAGGAGCAGTTTGTCATACACACACCGTTGATGTGGATTGACAAGGCTGCCACCTGGGCGTTGGCGGACGAGCTGGGGGTACTGGACCTCGTGCGGAACGAGACCCTGACCTGCTACAACGGCATCCCCGGTGACGGGTGCGGACACTGTCCCGCCTGCAAGTTGCGCCGGGAAGGGCTGGAGAAATACCTGCAGACCCGGAACACTCACGTATAGAATCAAGAACGCCCGGCGTGCGGTCGGCTGACTGACGGCATGCCCGGGCATAACCCGGAAAAAGAATCAATGAAGAACGAAGAATTGAGAGCGCAGCTGTCTGCGCTCGGACGCAAGACGGAGTACCGTCAGGACTATGCACCCGAGGTGCTGGAGACCTTTGTCAACAAGCACCCCGACAACGACTATTGGGTACGTTTCAACTGTCCCGAGTTCACCAGCCTGTGCCCCATCACCGGCCAGCCGGACTTTGCGGAGATACGCATCAGTTACCTCCCCGACGTGAAGATGGTGGAGAGCAAGAGCCTGAAGCTGTACCTCTTCAGCTTCCGCAACCACGGCGACTTCCACGAGGACTGCGTGAACATCATCATGAAGGACCTCATCCGCCTGATGGACCCCAAGTATATCGAGGTTACGGGCATCTTCACGCCGCGCGGCGGCATCTCCATCTATCCGTATGCGAACTACGGACGCCCCGGAACCAAGTACGAGGAGCTTGCCAACTACCGGCTGATGAATCACGACCTCAAGTGAACGGCGGGCAAAAGAAGAACCAGCAGTGGGTGGGTCTGTCAAGGGCTCACCCACTGCCGGTTTTATGAGGGTCGGATGTCGGGACATCCGTCGGTCTGCTTCCTTTGGAACGGATTGCCTTACCAGCTCTGGAAGCGGATGATGCGCTCCAGTGCCCGCTGGCAGACGGGGCAGAACGCCGGAGCCTCGTTGATTTTCATGCGGCACTCCATGGCGGGACGGTACACTCCCTTCGAACTGTAACCTCCGCCTTCATAGACTCCCACCTGCGTGTAGACCTTCTCCGGGTCCGTCACCGGAGGGGTGGGGACGGGGGTGCCTGCGGGCAGCAGGTCGCTCCACTTGGACTGGAAGTCCTTCAGGGTTGTGAGGTTCGGTTCCCACGGCTCGGTGTCCGAGGGATACATCTCCGTGTACTGGTCGTCGTAGTAATACTCGTCCGCCAGCCCGCCGAAGCTGTGCCCGAACTCATGGACCACGACGGGTCGGAAGTCGGCATGGTGTGCCGTGGTGAGGGTGTAGAAGTTGTAGATGCCCCCTCCGCCGTAGGTCTCGGTGTTGGCAAGCACGATGATGTGTTCGTAGGGCAGACCGGCGAGCACGTTGTGGAGGTCGCGCACATGTCCCGTCGTCAGGTAACGGTCGGAGTAGAACGTGTTGAAGTTGGAGCTGAGTGCCGTGCGTTTCCAGGTTCCGGTCCCGGGGACACTGACGCCGCTGTCTGCTGACGGAACGCCGACGGCAATGAAGTTGAAGCGGTCCTTCAGCCTGTCAAACGGGGCATGGGCGAGGATGGCGTCGCAGGCGGTACGGGCATCCCGGTAGAAGGTCTCCATCTCTTGGGCGGTATAGCCCTCCGCCACGATGGCGACGTCGATGCACCGCTCGCTTTCCCCTCCCTGATGGAGGACACGGACGGGCGCTTCACTCCGGGCCAACCGCCGGATGAGGATGTCGTCCGGGTCAATCGTGTGCGTCAGCGTTGCCGTGGGACGGTGATGGTAGTCGCGCAGCTCGATGGTCACTTCAGCCTCCGCCTTCGGGTAGGGGAGCAGGAAGGTGTTCTCGAACGCCTTGTCCGTGCGGGTAGCCTCCTCCTGTCCCTGCCATTCCTGGAACAGGGTGGAGAACGACGTGCGGTAGATGACGGTTCCCGTCGCCTTGTCGCGCATCGTGATGTCGCCATTGCCCGCCAGAGGCAGCTCGTTCAGGTGGTGGCGGCGTCCGCTCCAGCCGGGGAACTGCAGCAGTTCGCTCACATGGATGTGTTGTTCGCGGGCGTTCCCCGCAAAGGTGTAGTCGACGCGCAGGGTGCGGTTGTCGAAAAACCGGTCGAAGTCCTGCGCCCGTGCGCTTCCGCTGGACACAGTCAGCCACAGCGCCAGAAGGAGAAAAGTGAAATGCTTCATATCAAGGTTCATTTGTAAGTGCAACAGCAGCAGGTGGCATCCCCGCGTCACATCGGGGGAGTCCGTCGCAAAGATACGAATACTGTTTAAAATGCGGATAAATATTAAATTTTATCATCAATGGGAACATGTACTTTAAGGATTCGTTTTTTTGTCTTAGTTTTGCACTACAAAATAATAGGAGAAACATAAATGGGACATCATCAAATTGATTCTTTGGACGAGCAGATATTGCGCCTCATAGCCGGCAACGCTCGCATTCCGTTCCTGGAAGTCGCCCGTGCCTGCAATGTCTCGGGCGCAGCCATTCACCAACGCATTCAGAAACTGACGAACCTGGGTATCCTGAAAGGCTCAGAGTACATCATCGACCCCGAGAAGATCGGCTACGAGACGTGCGCCTACATTGGCCTTTTTCTGAAAGATCCCGGGGACTTTGACGAGGTGGTTGCGGCCTTGCAGCGCATCCCCGAGGTGGTCGAGTGCCACTTCACGACCGGGCAGTATGACCTCTTCATCAAAATCTATGCCCGCAACAACCATCATCTGATGAGCATCATCCACGACAAGCTCCAGCCCCTGGGACTGTCTCGTTCGGAAACCATCATCTCTTTCAGCGAAGTCATCAAGCGCCAGATGCCCATCGAGCACCTGAGCGACGATGAGGAATAAGACGGACCACGGGATACTGCGTTGCAAAGACGCGCAGCAAGAAGTAATAACCAGTCGCATAAACGGCACGAAGACACAGAGAGCCTGTTCCCTCTGTGTCTTCGTGCCGTTTTGTTGGGGCTTGTTTCCCAGCTTCTGTGTTTCGTTGGCTATATCACCCGATATTACTGTTTGATATTAGGTTCTTCAAGTCCATAGCCTTTCTTCTTGTCCACTACCTTCAGATAGAGCCCTAATACCAAAGCTGCTATACCGAGACCGGCGAGCATGACCAGTGGTGCCGTATAGTCATAAGCTGTGGCCGCCTCTTCCGCGGTAATGCGTCCGGCCTGCAGGTCTGCCACGAGTTGAGGATTCGTCTTGTCCAGAATCTTGCCGATAAGCAGCGGAAAAAGCCACAAGCCGATATTCTGAATCCAGAAGATTAATGCATAGGCACTACCAATAATTTTGGGTTCTACCAACTTAGGTACGCTGGGCCACAGGGATGCGGGCACAAGAGAGAAACTTGCTCCCAATACCAAAATCGTCAGGTATGCCACTATGATACCTCCTACGGCGCTGCCCTTCAGTTGGGGTAACACAAAGGCGAAAGTGAGGTGGCAGGCGATGAGTAGGAGTGAACCCATGACAAGCATCGTGGCTGCTTTTCCTTTATTATCCACATAGTTGCCTAAAATGGGTGTAATGCCGACAGCCAAGAGTGGGAATACGGCAAACACGGTCTCTGCACTTTGACGCATGTAGCCCATATAGCAGAAAATGATTAACGAGATGACAGAAAGTGTCAGTAGTCCCGACTTGGCTCCTTTGTTCTTTACGAAATTGCTGGCAAAAGCTGTGGCAGCTACTACAAGCATGATGCAATATTGGATAATGGTGACAGCGTTTCCAGCCCAAAACGAGCCTTCTTCAGGATGCGTGAATGTCAGATTGCATTGCAACATGTTGACTGCATATTTCTGGAAAGGGAAGATGGCTGAATAGTAGAGAACACACAACAGGGCTACCAACCAGAATCCCTGGCTGGTGAGAATCTGTCCTAAGTCGCTAATCTTGAAAGGATCATCTTTTTCTTCTGCTTCCCCTGTCTGTGCATCCAGTTTTTTATCCATGAAGAAGTATACACAGAACATAATGAGGGCAATAAAAAGCAATACAACGCCGAAGGCCACTGAGCGTGAAACATCGATGTTGCCTCCCAGACGTGCAAAGACAGGGGAGAAAATCATACAAGTCGCTACACCCAGACGGGCCAACGCCATTTCTGAACCCATTGCCAAAGCCATTTCACGACCTTTGAACCACTTGACAATACCTCTGGAAACGGTAATACCTGCCATTTCTACACCACAGCCGAAAATCATAAAGCCTACTGCGGACAGTTTGGCCGATGCGGGCATCCCTTCATAAAAGGGGGCAATCCCTAATTCCTGAAAGCCCGGGATATAATTAAGGTGAGCATTGAACCAAGCCTCCAATCCTGTCCCTTGAAACATCTCAGTTACTGCATACCAGTTGATAGTGGCCCCAATCAACATGACGACTCCTGAAAGCAGAGCTGTGAAGCGCACGCCCATCTTGTCTAGTATGATACCCGCAATAATCAGGAAGAATACAAAGACATTCAGGAAGGTCTCTGAACCCTGCATGGTGCCGAATGCCGTAGAGTCCCATCCTCTTGTACTCTGCATCAGATCCTTGATGGGGGAAAGGATATCCATGAAGATATAGGAGCAGAACATGGCAAAAGCCAAAAATAGCAGCACTGTCCAACGAGCTGCTTTTGAGTCGCGTAATGTTTGGTGAATTTTTTCAGTCATCTCTTTCTATTTAATAAATAAGGTTAGATTTATTGCGAGGCAAATGTACGATTTTCTAGCTATAAGCAATGAATAAATGTTGCAAAATGTAGGGGGACTGTTATTTTGTGTAAGCAAATTATGTTGTAAAACATGTTTCATTGGTGTATCCCTAAAAATCTTAGCAATCCTTTCGGATTTTCGAAATAAGATTTTATTTTTACGGCACATATTTTACTAATAAAAACCAACTATTATGAAAGGAATCAGAACATCTATCGTTTGCTGTGCCCTTGCCGGGGCAACGCTGACATCATGCATCGGTTCGTATGCCTTATTTAATAAAGTACGCGGATGGAACGAACAGGCTACCGGCAACAAGTTCCTGAACGAGCTGATCCACATCGGATTGTGGATTGTCCCTGTCTATGAGGTAACTTTCCTGGCAGACATTCTTGTGTTGAACTCCGTTGAGTTCTGGAGTGGTACGAACCCGATTGCCGCAGGTACGGTGAAAGAGGTGAATACCGAGAACGGCAAGTTCCTGGTGACCACCACCAAGAACGGTTACTCCATCGAGAAAGAAGGTGAAAGCACTCCCGTGGAACTCCGTTTCAACCAGGAGGAGCAGAGCTGGAACGTGGTATGCGACGGCAAGAGCTATGAAATCATGAAGCTCTGCAACGACGGGACGGTCGACCTGAACATGCAGAACGGACAATACATCAATGTCACTCCCGATGCACAAGGTGTGAGCGCAGCCCGCGACGCCATCATGGGTGCTACGTACTATGCGGCACGCTGACCGTCGGCAGACCATTGATTTTGCATAACACAGAGGCACGAGGTATCTTCGTGCCTTTTTGTTTAATCTTCCGGATTGAATTTTGACAGATAGGCGAAAAAGCGTAATTTTGCACGTCATTTTATTAAAACGAGAATCATGTTGAACATTGTTATTTTTGGCGCTCCGGGGTCAGGAAAAGGCACCCAAAGCGAGCGTATTGTAGCAAAATTCGGTATTAATCACATTTCTACCGGTGATGTGCTCCGCGCTGAAATCAAGAATGGAACGGAGCTGGGAAAGACAGCCAAAGGATATATCGACCAGGGACAGCTCATCCCCGACTCGCTGATGATTGACATCTTGGCAAGTGTCTTCGATTCGTTCAAGGACAGCAAAGGTGTCATCTTTGACGGTTTCCCCCGTACCATTGCACAGGCAGAAGCACTGAAAACCATGCTGAAAGAGAGAGGACAGGAAGTGTCTCTGATGCTCGACCTGGAAGTGCCCGAAGACGAGCTGATGACCCGTCTCATCAAGCGCGGACAGGAATGCGGACGTGCAGACGACAACGAAGAGACCATCAAGAAACGTCTCGTGGTCTACCATTCACAGACCGCTCCGCTTATCGACTGGTATAAGAAGGAAGGCAAGTATCACCACATCAATGGTGTAGGAACAATGGAAGGCATCTTTGCCGATATTGTTGCCGCTATCGAAAAATTGTAAGCAAACTATAAAATCAGGAGGCGCAGGTTTCGCAAATGACATGAATTTGCGTAATTTGCGCTTCCTTTGTAAAGGCGCACGGGGCGTCGGCCGACATCCCGAAGCCTGCAGATTACCAATACAAACTTTTGAATATGGCAGAATCGAACTTTGTAGACTACGTGAAAATCTATTGCCGCTCCGGTAAGGGCGGACGAGGCTCGGCACACTTGCGCCGGGAGAAATACATCCCCAACGGAGGTCCCGACGGAGGGGACGGTGGACGGGGCGGTCATGTGATTTTGCGCGGTAACCGCAACTACTGGACCCTGCTCCACCTGAAGTATGACCGCCACGTGTTTGCCGGTCATGGAGGCAACGGGTCACGCAACCGCAGCTTCGGCAAGGACGGAGAGGACAAGGTAATCGAGGTTCCCTGCGGGACAGTGGTCTACAATGCCGAGACCGGCGAGTATGTGTGCGACATCACCGAGCATGGTCAGGAGGTCATTCTGCTCAAGGGCGGACGTGGAGGTTTGGGTAACTGGCACTTCAAGACTGCCACCCGTCAGGCTCCCCGTTTCGCACAGCCCGGTGAACCGATGCAGGAGATGACCGTCATCCTGGAGCTGAAGTTGCTTGCCGATGTCGGTCTGGTGGGATTCCCCAATGCCGGTAAGTCGACGTTGCTGTCGGTCGTTTCATCGGCTCGTCCGAAGATAGCCAATTACCCTTTTACCACCCTGGAGCCGAATCTCGGCATCGTTTCCTACCATGAAGGGAAGTCGTTCGTTATGGCGGACATCCCCGGCATTATCGAGGGAGCCAGTGAGGGAAAGGGACTGGGACTGCGCTTCTTGCGTCACATCGAGCGCAACTCGTTGCTGCTGTTTATGGTTCCCGGCGATACGGACGATATCCGCAAGGAGTATGAGATTCTGCTCAACGAGCTTGCCACGTTCAATCCCGAGATGCTCGACAAGCGACGGGTGCTTGCCATCACCAAGTGTGACATGCTCGATGAAGAGCTGATGGAGATGCTGGCGGAGAACCTGCCGGAGAATGTACCCCATGTGTTCATTTCCTCTCTGACCGGCATGGGAATCAGTCAGCTGAAGGATATCCTCTGGACCGAACTGAACAGCGAAAGCAACAAGTTGGAGGCGGTTGCCGGCGAACGCATCGTGCACCGCAACAAGGACGTCCGTCTCCTCCAAAGCGAACTGCAAGCCATGGGTGAGGACGAAGACATCACCTATGTCGATGAAGAAGAGGTGGAGGACCTCGAAGATTACGAATACGAAGAAGACTGGGATGACGAGAAACAATGAGCCGTTTGTCTGCAAATAAGGAACTGCTGGAGTATGAGCTTTTCAGCCGGCAAGCCGGTGTGACAGCCTTCTCGACCACACGCAGGGGTGGTTGCAGCGAGGGGAAGTATGCCTCGTTCAACTGTTCCCCTTATTGTGGAGACGACCCCATGTCCGTCTGTCAGAACCTGCAACATCTGTCGACACTCCTGCCTGTGATTCCCCTGGACTGGGTCATCCCCCATCAGGTGCACGGGACGCAGGTCCTGTCCGTCGGTGATGATTATATCAATGCGCCGTCGGTGAAACGTCGCGAGATGCTTGAAGGGGTGGATGCCCTGGTGACCGACCGGCATGGCTTCTGTCTGTGTGTCTCGACGGCAGACTGCATTCCGCTCATTTTCCATGATTCCTGCCGGAATGTCGTGGCAGTGGCACATGCCGGATGGCGAGGCACTGTCGGACGTATTGCCGGGAAGACACTCGACTGCATGAGCCGTATGTATGGTTCCTGTCCGTCGGATGTGTCGGTTGCCATCGGACCGGGCATTTCTCTCGAAGCTTTCGAAGTGGGGGTGGAAGTCTATGAGGCATTCCGTGAGGCAGGCTTCCCGATGGAGAAGATTGCGCGCTGGTACCGTCCGTCGTCGCGTTGGCACATCGACCTGTGGATGGCGAACTACTGGCAGCTGCTGGAAGCAGGCATCCCGAAGGAGCAGATCGAGTGTTCCGGTGTGTGCACCTATCTGCAGTGTGACGACTTCTTCTCCGCACGTCGGCTGGGCATTCACAGCGGACGCATGCTCTCCGGCATCATGTTGCTGGACTGAGCGTTTACTTGTCAACTGAAACCATTAAATACCCCTATCGCATGAGTATAGAACAAGCAATGACTGAAGGCATCGTGTTCCGCGGTGCCCCGAAGGCGAAGACCGAAAAGACCGGTGTGAAGACCAAGGCCAAGAAGAAGGCGTATGTCACCGGCGCACATGGTTCGGGTTCCGCCAAGATGAAGGCTGAATACCGTCGGCGGCGTGCAAACCGTCACCGGTAATTCCTGTGCGGCTGAGCGCAGAGAGACTGCATATGACAAGAGGCACGAAGACACGGAGTAGCGGGTGAGGTCCCGTCTTCCGATGTCTTCGTGCCTCTTGTCGTATATGCTTCCGTTTTGTGACGTCAGGCAGACGGGGCCTGGTGAAGACCTGTTTCCAGTTTCTCACGCAGGAACTGTCCGGTGTAGGATGCCGCACAGGCAGCCACTTCCTCGGGAGTTCCTGCCACGACCAGATTGCCTCCCCGGCTTCCGCCTTCCGGTCCGAGGTCAATCACATGGTCGGCACACTTCACCACGTCGAGGTTGTGCTCGATGATGACAACCGTATGTCCGCGGTTGATGAGCGCATCGAATGCCTCAAGCAGCTTCCGTATGTCGTGGAAGTGGAGTCCGGTGGTCGGCTCGTCGAAGATGAAGATGGTGGGAGATGCCTTCTCGATGCTGAGGAAGTAGGCAAGCTTCACGCGTTGGTTCTCACCACCCGAGAGGGTCGACGACGACTGTCCCAGCTTGATGTATCCCAGTCCTACCGACTGCAGGGGGAGGAGTTTCTTCACGATGCGTGTCTGCTTGTGGAGCGTGAAGAACTCGATGGCTTCGTTGACTGTCATCTCCAGGATGTCGTAGATGTTGCGGTCGTGGTATTTCACTTCCAGCACTTCTTTCTTGAAACGTTTGCCGTGGCACGATTCGCACTCCAGCACCAGGTCCGCCATGAACTGCATCTCCACGGTGACCGTCCCTTCCCCCTTGCACTCCTCGCAACGTCCGCCGTCGGTGTTGAACGAGAAATAGCCGGCACTGTAGCCCATCTGTTTGGCAAGTGCCTGGTCGGCGAAGAGCTTGCGTATCTCGTCATACGCCTTGATGTACGTCACGGGATTGCTCCGTGAAGATTTGCCGATGGGGTTCTGGTCTACGAACTCGATGTTGCTCACCATTTTCACGTCTCCCTCCAGCGAGATGTGTTCACCCGGACGCTCTGATGACTCGTCGTAGATGCGCTTCAAGGCACGGTAGAAGATGTTGCGCACCAAGGTCGACTTGCCCGAGCCGCTGACACCGGTGACGACTGTCATCACGTTGAGCGGGAACTTGACGTCGATGCCGCGCAGGTTGTTTTCGCGTGCGCCCTTCACCTCGATGTAGTTGTTCCACGGACGGTGGCTGTGGGGGAGGGCAATCTCCTCTTCTCCCAGCAGGTAGCGGACGGTGTAGCTCTGGCTGCCGGGCTTCAGGTCATGCATGTCGCCCTCGTAGACCACTTCGCCTCCCAGTCGTCCGGCACGGGGACCGATGTCGATGATGTAGTCGGCGGCACGGATGATTTCCTCGTCATGTTCCACCACTACGACCGTGTTGCCCAACTGTTGCAGCTGGCGGAGCACCTTGATGAGTCGGTCGGTGTCGCGGCTGTGCAGACCGATGCTCGGTTCGTCGAGGATGTAGAGCGAGCCGACCAGACTGCTGCCCAATGACGTGGCAAGGTTGATGCGTTGGCTTTCTCCACCCGAGAGCGTGTTGCTGGTACGGTTCAGGGTGAGATAGCCCAGTCCGACATCAAGCAGGAACTGAAGCCGGTTGTTGATTTCCGTGAGGATGCGTCGTGCCACGATGGTGTCGTGCTCGTCGAGCTGCAAATGGGCGAAGAAGTCCTTCAGGTCCGTGATGGAGAGGTCCACCAGCTGGGAGATGGAACGTCCGCCCAACTTCACATAGCCCGCTTCGGGCTTGAGACGCGTCCCGTGACAGGCAGGACAGGTCGTCTTGCCGCGGTAACGTGCGAGCATGACGCGGTACTGTATCTTGTACTGGTTCTCCTCCAGCATCTTGAAGAACGAGTCGATGCAGATTTTGTCACGGTCGCCGTGCCAGAGGTAGTCACGCTGTGCCTGCGTCAGGTCGTAGTAGGGAGTGAAGATGGGGAAGTCCACCTTCGCAGCCTGACGGATGAAGGCGTCGCGCCATTCGCCCATCTTCTCTCCACGCCAACATACCACAGCCCCGTCATAGACACTCAGGGCACGGTTGGGGACGACGAGGCTTTCGTCGATGCCGATGACCTTGCCGAATCCCTCACACACGGGGCATGCACCCAGCGGCGAGTTGAACGAGAACATCTGGTCGGTCGGTTCCTCGAAAGTCATGCCGTCAGCTTCAAAACGTTTGGAGAATGTATGGATGATTTGCGAAGGGTAGAAACGCAGCATGCACGTGCCGTCGCCCTCATAGAAAGCGGTTTCGGCTGAGTCGATGAGGCGGCTGATGCTGTCCTTGCTGTCGTCGCAGGTCATGCGGTCGATGAGCAGGTTGACGGTGTCGCCCTTACGCGGCTGATAGTCTTCGATGCGGACAATCTCGCCGTTGACCTCGATGCGGGCAAATCCCTGTTTCAAGTCGATGTCGAGCTGCTCCTCCAACGTCCGTCCGTCACGCAGACAGAGCGGGGCAAGCACGGTGTAGCGTGTCCCTTTGGAATACGACTTCATGCATTCCACCACATCCTCGGTCGTGTGCTTCTTCACCAGTTGTCCACTGATGGGGGAATAGGTCTTGCCCACACGGGCATAGAGTAGGCGGAGGTATTCATAGATTTCCGTCGAAGTGCCGACTGTGGAACGGGGGTTGCGGCTGTTCACTTTCTGCTCGATGGCGATGGCAGGCGGAATGCCTTTGATGAAGTCACATTCCGGCTTGCTCATCCGTCCAAGAAACTGCCGGGCGTAGGCGGAAAGGCTCTCCACATAGCGGCGTTGCCCTTCGGCATATAGGGTGTCAAAGGCGAGCGACGACTTGCCCGAACCGGAGAGTCCGGTGATGACCACCAGCTTGTTGCGGGGAATCTTGACGTCGATGTTCTTCAGGTTGTTGACCCGTGCACCTTTGATTTCAATGTAGTTGCTGTCTGCCATAGTAATCTTTGTTGTTTACTGAACCAAGCAACAAAGATAGTTCATTTCAGCCGACCTTTCAGTCTTCCATTTCCTTTTTTCCCTTAAAGAGATTGAAACGGTAGTTGAACGACAGCAGGCAGTAGCTGTTCACTCCTTCGGAACGCGACTGGGTGCTGCCCGTCGAGGTGGTGTAGGTCGTGATGTTCTTCGCGCGGTTCAGGATGTCATACACCTCCAGCTTCAGGCTCGCCTGTTTCTTCTTCAGGAAGCTCCATGAGGCATTGGCGTTCCACAACAGTTCGGAGTGGTTCATGTCGTCCGACAGGAAGCCGTGGCGCGTGATGCAGCTGAAGGAGGAACCCAGGCGGATGTTCAGCGGAAGGTAGAAGTTGGTCTCTGCCAGGAACGTGAAGGTCTTGGTGAAGCTGTCTGACGAACGTTCCACCTTGGCTTTCGTCTTGTCCATGTCGAACCGTCCGGAGAGGATAAACTCAGCCCACTCCGGCGTGTAGATGCCCTTGAGGAGCTGGCCGAAGTCGTGGTTGCGCACGGCATCCTTGCTGATGCGGTCGCTCACCTCGACATAGTTGGGACGGTTGTTGTAGCTGTAGCTTGTCTCCGTTTCGAGCGAGAATTCCTCCCAGTCTTTGCTGTAGCCCACGTTGAGCATTGTCCCCCAGTTGCCGTTGATGTTGTCCGGTCGGTTGGTGCGCACACCGCTCACCGGGTCATAGAGGGTCTTGTAGGTGAGGTCGTTGAAGCTCTGCGAGAAGCTGAGGTTTGCCCACAGACGGTTCAGACGGAAGTTCGTGTTGACGTTGTGGCTGTAGGAGGTCTTCAGGTCAGGGTTTCCCTCCATGATGTACAGCGGGTTGTCGTTGTTGATGACAGGCAGAAGCTGGTTGGCATCGGGTGAACGCGAGTTGCCCGAATAGCTGATGCTCAGCGAGAGCTTGTCCCTGGAGTAGAAAGCCATCAGGGCAGTGCCGATGTTGAGGCGGTGCAGGGTGGTGTCGGTCACACTCTGTTCGCGCAGCATGTAGATGTTTTGCGATTGGGGAATGAAGTGGATGCCGGCATTCATGTTCCATTTGTCTTTCGTGAGGTTAAGGGACAGTCCGAAGGTATGCTGGTTGTCCCGTCGGTTGTTCACGTTGCTCAGGCTGTCGATGCGGCCCGCTTCATACCCTTCAGGCAATGAACCGATGGGGCGGTTCCCGTCGGGGAAGGAAAACCTGCCGAGGTCGAACACCTGCTCGTCCTCCTTGTTGCGGTTGGTGTTGTAGCCGTAGGACAGTTCGATGCCGACATGTTCGCTGAGAGGTTCGTGGTAGGACAGGCTGGCGGACAGCATGTCCGACGAGGTGGGCGACAGGGTGAAGCGGTCCTGGATGAGCAGTGAGTCACCCAGCTGGTAGTATCGGGTGGATGACTGTTGGTAACGTCGGCTCTCCCCGTCGTCCTTGCTCCCGTTCAGGTTGAGTGTCAGGTTGCGGCCCTCCTTGGCAAAACGGTAGGTCAGCATCAGTGTGCCTGTCAGGCTTTTCCGGTCACCCGACGCCAGCGATTCCTGGTTGATGCGGTTGATGCGTTGGGAGAGGGGGATGCCGTCTTCATCCTCCAGCGGGTCGGCAACGGAAGGGCGGGTGTTGAACGTTGCCTGACGGAAGCTGCTGCGGTTGTCGTTCCGGTAGTTCCCGAAGCGGAAGTTACCCATGATGCCCAGCCGTTCACTCAGGTCGCCCATGATGTTGACGTTGGCACTGATGTTCTTGCCGTTCGTGGAGTTGAGCGACGACTGGTCGGAGTAGGTGTTTCCCGTCGGTAGATAGTTCTCCGTGACCGTATAGCTCTTCGTGTCGTTCCCGTCGCTGTTGTAGCTGATGTCTCCGTTGGTGTAGACCTTCCCCATCTTTTTGCCGACGCTCCCTCCCATGCGGCGCGAGAGTTGCCTCATCGGGTTTCCTCCTCCTCCGAAGAATCCGCCGGAGAACATCTGTCCCCCGAACATGTCCATGCCGATGTCGTTGGGGGTGTTGTGCTGGTTGGCATAGACGCTGGCATGGTCTCCTCCCGTCTTGAAATAGTTGAGCATGGCATTCAGTCCGTAGAGGTCCTGGTCGCCGATGCCTGCACTGGCATTTGCCATCAGGGCGTCGTTGACCTCCTGTTTGGTCTTCAGGTCCATCACCGTCTGGTGCTGTCCGTCGTCCACTCCCGTCAGCTCGCTTTTCTCCGACTTCTTGTCATAGATACGTACCTCCTTCAGCACTTCCACCGGCATGTTCTGCAGGGCGATGCTGATGTCGTTGGCGAAGAATTTCTCTCCGTTGAGCAGGATTTCCGAGATGTCTTTCCCCTGATAGGTCATTTTACCCTGGGTGATGCGCAGTCCCGGCATCTTGCGCACCAGTTCCAGCAGCACTGCCCCTTCCGACACACGGAAGGCATCGGTGTTGAAGATGGTCGTGTCGCCCAGGATACGCATCTTCTTCAGCTTGGCGACGATGACCGCCTCTTCCATCGTGATGGGTTTCTCGTGGAGTGTGATGGTGTCCAGCCGGATGATGTTGACCCGTGTCAGGCGGTGTTTGTAGGTGTCGGTCCCCAGGTAGGAGATGTGCACTTCGTAGTCTTTGGAGCGTTGCTGAAAGGCGTGCAGGATGAAGTTTCCGTCCTTGTCCGTCACCGTCATGCCACCGTTGTAGGTCGAGTCGGTCAGACAATAGACACGTATGCCGGCATTGGCAAGGGGCATGATTTGTTTGGATTCACTTTCTTCCATCTGCACATGTCCGGTCACCTCGGTGTCTTTCCAGTCCCCGTTGCCATAGCCATACGTGAAAATCCGTTGCGCCTGCACGTTCAGGCAGACACACATCAACACCAGGCACAATCCCTTCAACAAAGAGCTTGTTCCTGAAACCAAACGTAACTTCGAGCGGCCTGATGACCGGCGGGTGTTCATCCATTCCTTACACATCGTCTCTACATTCTTTATGAGTCTGGAGTTTCCGGTTGCAAAGAAACGTCTTTTTGCGGACATCCGGGCATATTGGGTGCATAAAGTTTCATTTGGTTTCCGGCAGGGCGTAAGTCTTCTTCCGCTCTACCTGTCCTCATGGCGCAGTGGCAAGATACGGCAGCGGTTGAGGTCCATCGGAAGAATGTCACCCGACGTTCGTTGACAGATGGATGCTGAAACCGCATTTTCTCTTTCCTTTTTTCTCGATTTCCCCTTTTCTGACTAACGCTACTTTTTGAAAAATCGGGCAAAGTAGGTTATTTTAAGAATATTCATTCACTTCCGTCCGTATAAACATTCCGTACAAGGGGTAAAGATGCATAATTATACCACGAAACAATATTGTTTCACTCGTCAAACAATATTGTTTCACGTGCCAAACACAAGTGTTTCACTTCCTAAACAATATTGTTTCATCCGTCAAAGTCAAATATTCGGAAGATGAAACACTTGTTTTAGGATTCAAAGACAATAATTTAATGATTTTTACCTCTAGTTTGTATGAGAAGGCACACTTTTGCGAACTATTGTTTTGTACACCTTACGCCGTGTACTCTTATTCTTCTGCCAGGGATTCGGAGGAATGCCCGACATTCGGTTCGTCAGTCTCTCTCATTTGCAGCAATGTGTGTTTGGCAAAACGCCTGAGAATGCCTTTCCCGGTCACCAACTCGTATTTTGGCGCAAGGAAGGCCCTTCTCAGGCGATTCGTTTGACACTTTGACAAAATGACACGCGGTCATTTCCGGACGATCACGCTGCCGCTTGCCTGGTGTGTAGCCAGTATCAGTACCTCGGCAATCTGTACATGTTCGGGGGCATTGGAGGCATAGACCGCCACATCCGCAATGTCGTCACCCGTCAGTGGCTTGATGCCCTTGTAGACGTTGGAAGCCCGTTCCGCATCCCCATGAAAGCGGGTATTGCTGAAGTTGGTCTCCACGAGTCCCGGTTTCAGGTTGGTCACTCTGACGGACGTATCCGCCACGTCGATGCGCAGTCCGTCTGTCAGAACCTTGACGGCTGCTTTCGTGGCACAATACACGTTGCCTCCGGCGTAGGCAGCATCGCCTGCGACCGAACCGATGTTGATGATGTGTCCCCGGTTGCGCTCCACCATTCCCGGGACAATGAGCCGGGTCATGGTCAGCAGTCCCTTGATGTTGGTGTCAATCATCGTTTCCCAGTCCTGGAAATCCCCCGCATATTCCGGTTCCAGTCCGAGAGCTAGTCCGGCATTGTTGACCAGGACATCAATCTCTTTCCATTCCCGTGGCAGTCCGTTGATTGCCTGTTCTGCCGCTTCCCGGTTTCTCACATCGAACGTCAGCGTCACCACTTCCGCACCCCACGCGATGAGTTCCTGTCTGATGGCAGCCAGCTGCTGCTCTTTTCTTCCGGTGAGAATCAGCCTGTCGCCGTTCTCTGCAAACTTCCGTGCACAAGCCAGCCCGATGCCGCTTGTGGCTCCTGTAATCAGTACGATTTTATTCATTTCCTTATAAGGTATTAATCCTGAAGGCAAAGGTAGGGATTTGGAGGGAATAATAGCAGAAAGTTGGTTGCGGATGGGGAACTATTATTGAGGGGAACGTCGGAAGGAGGGATGCGTGAATGCACTTCTGGTTGCAAGAATTACGAATTATTCTCTTGTGAATTGGTATTAAATTATTGCCAAAACGTAGTTTTATTACAAAATGTGCGAAATATATTCCCGGTGTAAAGAAAATAATTTGTATTTTTACAATTAGATTACAATAGTGACATAAATATATTCTATGATAAGAGATTTTTGGGTAAAGAATTATCTTTCCATTCGCGATAAGCAGGAGCTGAGTTTCTTGGCAAAAGGTCCTTCTTCGGAACTTGTTGCAGAGGTTACAGAAGGAGTATTCTTGTACAAGTTAGGAATCCTGTACGGTTCTAATGCTTCAGGAAAATCAAATATGTTGATTGCTTTGAATGAGGTTTTTCGTTTGTTGATACAGCCAAAATCAGATGCGGCTCAAAGAATAAATGGCAGAATTCCTTTCATTCTCACAAAGGATGAACCAACTCAGATGCACGTATCATTTTATGCAGACGGCATCAGATATGACTATGACGTAGAATTCAATGATAAATATATTCTGCATGAGAGCCTGTATTACTATCCAAACAAATCAAAGTCGTTGTTTTATGAGCGTGTGTTTATTGGTGATAATGTGCAGGCTGAAGTTAAGTTTGGACCAAGTCTTAAACTACTAGTCAAGACGCAAGATAGTATTCGGGAAAATACGTTGAATAATCATAGTGTTTTGTCTGTTTGTAGAAAAGCTGCCTTAAAAGAAGATATTGCTCCGTTCAATGTTCTTCATGGTTGGATAATGGAAAATTATCACGATGTAGACGGTGATGTAGAAAGGGGAATTGTCGAAATCCTAAAGGATGCATATAGTAATCCCTCAAAGTGTAAGTTCTACAACACCATGCTTCAAAAGGCCGATTTGAATATCTTGGAATATAGACCTTCTGTAGAAGACCGCTTTGTTCCTGCCGAATTTCGTGAGCGTATTCAGAAAGAAAACATTCCGGAAGAAATGAAAGATGTGTTGCTGAAACCGACAACCGATTCCATTACGTTTCTGAATCATTCTGACAATGGCGATTTTGATATTCCACTGAAGTGGCAATCAAAAGGAACGCAGAAATACATTCGCATTCTTGATGCGTTGTACGATATGATTTCAAGTTCTCATGTATTCTTCCTTGATGAACTTGGCGAGGATTTGCACAACGACCTGTTGTATTACTACCTCAACGTCTTTATCTTCAACTCCGAAAAGTCTCAGTTGATTATTACAAGTCAGGAAACAACGCTCCTTTCTCAGGATTTGATTAATGAAAACAGGGGTGTGGTATGGTTCGTGGAGAAGAACAAGCAGACCGCATCTTCTGAATATTCTCGCGGTGACTCTTTCGGGTTGCATAAGAATTTGTCCCTGTTTAACTCTTATCGTATTGGACGTTTGGGAGCAAAGCCTGAGCTGGGTAGTATCTTTATAAATATAGAGGATTGATATGGGGAAATTACGACAAACTGCACTTATCCTGGGTGAAGGTCCTACGGAATTTTTCTACTTCAAATCCTTGTGTGATATATTCAAGAGCGTGACCATCAAGCCTGACTATCCCAAGCATACAAGCATGAAGGAACTTGAAGCTAAGATTGCTGATGGTGTGGCAATGGGCTACAACCATATATTCTGCATTGTCGATATGGACACGAGGGATGTGGAACCGGAGCGTTCTCAATATCAAAAATTAAAGGTGAAATATGCCAAGCCTGTTGCCAAGCCCAAGAAAGGTATATATTGTAAGGTTGAGTTCTTTGAGACTCACCGCTGTACGGAATTATTCTTCCTCTACTATTTTCGATACACTTCACGTCTATATGAGACACAAGAGCCCTTGCTCAAAGATCTTAACCAATGTATTGCCTATCAAAAGACTGCCGATTTCTTTATCAAGACTAAAGGGTTGCATGGTTACTTTGAACGAAATGGTGGCAGTCTTGAGAAGGCTGTAGCCAATGCCAACCGTTCAATGGAAGAGAAACAGAAGAACGCTAGAGATTATACTTACTCTGAGCTTGGACGATTAATTAGTGCATTGAACAATCTCTCAAAATGAACAATAGGGAAGAAATTATATCAACTCTATCTGGAAGAAAAGTAAAAGGATGAGGACTTCTAAACTGGCTGGAATAAAATGAACGCAAAGTAACTCTTATGTGTCTGATGTGAAGAATTTCAGATTCTTATCCCGAGTACTAAAAGTTAAAACCGTACATTAACATTCTTATTTAACATTTAAGAAATGGGAATTTATGGGTTCTTTCTATCTTTGCACACGAAATCATTTCCTTTTTACTAAACCTATTACTAACAACCTGACCTTATGATGAAAAACAAGGCAAGCAGTGAACGCTTCTCCAGCGTCACGAAGACTTCTTTTATCTGGGGATTTTCCAGTCTGTTGATAGCAGCTCCTCTTTCTGCCAAAGTGGCGTGGGGGGAGGTAAAAACAACTAATCCTCAGGAGGTTTTACAATCCAAGACCGTATCCGGTCAAGTGCTCGATGAGAAAGGCGAACCCATGATTGGCGTTTCCGTTCTGGTGAAGGGAACGAAGGTGGGTGCCATCACAGACTTCGAGGGAAACTTCAAACTCACTGCTCCGTCCGGGGCAACCGTTCTCCAATTGACTTACATGGGCTACAAAGCCCAGGATGTTTCCATCACTCCTGGTCGCATGACCATCAGGATGGAACCTGACAACCAGCTACTGGATGAAGTGGTCGTTGTGGGCTATGGTACCGTGAAGAAGCGGGATCTCACAGGTTCCATCTCCTCTGTCAAGGCAGAAGACATTGTGAAGTCTCCAGCTTCCAATGCAATGGAAGCCTTACAGGGGCAAGTGCCGGGCATGGATATTGTGCGAAACTCCGGAAAAGCCACGGCTGGCGTCACAATCAATATCCGAGGCAAGCGTTCTCTCTCCGACGTAAAGGATGAGTTTGGCAATCATATAGCCAATGCACCGCTGTTCATTATTGATGGTATGCAGGGAGGAGATTTTACAGACATTGCTCCCGGTGATATTGAATCCATAGAGGTGCTGAAAGATGCTTCTTCGACAGCTATTTACGGTTCTCAGGGAGCCAATGGAGTGGTCATCATTACCACCAAGAAGGGAGTGAAGGGGCGCACAAAGTTCTCCTATAATGGTTATTATGGTGTCAACGGATGGGCGCAGTATCCGGATATGCTCACTGGAGAAGGTTACATGAATGTGAGACGTGAGGCTGCACGTACGGCCGGACAATGGCAATCGGAGTCTGACGACCAGAAGCTGTTCACTGCCGAGGAGTGGCAAGCCATTTCCCAAGGTGATTGGACTGACTGGATTAGCGAAGTATTGCATACGGGAGTGGTACAGAATCATCAGCTGACAGCATCCGGTGGTACGGAAAAGACATCGGCACTCCTTTCTGTGGGCTACTATCAGGAAAAAGGAGCTTTCAAGAACGACCGCATGGACAAGTACAATTTGCGCATGAACGTGGAACATAAGTTGTCCGGATGGGCTAAGGTGGGTACCACGTCGCAAATAACGCATTATGTACAAGACGAACGTGCTGAAAATGTGTTGTGGCGTGCCGCAACGAATGTTCCATTGGGAAAGGCTTATGATGAGGCTGGGAATATCATTCGCTGGCCGCTTGGAGAGAACGCACAAGTCAGTCCGTTGGTGGACGAGTCGGTTGAAAGTATGGCGGCACATCATGTCTTGAAGACAAATATCATTGCCAATGGCTTTTTGGAACTGACCCCTGTGAAGGGACTTTCTTTCCGTTCTAATTTGGGTACGACACTCAGCTTCTACCGGAAACAGGACTTTGAAGGAGGAGGCTCCATCGACCGTACTGACTATGCCACTTCGCAGTCTCGTATCCGTTCCTCAGAGAAGAGCTTTGTCAATTGGGATAATATTGTGAATTATACCAATACGTTGAACGACCATGTGTTTGGTGCGACGGCGCTGACCTCATGGACACAATCTAAATTTACCAGCGTAAATGCCCAAGGAGAGGGGCAGCTCATAAACAGCTATTTGTGGCATAACTTGGCAGCCAATGACAAAAATTCCTACGTCATCGGCTCCGACTACATCCAGCATCAGACTTTCTCGTATGCCCTTCGTGCAAATTACAGCTATAAGGGACGTTACATGTTGACCCTCTCAAATCGTTGGGATGGTGATTCGCGCCTGTCGAAGGGCAATAAATGGGCTTCGTTCCCTTCAGTGGCTGTGGCTTGGCGGGTGAGTGACGAACCATTCATGAAGAAAGTAGAGGCTGTCAGCAATCTTAAGTTACGTCTTACATGGGGTAAGACCGGTAATTCCGGTATCATGGCTTATGGTACACAGTCGGGCGTCACTCCACGGACTGATGCTGCTTTTCAAGACAATGGTTATACCTATTATTTATACAATGAATACATCGGGAATCCCAATGTCGGCTGGGAGATATCCCGCACATGGGATGCCGGTTTCGATTTGGGACTGTTCAATAACCGCATTTCGCTGACGGCTGATTTCTATCACACAAAGACTACCGATATCTTATTGCCACGCACGCTGCCTACTTCCATGGGAGGAAGCAATGCCACTCCTTTCAAGACTTATCAGAATATTGGAGCCACACTCAACAGAGGAGTAGAGTTGTCAGTGAATACCGTGAATTTTGATACAAAGGACTTCAAGTGGAATACGACGTTGTCATTCTCTGCCAACCATGAAGAAATTACAGACTTGATTGATGGTAAAGACATTATTGGGGCTGTGCCTGAAACGGAAAGCCTGTTACTGGGACGACCCCTGAAGTCATTTTATTGTTATGTGAATCAGGGTATCTGGCAGCAGGATGAGGCAGAAGAGGCAGCCACTTACTTTAAAGATGCCAAGAAGACACAACCTTTTAAGCCCGGAGATATCAAGCTGAAAGATTTGGATGGAGACCATGTTATTGATGCTGCACACGATCAGACGTACATCGGTACGACTTCGCCGAAGTGGACGGCCGGACTGAATAATACATGGACATATAGAGACTTTGATCTGAACATCTACATGGTAGCCCGTTGGGGACAAATGATTGACAATGAACTGACCGGCGCTTACGATCCGCAGGGAAAGAGTAACTTCCCTGCCTATTTGGACTATTGGACACCGGAACACCCGTCCAACCATTTTCCACGGCCGGCACAGACAAACTTTTACAATTATGTAGGTTATTATACCCTGAGCTATATTGACGGTTCGTATTGGAAGCTCAAAACGGTTTCGTTGGGGTATACCTTGTCTCAAAAGTGGTGCACGAAGATAGGTATCAGTAAATTGAGGCTTTATGTGACAGCCAACAATCTGCTATCCGTAGCACATAACGAACTCATCCGTGACTATGATGCAGAACGTGGCGGTTCGGCTAAAGCTCCGCTTCAACGACAGTTTATTGTAGGATTGAACCTTGATTTCTAATTTTTATCAGCTAATAAAATGAAATACCATAAATATATTATGATGGCTGCATTGACCGCAATGTTGGGCTTGCAGTCGTGCGACCTGGAAGAGTACAATCCGGGCGGAAGCACCGCCGAAGAGGTGTTTAAGACACAAGCAGGATTCGACGCATTGGTTAATTCTGTATATGCTTTTTGGGGTGGACAGTTCTATGGTCGGGAAGACTTTGTCTTGCTGCTTGATGGAGGCTCTGATACCTGGATCAACATAGCTAACAGCGGATATGGACGTCAGATGTCAAAATACCAGGAACTTTCATCCAATACCGGGCAGATAAAGAACACTTGGAACCGTTTGTATGAGATTATCAATGATTGTAATGCCGGATTGGAACGCATTGATAAAGTCAATTTTACAGATGCCAAGTTAAAGCAAATCCGTCTAGGCGAGTTGAGTTTTATGCGAGCTTATGCTTATTGGCACTTGGTGGAGATTTATGGGAATGTGGATTTGCGTACCAAGGAAACTAAGACTATTTCCATGAATTGTTATCGTTCTTCCTACGATGACTTCTACGACCTCATGCTGGATGATGTGCAGAGAGCAATTGAGAATCTGCCGGTCGATCCTTATCCGTCTAATGATGTGGGTAGAGCTACTCTGAAGGCGGCCTACGGACTCAAGGCACGCATTGCACTGACACGTGTAGCCTATTGCAAGACGCAGCAGGATAAAGACCGTTACTATGCTATGGCTGAAGAGGCAGCCCAATATGTTATCGACCATCAGACTGAGCTGAAGGTATCTATGTATGCCACTCCGGAGGAGGTATTTGCCAAGGCCAATAATAAGAATAATAAAGAAGCGCTATTTGTGGTGACACACTCCACAGAGCCTTCGCTTAACATGAAGCCTGGCAATCCTAACCGGTTGCATGGCTATTTTCATGCAAAGTATTCCGGATGGGCAGGAATGAAGCAGAGTTATGATTATGGGAACGATAAACGGGCTAAGAGTGGAGATATGACCATGATGCCCACGAAATATCTCTTGTGCCTTTATCAAGAAGATGTTGATGCGCGTTACCGAGCATGGTTCCGTGAAGATTATTATCTGAATGATAAAGCTCCTTTTACCTGGACTGTTGACCAGCTTAAACATTTTGAGAAACCCCTTACGATGGAAGGGAATGTCATTCAGCCCGGTGAGTTAGCCTTGAAATTCACTAAAAGGAGAGTAGCGGACAAACGTTCCCTGCCCTATGCAGTCGTTGATATTGACGATATTTATCGTGAGGATGGTGGAGTCAGTACCAATGCAAATTTCAACATTCATTTTCCTGCATTGCTGAAATTTGAGGATGAGAATATTGAGAAGAAGGGATTGCCGACTAACTCTGAGGTGGGAGCTAATGATGTCATCACAATGCGCTTGCCTGAAATGTACTTTATCGTGGCTGAATGTGAGCTCATGAAGACAGGTGGCAGTAAACAAAAAGCGGCTGACAGAATCAATGTGATTCGTCGTCGTGCTGCCGTGCCGGGGCAGGAATCTGCCATGCTCATCACTCCCGATCGTATGACGCTGGACTTTTTGCTTGATGAGCGGGCACGCGAATTGTGTGGTGAATTCCTTCGCTGGTTCGACCTGAAGCGTACCGGCAAACTGGTGGAATATGTGAAGGCACATAATCCGGATATACCTTTGGTGCAGGATTATCACGCGTGTCGTCCGATTCCGCAGATGTTCTTGGATGCCATCCTGAATCCATTGGAATTTGGTCAGAATGATGGCTATTGATAGAGATTATAAACAAACAGGATGCACCGGGCCACGCCTGGTGCATCCTGGAATCGCCTGAGAATACTGTTCTCGTAGATTATGGTATGAGTGGTATTCTCAGGCGATTTGTTTGTGTTTATAACTTGTCTGGGGCATCGTGTGGAGAACCTCATTCTCCCTTTTCCCGGTCAAACACAATACCCAGTAACGGATAGACGGCGTTGCTCAAGGTCGGTGCCTTATAAAAAGGCAAGTATGCTAGAGCCTGGTATGCTTTCCGATAATTGCCTGCACGTGCGTAAGCTGCAGCGAGATAAGACAATGTGTTTTGGGAAGGAGACAGATGGAAAGCCTTTTTTGCCAGATGGAGTGTTGCGGAAAGCTCTTCAGTGCCGGGGTTGTAGTCGGGCTGGAAGAATTTGCTGATGATGAGTGTGTAGTAAAGCTCTGAGTAGAATGACGGATGGTCCTGCTCGTGTGCCTGGCACAATTCAACAGCTTGTTGAAGTCCTTCGCCATATTGTGCGCTGAAGAGTTTCTGCTCGATTTCCCTTATCTTATTATATAGCTCTTTATCCGGATAGTCCAATCGGTTGAGCAATTGCAAATCTGCAGCATATAGGTTTTTGTCCGTATTGAAATGCATCATCGGAATGCGTACCAGAACCAAGTAGATTGCCTTGTCAACCTCTTCTTGTGTCAGTTGTTCTCTGTAAGAGGATGACTGTCCGAGCAAGGTACGCAGGATGAGATCGTCCTCCAGATTACGGGTGAAGCGCATCACCATTCTGCCTGTACTTGGGCTGCGGAGCTGTTCCGGTGTCAGTCCGGCAAGATATTGGTTCAGGAAAGGACGGACACTGTCGGGATGGAACTGTGGCAGTACCTCGAAGAGATATTCTTCGACAAACGCCGTGTCGCGTTCTCCGCCTTTCCAACGTGTTGTAAATTCCTTCAGACGTTTTCCCTTCTGATTCTCTACCGCTTCGTGGACTGCTTGCAGGAATGTTTCTCCCGGCATATAGCCTGAACGACTGTCAAGCAACAGACCGTCGGCATCCAGCCAGTAGTAGGTAGGATAAGCATTGGGTTTGAAGAGCCGGAAGAACGGATGGCCTGCCTGCTTCTCGGCATCAAGTTGGATGCAGACGAAGCGGTCATTCATGTATTTTCCTACGGCAGGGTCGGAGAATACTTCGCGAGCCATACGTTTGCATGGTCCGCACCATGATGTGTAGACGTCTATGAAGATGTTCTTCTGCTCCTGTCGGGCAGTCTCCAGTACGGTCTCCCAGTCATCAGCGGTGCTGAAGTGGATTTGTGCTTGCAGCCGGGTGGAGACGGCTGCAAGCAGGATAAAACAGAGAGATAGGATGCGTGTCATATCAATATTTGCTTTCAAAGTCAACGATACGGTCGGCGAAATGCTCGTGGCGTATGCTCTCTTCCAGACGGAGACCACCATCGGTCTGAATGGTCAGTCCGACGAAGCCTGCCGGTTGAGAGGTAGCCTGTGTGTCGCGGAAGGCTACCCACAGCCGATTGCCTGCACGCTCGATTTCAATGTGGTCGATGGTGCATCCGCTACCGATATCATAAAGTGCCTGTCCTGTGCGGCTCAAAACATTGTAGACATAGATTTGATTGCCTGCGGCATAGAACAAGTAACCTGAGAAGTTGGCGGAGCAGGAGAAGCTGACAGCTTCGTTGATGGCAGGCGACTGGATGACATCGTTGCCCAAGTCCTTAAAGTAGGTGCTTGGTTCATCAATATTGGCGTAGAAGGCGATGCCCATACGCAACAAGTGCCGTTCGCCACCCTCGGTCTCAAATACACCGATGTATTCACGCGTTTCATCGGCACTACGAGAAGACAGACCGGCATAGAGACAGTCCATTCCTACATTGTCAGGGTCAAAGAAGCCGCCTGAAATTGCCATGCCCGACGAGGAGACGGTCGTCAGTGATGACGAAGTGATGCTGAGCTGTGCATAGAAGCAATGATTCAGGTTATCGTAAAGCACGGTGCGGGAGACGCTTGATTCGTCGTCGCCGAAGTCTGCATTCTCTGCTATTTCGTAATCACCTCGCGGAGAGCTGAGATAGGGTTTCACAGTAGTGCTCGGCGGATTGGTATTGACTGCCCGGTCATAGACCAATCCATTGTCGATGAGGTATTCACGCATGTAGTTCTTAAAGTATGCCTGTGGTTTTACGTCTCCGATGTCGTTGATGAACAGGCTTTTGTATTCGCGGCTCTCTAGCATGGTGATATTGTCGAGAATCTTTCCGCCTTCCTCGTCCTGACAGAGAACAAGGACTTCGCTACTGGCATCGGTCGTGTATTTGTTGAAGTACACCCGGTGCGGATTCGTTCCGAGACTTTTTCCGTCGTTGAGCAGTCCGAAGACGTCGGTAATCAGTTCATCGCGTCCAGGTACCCAGAAGTTGAGTTCAGCCTGCCCGTTATTCTCGGCGAGGATGAGCACTCCTTGGGTAAAGTCGTTCACCACGTTGATGATGAACTCTTTCTCATAGTATATGCCTGTGGTGCGGTCGAACACCTTGAACTTTCCGGTATGTTCTCCTGGAGTGAGCCCGATGATGGCGTCGAGATCTTTAGTACGTGCCAGGGTGTCTGCTCCGAGACGACTGTTGCGGTCGTAGGCAATCCAAAGATAGTCGAGCTGCGACTCGTCATTGAAGGTTGTGGTGAGCGTGGGATGGATGCTGAGCGTACGATTGATGTATACGTTTTCATATTCATCTTCGATGCCTTCAATGGTGACTTCGTTGAGTTCCTTGAAGACCGTCTGTGTATTGTCCTCGACACAGGATGCGAAGAGGTATATAATGCCTGAAAGGAGTATGTAGGTTATCTTTTTCATGTCGGTAATGTGTTTATGCGGTTAGAGAGGTGACCAGTCGGCGGTAATCCATTGTTGAGTCTCTTCGTCCCAAAGTGGTTCTTTAAGCAATGCCTGATAGACCAGACGTCCATAGGACATAAAATCATTGATGAGGTTCATGTCCATTTCAGCCGGGAAGTCGAAGCCTTGAATCTGGATGCACAGCTGGTGCTTGGCTTTCGAATAGCTTCCGTAGTAGAGTGACAGAGGAATGTCCCAATAAGTGGGTTTGACGAGTTGGTCAGTGATGTTGAGTTTGAAGCTGAGATGTTCAGGAAAGCCAGGGTCAAAGTTTTCATTGCCACGCAAATGCAGTATGAGCGATACCTGATTGTTGTCCAAGTGCTCGGCAAGTACAGTGACAGGCAGGTGGGCATTGACTGAATCCGGTTGAAGAGTGATGACTTCGGGCAGGTCGCGGTAATGTACGCCGGCTTGTGCTGTCGATGCCGGGTCAATGTCGAAAGCGATGGAGCGGGTCCCCTTGGTAGAGGCTCCAATGATACGGATGGGGATGTTGACTACGTCTTCAGTCTTTTCGCCCGATGCAAAGGAATAGGACAGGCTGTCACCTTCGACGGGGGAGTTGAAGTAGACGGCGCTCTTGGCTTCATAGAGCATACGTTCGTTTTCCTGGCATCCTGCCAACCCTATGAGGGTGAGCAGTCCGGATATGAGGAGGATGGATGTTTTCATAATCGTTTTATTGGTTGGTAAAATTGGTGTTTTCTGTTGGTATCGGAAGTACGTACACGGCTTCGGCATCAGGCAGGACTCGTTTGGTAACGGGGGTTACGTTCATGCCCATACGTTTGTAGGCAAAGAAAGTCTGTCCTTCAGCAATGAATTCCTTAGCATACTCAGCTAACAGCTTGTCTTGTATGTTTTCGGCAGTCAACTCGTCGTTAGGCAGTCCGCGGTGGTATTGCAATTGATTGAAGTATTCGGTGGCTTCGGTCAGGTTAGGAGCTGTTTCAGTTGCAATCAGATACATTTCGGATACCTTGACCAAGGGAACACGTTCGCTATAGTTGTACTTGGTGATAAGATTATCCGAACCCGATGTCTCGATCCACCATAGGCGGCGATAGTCCATACTCAGAGAGGCGGGGAAGATGTTATCGAGTGTGTTGCCTGTCAGGGCAAGGTAGTTGGAACTGGTGTTACCCACGTTGAAGTAGATGTCGACAATGTTGTCTTCCAGACCGACATCTTCCAGTGCGAAAAGGTTTTCCTGGACGAAGCCGTTCTGGTCAGTACCCGAGAGGTCGGCACTGGATATGAGCGGGAACAGTCCGCTGTCGATAATTTCAGTCGCATAGGTGAATGCCTGGTTCTTGCTGTCGGTACTGCCTTCATAGAGCAGGACGCGGGCAAGAACACCTGTCACGGCATAATAGTTCATGCGATATTCTCGTCCCTTGCGGATACCCGTCAGGTTGTCAAGGTCATAGTCACTGTGGTGCGGGCCATAAGGGTCGACTTCGGCGAGCAGGGAGCGTGCTTCAGTCAGGTCGGCTTCGATGCGTTGCAGTACTTCGGCGGTGGTGAGTCGGGCGAAGAGCTGGTTGGTGAGCCGATCAACATAGGGGATGGCAGGGCGGTTCAGTCCGTTGCTCATGGCAGGGGAAGGGGCGAAAAGGCGGAGCAAGTCAAAATGGAGGTAGGCACGCAATCCGAGCGCTTCTCCGCGGATCAGTTCATATTCTCCTTCGGGCAGTGCGGAGCGGTTGGCTTCCATTTTCTCCAGTAAGCTGTTGGCGTTGGCGATACCATTGTAGAGTGCTTTCCAGAGTCCGTCCTTACGCGCTTCTTCTGTACTGTTGGTGTAGTCGTAGTTGTAAGCATAATAGAAGCTGTGGAGGGTATTTCCAATAGAAGAGTAGTATTGTCCGAGGACATCCATGTAGGTCATGGTCATCAGTCCGCCATATAGCTTCTCGTCTGCCATGGTGGCGTAGATACCGATAAGGGCGTCTCGCATGCCTTGTTCGGTCTCAAAGAAGTCGTCAGCCTTAAGTTCCGACTTGGGAGTGATATCGAACCAGTCTTCGCAGGAGGTCAGCGTGAACAAGGGCAATAGTATGAAGAGTAGGGTCTTTTTCATAAATTGTTGTCATATTAGAGTGAGATAAATAATTGTTTGCCGTCAGAAGGTGACTTGTGCTGCGATGGAAAAGTGACGGGCATACGGGTAGTCCGTTCCTCTTTCTTGGCGCATGGTCGAAGCTTGCAGAAAGTCGTTGGCATAGAACGTCAGTTTCAGATATTGGGCTCCGAAGCTCTTCACCCAGTCGCGGTCGAAGGTATAGGCCAGGCTGAGCGAGGTGGCAGAGAGGAAGTTGTCCTTTTCCACAAAGCGCGAGGTAGGACGGGTGACTGATTGGTCACTGATGCGCTTGAACACGGCAGGAACACCGGGAGTCTGCCAACGGTCGTACAATGCGCGCGAATCGACGTTGTTGAACGGGTCGACATTCTCCACCTTGTCCACCAACGTCTGGTTATAGGCATAGCCTCCGAAGCGATAGAAGAAGTTGGTGTTCAGTTCCCAGCCTTTCCAGTAGATGTTAAGTCCGAAGTTACCGCTCAGCTTGGGGTCGGTCGAGGCGTAGGGCACATAATCCTGTTCACTCCATTCGTTGGTGTAGGTACCGTCGCGCTTGATAAAGACCTCGTTACCTGTAGCGGGGTCGATACCGGCTGATTGGACTACCCAGATGGTGTTGATGGAAGCACCTTCGGCATAGCGGACGTAGGGAGCGGTTGACTCTTCGGCGTCAGCCTGCTGATTGTAGGAGCTGAGACCCGAGGAAATCTTCTTGAGCTTGTTGGTGTAGTGCTGTCCGTTGGCAAACACGTTTACGTGCCAGTCCTTGTTCTGGAAGATGCTCCAGCGTACGTTGAATTCGTAACCTTTGTTCTGTGTTTCGCCCAGGTTCTCCTTGTAGGAGTCAAAGCCAAGGTAGCTCATCATGTCAACATCGACGAGCAGGTCCTTGGAGTTTTCGATGAAGTAGTTGAAGTAACCCGACAGGCGGTTGTTGAAGAAGGCGAAGTCGACGCCTAAGTTGTGTTTCTGGGTACGTTGCCACTTTAGGTTCGAGTTGCCGAATGCTTTGATAACGGCACCGATGTAGTCCTGGTAAGACAGGTTGGTGTTGTACTGGTACATCATGAGAGCCTGGTAAGGATAGAAGTTCTGTCCACCGGTGAATCCGGTACTGGCGCGCAGACGGAGCTGATTGACAATGGGTGAGTCTTTGAATACTTGTTCATTGTGGATGTTCCATCCCAAACCTGCACTCCAGAAAGTGCCCCAGCGTTGCTCGCTGCCGAATTGTGACGAACCGTCGAGACGGATGGACCCGTCAACGAAGTAGCGGTCGTCATAGCTGTAGTTCACATTGGCAAAGAAACCCATCAGCCGGCTGATGGTAGCGTCGCCTTCCACTCCGGCATCTTCCAGGAAGCCTGCACCGAGTGAAGGATGGTCTAACTGCTGGTTCGGGAAGCCGTAGATGGTATAGCTGCTGTAGTCCTCATCTTCCGATGTGATGTTCCAACCGGCATTGACGCTGAGTGCGTGTTTCTTCCAATAGTTGAAATAGGATAGTACGGCGCTTCCGTCATAAGATTCAGACACGGTGTTGCCCTTTTGGTAGCTACCCTTGTTCTCTTCCTGGTTGACGAAGTCGGTATGGTCGGCCGGTTTGAAGATGTCGCTGTAGCGATTGATGCGTTCGATGGAGAATTGTCCCTTGAATTTCAGGTTGGGCAGGATGTTCCACTCTACGCTGAAGTTGTCGACGAAGTCATCATACGTCGTCTGGTCTTTGGTGTTCAGGGTGGCGTTGTAAAGCGGGTTGCTCACAGCTGTCTGTGAAGAGTTGGCGTTGCTGCTTTCGAAGACAATCTGCTTCACCTGTCCGTTTTCGTCGTAGGGATAGTAGTACGGATTCATCAGGGCATATTGGCTGAAGGAACCGTAGGGTGAGTTGTTGGAGGTCACCTTGTCGTAGGTGATTTCGTTGCGGAAGCGTAGGTTCTTGTAGTTGTACTGCAACTTGATGCTGGTGCCCAGTTTTGTACGGTCTGATCCTTTCATCACACCGTCGGTCATGTTGTAGGTCAGGTCGACCCCATAGCGGAAGTTCTCATTGCCGCCTTCCAGCTGAATGCTGTGTTGGTTGCTGATGCCTGTCGATTTCAGCGGAAGCGCAAGCCAGTCAGTGTCAACGCCCCGTTGTACGAGTTTCAGGCGATCGTTGTAGTCCTGTCTGTACATCTCTTCCACGTAGGTGGCGTTGCTGCCTGAGTAGAGCCCGGCAAGCTGTTCGTAGCGCAGCTTTTCGGAGGCGTTGAGTAGGTGATAGTCCGAGAGATCGGCAACCTCAGCGCTGACGCTGCCATAGTAGTTGAGTTGCAGTTTGCCGAAAGCCGGTGCCTTCGTGTCGATGATAACGACACCATTGGCGGCACGGGAGCCGTAGATGGCAGTAGCGGAAGCATCTTTCAGGATGGAGATGTTCTGGATGCGGTTCGGGTCGAGGTCGTATACCTTTTCTACATCGACTTCGAAGCCGTCGAGAATAAAGGTCGGCAGGTTGGCGGAACCTTTGTAAGTCTCGCTCAGGTTACTTCCACTCGCATCGGGCAAGGAGTTCATACCGCGTACTTGCACGTTGGGGACTGCATTGGGGTTGGAACCCAGAGAGAGGTTATCCACCAGCTTGAATGAGGGATCGAGGGACGAGAGGGTGGAGAGCACATTCTTGTTGGAGATAGCGGCAAGCTCTTCACCACTATAGTTCACGGCTGCACCTGTAAAAGTTTGCTTGCGCTGTGTGTAGTAGCCTGTTACCACAACGTCATCGAGGGCACGGACATTCTCCAGCAGGGTGATTTTGAGTTCGTTCTGTTTACCGACTGCGACTTCCTGCGTTTCCGTTCCGATGAAGGAGAATACGAGGGTGGGGGCATTGCCTGAGACGGCTATTTGAAATTCACCGTCAAGATTGGTTCCACTTACGGTGTCGGTCCCCTTCAGGCGGACGCTGGCTCCCGGTAAGGGCATTCCGTCTTTGTCGACCACAACACCCTTGATGGTGCGTTTCTTATTGGCGTCGGTCTGTTTGATGATGATTTCCTTTCCGGAAATTTCATACGTGAGGTTCGTTCCCTTTAGGCATTTGTCCAGGATTTCCCGTATACTCTTGTCCTTTTCATTGAGGGTGATGTTGTTGACTGCTTGGATGTCGTTGGAGCCGTACATGAAGGTGAATCCGGTTTTCTTCTGTATCTCCCAAATGACTTGCTCCAAAGAGGCCTTTTGCAGGTTGAGGGTGATGCGCTGGTCGCTCTGAGCCCACACGCTGATGCTGAACAAACAGCAACCGGCAGCGACGAAACAACGCTTTAAGCTCTTAGAAAACAGACGATTGTTAGTGGGGGGGGGTAAAACTCCCCTGATGCTCTTTTCTCTCAAGTCTTGGTTGTGCATAGTGCTAGTTTATTAGATGGTTTATGATGGAATAATTTCTCTCCACTCAAATCTTCAATGTGTCATGACAACCTTATAACAATTGAGTGGAGGAATATGGGTAGTGAAGTTTCAAATTTTTCCGATACAATCAGCCGCAGATGGCGTAGCTTTCCGAATCTTCTTCAGTAGGTTGGAGAAGGGGGCTACGTCGTCTGCGGCTGGAAAATGGAACGAAGGTGGTTGGTACGCTTCGTTCAGGGAAGATGTGTTCCCCGTAAGTCTAGTCGGTCAACGGATAGATGGGGTCGGAGTAGTGGTCACTACCCCGCACACTCATGGAGACAAGGAAGCGGACCGCCTTCACTTGGCCGGTACCTGTGATAACCCGGGACGGGTCGGCAATGGGACGTCCACCGTTCATGTCCTTTGAGGCGCTGTAGAAATAGAGCTTGTAGGTGTTGCCCGTCTGTGTGCCTACGATAAGGTCGTCGAAGTTGAACGAGGTGTCATAGCCGTACACCTCCGAGAGGTAGAAGTACTGGTTGGTCAGGTAGGTGATGTCCTCTCCGGCAGGAATGCCCGGGAGCGGGAACTCGCGTTCGTCGTTGCTCACCCAGCTGTAAGCGTAGAGCTTGTTGTCCTCTGAAATGGAATAGATGTAGGTGGCAGTCCGGCGGTTGATGGCGACAATCTTGTCACGGGCGATGTGAAGCGACGGGTCGAGCTTGATGATTTGCTTGATTTGTACACCGGTGAAGGTGAAGCCTCCGTCAAGCAGGAGCAGATAGCGGTCGCCTGTCGAAGGCTGCTCGCAGAGGAAATAGGCTACGACAGTCGGAGAATAGACGTCGCCCGTAATGTTGGCACCTGCCGAGATGCATTCCAGATCGTCGGGATAGGTGCTTCCGTCAGCGGAAGTCACCAGAGAAGACGGCTGGAAGTTGAAGTTGACGTCGCGCAGGGCATGCTCGCTGTTGCTCCAGTATACCATCTCCTGGCCATAGCTGACGGGGATGATGAACTTGCTCGCTCCGTGCTCGTCGGCAGGGAACCCGAGACGTCCGCTGTTGTAGTTCGTCCCCGAGAAGACGGTGGCGGCGGTGCGGATGCCTGTGTTCGAGAAGTAGACTGTGTGGTTGGGAGCACGGAAGATGATGTACGGCTCCTCGTTATCCATGTTGCCGGCATAGAAGAGGGTTTCGTTGTTGAAGACTTCCGTCAGCGATTCACTCTCGAAACCTTTGTACTCGTTCTCTTCCGTGAAGATGTGGACAAGGTTGCCGCGTGCCGTCCGGTTCAGTTCAGGATTGATAAACTCTCCGGTGTAGACCAGCGACAGGTTGCGTGGAGCACCGTTCATGGGGGCGCCGAGTTTCTTGGCAAGGATGTCTTCGCTCAGGATGCCTTCATTCCAGAGGTCGATGTCCGTATTGCCGTCGGCTGTCTCCTTGAGGATATAGAATCCTTTGGAGAAGGCGGTCGAGACGCTGAGATTCATCGTCGCTGTCTTGGAGAAGTCATTGGTCAGCGAGGTTACCTCGAAAACCAGGTGGTAGAGCCCCGAGGGCAGATTGACTTCGTAGTTCAGGTCTTTGGTTGTGGCAATCCGGTCTTTGCGGAAGCCGTTCTCCTGTTCCGGCGTGTTGTCGGCGTAGATGTACCAGGCATATTCCAGCTGATCCTCGGGATAATCGGTCGTAATGGTCGGCTGCACGTTCACGAAGTTTTGCGAGTAGGACACCACCGACTGGTCGGCGAGTCCGGCAATCTCGATGTCGCTCACATAGTTGGAGCCCAAGGTCGAATCATCGTCGTAGCATGACGAGAGGCAGCAGACGATTCCGACCAGGAGGTATTGGATGATTGTTCGTTTCATAGGTGTTGCATTTTAGAATCTGATTTCACTTCCGTCAGCTTCCCGGTAGATGTCGAGTCCGGCTTCCTGACGTTTGGCATTCTCTTCTTCCAGTTTCTGTTGGAAGAATTCCTTGAGGTAGCTGAGGTAGCCACTGTCTCCATTCAGCAGGCTGCGGATGTAGCTTTCGTCCCACACTTCTCCTGTCCAGTCAATCATCAGCTGGTGTTTCACCGGTCCATAGGTGCCGAAGTACTGTTGTGACCAGTTGCCCGGTTCAAGCAGACGGTCGGTGATGTGCAGGGTACGTTCAGTCAGTCCGGTGTAGCCGGGTTTGAAGTATTCGTTTTCGGCGAAGCGGAAGACGAGGGTGACGTCGTGTTCCTCCAGCGAAGCGTCGCGCAGCACGATGACAGGCACCTGTGTGCGGGCGCTGATCTCGGCGATGACCCGGGGCATGATGCCGGGCAGGATCTCCGGCACCTCCACGCGGAAGAACGCGCGCACCGGCGTGCAGCCGAGATCCATCGCGGCCTCGGGCAGTGCACGGTCCATCTGCTGCAGCTTCGGCAGTACCTGCATGATGACATACGGCAGGCAGAACGTGATGTGCGCCGCGAGCATCGACCAGAAGCCGAGACTCGTGGACGCGTCGAGCAGCCGGCCGAAGAACACGAACATGAGCATCAGCGAAATGCCGGTGATGATATCCGGATTCATCATGGGGATGTCGGTCGCCGTGTCGAGCGCGGCGCGCAGATATTTGCTGCGCAGCTTGTTCATGCCAACGGCGGCGGCCGTGCCCATCGCGGTCGAGACGACCGAGGCGATTACGGCGAGGATGAGCGTGTTTTTGAGCGCGTTGAGCGTCTCCCCGTCGCGGAACAGCTCCTGATACCATTTCAATGAGAAGCCGGAGAACACCGACAGGCTTTTTGCCTCGTTGAACGAGAACACCAGCAGGATCACGATCGGCGCGAACAGGAACACGAAGATGAGGGCGGTGTAGATTTTTGCAGCTCGTTTCATGTCACACACCTCCGTAGACGCGCTTGTTCGTGCCGCGCTTCATCAGGGCCATGGCGGCCAGCAGGATCAGCATGAGGATGAAGGCGATGGCGGCGGCAAAGTGCAGGTTGTTGGCTACGTATTGCCCCTCGATCGCGTCACCGATGAGGAAGAACTTGCCGTTGCCGAGCTTCTGCGAGATATAAAAGGTGCTGATCGACGGGATGAGCACCATCGTGATGCCGGACACGACGCCCGGCAGACTCAGCGGGAAGATGACCCGCCGCAGCACGCTGAGGTTGTTGCAGCCGAGGTCGCGCGCGGCCTCGATCAGGCGCGTGTCCATCTTGGCCATGACCGAGTAGATTGGCAGGATCATATACGGGAAGTAGTCGTACACCATGCCGACGACGACGGCGCCTTCGGTGCCGATGATGTGCGCCTGACCGAGGTGCAGCGCGGAAAAGAGCATGTTGAGCAGGCCGGTGTCCTGCAGGATGGTCATCCACGCATAGGTGCGGATGAGGAAGTTCATCCACATCGGGATCATGATGAGCGTGATGATTGTCTTCTGCGTGCGCGGGGCTGCACGGGCGATGATATACGCGATGGGGTAGCCCATGAGCAGACAGATCGCCGTGGAGATGACGGCCAGCTTCACCGAGCGCCAGAAGATGAGCAGGTACGTGTGCACCTCGCGCGTGGCGCCGCTGTCGTCGGTGATCGTGCTCACGGCGGTGAAAAATTTTGTCAGGTTTTCGGTCGTGAACCGGAAGCTCTCGTCCGTGAACGCATAGTAGGCAACGAACACGAGCGGCACGGCCACGAAGATGACCGCCCACACGGAATACGGTGCGAGCGCCAGACGCTGCGCCAGCGAGGCGCGGCGGTTTTCGGTACGGATGCGGCTGCTCATTCGTCCGGCTCACTTTCCGCGTCCGAGAGCTCGTCCAGCTCGTTGCTGAACGAGGAGTAGTCGCCGTACATGCCCGAATACTCAGACTTTTTCATGATATGGATGGCGTCAGGCTCGATGTACAGGCCGACCTCCGCGCCTTCGTCGACGTAGTCCGTCGTCTGGATCATCCACTTGAAGCCGTTGATATCGATGATGATCTCATAGTGCACACCCATGAACGTGATGGACGTGACCGTGCCGCGCAGCATCCCCTGCTCGATGGGCACGATGTCCACGTCCTCCGGACGGATGACGACGTCCACATTCTCGTTTTTGGCAAAGCCCTTGTCCACGCACGTGAACGTGTGGCCAGAGAACGTCACGCTGAAGTCCTGCCGCATAATGCCGTCGACGATGTTGCTCTCACCGATGAAGTCGGCAACGAAGGCGTTTTCCGGCTCATTATAGATATCGATCGGTGTGCCGATCTGCTGGATCCGGCCCTCGGACATGACGACGATCGTGTCGGACATGCTCAGCGCCTCCTCCTGATCGTGTGTGACGAACACGAACGTGATGCCGGTGGCCTTCTGGATGTTCTTGAGCTCCTGCTGCATGTCCTTGCGCAGCTTCAGGTCGAGCGCGGCGAGCGGCTCGTCGAGCAGCAG
>ENA-OPTB01000209-OPTB01000209.1-human-gut-metagenome-genome-assembly--contig:-NODE-209-length-61063-cov-8.809009_pt1 | contig 61063 bp, 46 predicted proteins | sample MGYA00241810_ERZ501911 | MGnify/ENA primary metagenome ERZ501911 (study PRJEB25962, sample SAMEA2042304) | human gut metagenome | biome: human gut; feature: human-associated habitat; material: faeces... | reverse complement strand
CTTCTGTGCAGGCTTGTTATCTGTGTCAGCAGGACTCCCCCTGACCTCCTGCGAAGACTACCTGGACAAAGCCCCGGAATCGACGGTGTCAGAAGACGACGCTTTCAAGAACTTCCGCAACTTCCAAGGTTTCATAGAAGAAATCTACAACTGTATTCCAGACAAAGAGAAGAACAATTACTGTACTTCCTGGAACTGGGGAGATGACGAACTGTTCAACTCCATGGGAGATGCACACATGACCCACCAAGCTGATCTTGGCAACTTCCGTGCCTGGCAGACCAACGGACAATGCTGGCTGTACCGTAACCCAAGCAATCCGGCATCGACCGATAAGTTCCAACACTCCCTCTGGCCTCACGCCTGGTATTGTATCCGTAAAGCCAACGTCGGCCTTGCCAACCTGGACAAAATGACCGGCACAGAAGAAGAGAAGAATCTCATAGCCGGACAGCTCTATTTCTTCCGTGCCTGGTGGCACTTCCAAATCATGATGTATTGGGGTGGAATGCCCTACATCGACCAGGTGCTCGACGCAACGAAAGAGCTGACTCTGCCCCGCCTCAGCTATCAGGAGTGTGCAACTAAAGCAGGCGAAGACTTCCGACGGGCAGCAGACCTGCTCCCTGTCAATTGGGACAACGTGGCTCCGGGAAAAGCTACGGAGGGAAAGAACCAGCTCCGCATCAACAAAATCATGGCACTCGGCTATCTGGGCAAGAATTATCTGTGGGCTGGCAGTCCGCTCATGAAAAACGGAGCACAGTTGGGCGGAACCAAGACCTACGATTATGACACAGAGTTCTGCAAAAAGGCAGCCAATGCCTTTGGCGAACTGCTCTCTTTGGTTGAAAGTGGACAGACACAGTACGCTCTGGCTGAATACAACTACAAGAATATCTATAATCACGAGAAGGCAACGTCAGCCAAAAGCTGTTTCACAGACATCTTCTACACCGTCCGTCAGAACTGGCTGATGCCGGGTTCCGTGGAAGCAATCTTCCGCGGACCATCCTCGGACTATAACGGCAGTAACTGGAATATGACAAAGCTGTGGGGTCCCAAAGTCGCAGGACTGGTCGCCCATGACAAAATCATCCACCTGCCGACAGCAAACCTGGTAGACATGTACGGAATGGCAAACGGACTTCCCATCGACGACCCAAACTCCGGTTTTGACAAACGCCATCCGTTCAAGAACCGTGATCCTCGCTTCTATCATGATATCGTGTTTGACGGTTTCCATTATGTGCTGGCAGAAGACAAGCTGTCGGATGCCCAAAAGCCCTATGCTTACTGCAATCTCTCAACCGGTTCAGACATGCGCTCTGCCGACCTGGGCAGCCGTACCGGCTATTTCTTCCAAAAGCTCGTCCCCCACACCTGTAACGAAGGGGACAAGGAATATGACTGGGGAAGCAACCTGCATACTTACCTGCCCTACATGCGCCTCGCCGACATCTACCTGATGTATGCTGAAAGCTGTTCTGTACTGGGAGGTCCGTCCGCCAAAGCTGACAATTGCAAACTGACCGCTCTGGATGCCATCAACAAAATCCGCACTCGTTGCGGTGCCGAAGGTGTACAACCGGCATACTTGGCTGACAACCATAAGTTCATGGATGAAATACGTCGTGAACGCGCTGTCGAGCTGGCTATGGAAGGATTCCGCTTCAACGACCTGCAACGTTGGTTGCTGCTGACCGAATCGCCCTACACCGAAAAATATGCCGTGGAATTCGACCGCGTGGAGAGTCCCGACTTCTATAAGACGAATGACCCGGCTGATGCAGAAGTGGCAAACTGGCACAAGCGTCTGCTTGTAAAACGTGTATTCGGGACGAAACATTACTGGTTCCCCTTGCCTGACAATGATGTCTACCTTTATGGAGATTACGGGCAGAACCCTGGCTGGTAATGGCAGAGACATCCCATCAACGTATGTTTAACCATAAATGAACAACTAATGAAATATATACAATCCAAATTCATTCTTTGCAGCATGCTGGTCACTGCACCTGCCCTGACCTATGCACAAACACCCGACGAAGAAGGGACCGATTCGTTGGCTCGCAAGGAAAGTCCGGAGGTACAAGTCGCCTTCCGTAAGATGGCACAAAAGGACCTCTTGGGAGGAGTTTCTGTGGTCAATGTCGAAGAACTGACCAAAAAGAACTACAACACCTACAGCCTGGACAACATGCAAGGTTACATCGGAGGTTGGAACGGTAATTCCCTGTGGGGAATGGACGGAGACCATGCAGGCTATCTGGTTCTGGTCGACGGGGTACCCCGCGAAGCCAACAATGTCATGCCTTCGGAAATTGCACAGATCACCTTCCTGAAGGGAGCACAGGCGGTAGTCCTCTATGGTAGTCGTGCTGCCAAAGGCGCAATACTCATCAGTACCAAACGCGGCCATGCGGGCGGTCTGAGAGTCAGCCTACGTGCCAATACCGGTTTCAACGTGGCTAAGGCCTTCCCCGAATATCTGGGTTCTGCTGAATACATGACCCTCTACAACGAGGCCTTGCTCAATGACGACCCGTCTGCCAAGCCCCTCTATTCAGCCGAGCAGATATACAACCACGGTTCCGGTATCAATCCATACCGCTATCCGAACATCAACTACTATTCTTCTGACTATGTGAAGAAGGCCTGCAACCGTTCGGAAGCGACAGCCGAAATTTCAGGCGGCGGACAGCGTGCCCGTTTCTACAGCAACGTCAGCTACTACCGTACAGGAGACCTGCTCAATTTCGGCGAAGCCAAGAACAACATGATCGACCGCTTCAATGTACGCGGCAATGTGGATGTGGACATCAACCGTTTCATCAGCACCCACATCAATGCCAACGCCACTTTTTACAATGCACAGAATGCCAAAGGTGATTATTGGAACGCCGCAGCTACGGCACGGCCGAACTTTCCACAAAACGCCTCCCCGCTCATTCCGGTAGATCTTATCGACCCGAATGCGACAAGCGCGCTGGAACTGCTGAGCACAACATCCAATATCATTGACGGAAAATATTTCCTATCAGGCAGCCAGGCAAATCCGACAAACGTGTTTGCCGACAACTATGCAGCCGGCAGTAGCAAATGGACCAGCCGACAGTTCCAGTTCGATGCCGGACTCGACATCAATCTGGACAAGGTGCTGAAAGGACTTTCATTCAGCGCCCTGTTTGCAGTCGATTATGCGACGTCATACACAACGTCTTTCGACAACAAGTATGCGATATTCGTTCCCACCTGGGCCAACTACAACGGCAAGGATGTCATCGTAGCTCTCTCCAAGGAAGGTAACGACGAAAAGCCCGGCACGCAAAACATCAGTGGAAGCAGTGACAAGCAGACCATTGCTTTCAGCGGCCAGTTCAACTACCGGAATACATTCGGCGGTGTACACAATGTTTCAGGCATGCTTATAGCCAATGGCTATCAGCAGACCATCTCACAGCAATACCACCGCATCAGTAATGCCAACCTTGCCCTGCAACTGGGTTACAACTACCGTCAGCGCTACTATGCAGACTTCGATGCGGCCTTGGTCCACTCTGCCAAACTTGCAGAAGGACACCGCAATGCCCTATCGCCTTCATTGACCTTAGGCTGGCGGTTGAGTGAAGAAGGATTCCTGAAAGATTCTCCTGTCATTGATGACTTGATGCTCAGCGTTTCGGGAAGTATCCTGAACCAGGATATCGACCTGGTCGTCGGAGACAACGAGTTTTACCTCTACAAAGCTGTATGGACCCAAAACGACGGTTATGCCTGGTATGATGGTCCTGCGGGTAAATACACCATCTCAACCCGCGGAGAGAATGACGGCCTGTCTTTCATCCAACGAAAGGAGTTCTCTGCCAACCTGAGAGCTTCCCTTTGGCAAAAACTGATCACCGTAGACGCCTCTTTCTTCATCAACTCGATGGAAGGTTACCTGATCGACCAGCCGACGTTCTATCCGTCGCACCTGAACACTGGTTATCCTGACGCCTCATTCATGGCGGTACAGAACTTCAACAATAACCGTCGCATCGGCTTTGACTTCAGCATCAATGCCAACAAGCGGTTTGGCGAGGTTGACTTATCTTTGGGCGTATCCGGTACGTACTACGACACCAAGATTACCAAGCGCGATGAGATTTACGACAATGCATACCGCTATCGTCAAGGCAAACCCATCGATGGTATCTGGGGACTCCAAAGCGACGGTCTCTTCCGCAATGAAGAAGAAATTGCCGCTTCTCCGGAACAGAAGTTGGGCAGCACCGTACGTCCGGGAGATATCAAATACGTAGATCAGAACGGTGACAACGTAATTGACGACAAAGATGAAATCTACCTGGGTAAAGGAGGATGGTACGGTTCACCTTTTACATTGGGCATCAACCTCACCGCCAAGTGGAAGGACTTCACATTCTTTGCACTGGGAACCGGTGGATTCGGAGGATATGGTATCAAGAACAGCTCCTACTATTGGGTAGACGGTGACGACAAATATTCTGCCATTGTCCGTGGACGCTGGACTGAGGCTACAGCCGAAACTGCCACATATCCTCGTTTGTCTGCCAAGAGTGCCAGCAACAACTTCCGTACGTCTGACTACTGGCTCTACAAGACCGACCGCTTTGATCTGGCAAAAGTACAGATTACGTATGACCTGCCTCAGAGCATCCTGCACAATACATTCATCCGCAACCTGTCCGCCTATGTCAGCGGCGCCAACTTACTCACGTTCTCCAAAGAGCGCAAACACATGGAAATGAATGTAGGCAGTGCTCCACAAACCAGATTCTACAATATCGGCGTCAAAGCTGTATTCTAACTTAAAACCGGAACAAATGAAACTAAAGTATATTTTATTGACCACCGCCCTGATGGCTTCCCTTTCCGCCTGCGACGACATGTTTGAACCGGCGCAGGAAAACAATCGCGGTGTGGAAGAAATGCTCACCGACCCCAACTACGCCGTAGGCCTGTTGGGCTATGGATACGCCATGTTGCCGTATGAAAATGCGAGTGTAAGCGACGTGGCAACCGATGATGCTGTGACCAACGATAAAGAGAGTGCCTACTCCAAAATGGCACTCGGTGCATGGGCTGCCAATAACAACCCGATGGAACAATGGCAAGCACGCAAAGCTGCCATCCAATATCTGAATACTTTCCTCAGCATCGTCAAGAATGTCAATTGGGCAGCCAATGAAGTTACCAACGCTATGTTTATCGACAAACTGAGCGGAGAGGCTTACGGACTGCGTGCACTGAACTATTATTACCTACTGATGGCACATGCCGGACGTACGGAGAACGGAGAATTGCTGGGAGTTCCATTGCTACTTGAACCCGAAAACAACTCTTCGAACTTCAATCAACCACGCGCACCGTTCGAACAATGCGTCAAACAGATTTTCGAAGACCTGGACAGAGCAATCGAACTGTTGCCTACAGACTACGAGAACATCAGTAGCGACAGTGATGTACCTGCCAAATATCAGAATATGGGCGCCAAGCTGGGCAACTATAATCTGGTATTCGGAACCTACCAACGTGGACGGTTGACGGCTAAAATTGCAGAAGCCATCAAAGCACAAGTCGCACTGTTGGCAGCCAGCCCCGCTTACCGAGACGCTTCGGGCGTGACTTCCGAAACTGCAGCAAACTATGCAGCAACCGTCTTGAAACGTATCGGTGGCATTTCAGGACTTGACCCGAAAGGAAATACCTGGTACATGAACACCGATGAACTGGACAACTTGGGGTCGGGTGAAGTGACAGCGGAAATCCTCTGGCGCGGAAACATCAGCCAAGGTACCGAAGATTGGGATATCGGTATCACACAAGAAAAGAATAACTTCCCACCCACGCTGTACGGCTCAGGGCGTATCAATCCGACACAGAACCTCGTGGATGCATTTCCCATGGCTAACGGATACCCTATCACCGACAAATCAAACAGCGGATACAATGCCAACAATCCCTATGAAAATCGAGATCCACGTCTGAGTAAGTATATCATCTACAACGGTGCCAAGTTCAAAGACAAGGCCATCATCACCGGACTCTATGCAGATGCAGACAACAAGCAAGACAACGGTTTGAACCAGTTGAACACTTCCACCCGGACCGGCTACTACCTGCGCAAACTTTTACGTGAAGACTGTAACCCGAACCCCAGTTCACTCAATGCGAAAAAGCATATCCCCGTACGTATCCGATATACGGAGATATTCCTCGCCTATGCTGAAGCAGCAAATGATGCTTGGGGACCGACCGGACAAGGAAGCAACGGATTCAGTGCGTACGATGTCATCAAGAAAATCCGTACTCGTGCCGGAGTGGGAACAGACAACGGAGATGCCTATCTGGAAAGCGTCAAAGGAGATAAAGAGAAAATGACACAGCTCATCCGCAACGAACGCCGCATCGAACTTTGCTTTGAGAATAAACGTTTCTGGGATATCCGCCGTTGGAAGATGCCTCTGACCGAAGAAGCCAAAGGCATGCAAATCGAAAAAAACGGGAATGCACTGACTTATAAAGTTATCAATGTAGAAGCCCGTAACTACAAGGATTATATGTACTACGGTCCTATCCCCTACAACGAGAAGTTAAAATGGAGTGAACTGAAACAGAACCAAGGATGGTAATCCTACTAAAACCAATTACAAATTGATTATGAATAAACTATTAACTGCTATAGCGTTGGGAAGCGTACTGACAGCTTTCTCCGCTTGCGAGAATGCAGACAACTCGTTTCCCGACTACGAAGGAGGCACCTCTGTCTACTTCGCTTACCAATATCCCGTACGTACGATTGTATTGGGGAATGATGAGGTCGTCAACAATTCACTTGACCGCGAGCATAAATGTGAGATCTATTCCACCATGGGAGGTTCCTATGGAGGAAGAAACATCACCATCGACATTGCGGTAGACAACTCTCTTTGCGACAACCTGTTCTTCGAAAATGATTCACCGGTGCTCCCCATGCCTTCCAACTATTACAAGCTCGCCGGGAACAAAATTGATTATAAAGGTCAGCACTGGGGATGCGTAGAAGTGCAACTGACTGATGCCTTCTTTGCCGACGAAAAAGCCTTGGAGAACAATTATGTCATTCCCATTGTCATGAAAAGCCAAACCGGAGCAGACCGCATACTCACCGGCAAACCGTTAGTGGAGGGTGAAAGTCCCGTACGTACCAATTCTATTTATTGGGATGTACTCCCGATGGACTATGTACTCTACTGCGTGAAATATATCAATCCTTGGCATGCCTCCTATCTCCGCCGGGGAACAGACAACATCACGGAAAGCGGCAAGACTTCAACCATAAAACGTCATGGAGCCACCGTTGAAAAAGACGAAATCTGCAATGTCACCACACGTTCTCTGAAGACTTGCCATTTCCCTGTGAGCACCAAGCTCGCCGACGGAAGCAGCATAACCTGCAATCTGTTGCTTACGTTCGATGAAGAGAACAGATGCAGCATCACTTCTGACACGGAAGGCATCACTGCCAGCGGCAAAGGCCACTTCGAGCCTAAAGGTGAAAAGAAAGCCTGGGGAAACAAAGACCGTGATGCCCTCTATTTGGATTACACCATCAACTATGGCATCAAACAAGTTGCAACAAAAGACACCCTTGTCCTACAGACAAGAGGTACCAACAAGATGGAACTGTTCACCCCTAAGTACATCGCTAAATAATTATTGAAGGACAGACTATGAATAACAAGATTTCAACATACATCGGCCTGGCATTGCTCACGACATTCGCCTCATGCGCCGACGATAAGTTTGCCGACTTCCAGACGGAAAAGCCGGAAAGTCTGACGCAATATGAATATCTGAATGCGTATGACAATTTGAAAAGCTACATAGACCGCAGTGCACATCCCGGTTTCAAACTGGGAGCAGGAGTCTCCGCCGATGACTTTCTGAAGGGAGAACTGGTACGCAGCATGGTTATCAGCAACTTCGACGAAATCACGGCAGGAAATGCCATGAAATATGCCTCCTGTGTGTCGGACAACGGCATTATGGACTTTTCTAAAGTCAGCAAGTTTGTAGAAGCTGCCAAGGCTGCCGGTGTGACCATCTACGGTCACACCCTTTGCTGGCACTCACAGCAGAACAACAAATACCTGAACAGCCTCATAGCCAACAAGCCTATTCCAGTAGACCCCACCGGCGGAAATAAAGCTCTTCACATCCACGCCGGAGATCCAAAAACAAATGTGTGGGACTATGAAATCTACTATGACCTCGACCAGATATTGGAACCGGGAAAGTCTTATACACTGACCATTAAGGCCAAAGGTTCCAATCCGGGTACCATATCATTTTGGCCAGGTCTGAAAGACGGCAATAATACCCACTATGGGTTCTCAGGCATCACAGCCGGCGAAGACTTGACGGATAATACCATTAACTTCACTCCCGAAAAAACAATTGACCGTCTGCGCTTCTGTTTTGGCAAGCTGGGAGGAGATCTGTATTTTGATGATGTCACACTGAAAGAGGCCGGTAGTGACAAGAATCTGATTGTCAATTCCTCATTTGACAAGCAAGACATCAATCGCTGGACTAAAGTGAGCTGGATAGACATCTCGTATGAAATCGAAACTTTGGGCAACTCCGGTACAACCACTTGGTATGAAGACATGACGGTAAACGGCAATGCAGAAGGTAGTGAAGCTGGTAGTTTCTTCGCGACCGAACAAGGTATTGGCGGTCCCCACGACGCAACCATCGGTACAGCCGGAACGGGTGCTGACGGCAAGGGACATGCCTATGTCGTGAAAGCCGGCAATAATCCTTCAGATAACTGGAGCACACAATTCTTTATCAAGGCCAACCGCGTTTTACATGAAGGTGACGCTTGCAAACTCAAGTTCAAATACCGTGCCGACAAAGCAGCTGGTTCTGAATCTCAAGCTCACGAAGCACCCGGTTCTTACGTACACTATGACATGGGTGTTAACGTGAACTTCACTACACAATGGCAGACTTTTGAAAAAGAGTTTATCATCACCAAAGAACAGGCAGGGACAGCAGACAACAAACAGATGCAGACCATCGCCTGGAACCTCGCCGTGCTGAAAGAAGCCAATACGTACTATTTCGATGACATCGAGTTCAGCATTCAACAGAAGGCAGAGGGAATCCCTTTAACCCCAGAAGAGAAAAAAGAAGTGCTTACCAACGAGATGGAACGCTGGATAAAAGGCATGATGGAAGCTTGTGACGGATACGTCACTGCATGGGATGTGGTGAATGAACCGATATCCGGCGGAGGAGACGACGGCAAAGGCAACTATGCTCTCCAGTCCGCGACAAATCCGGATGACAATGGAGTGAAAGGCACTAACTTCTACTGGCAGGATTTCTTGGGCGACGACTATGTCCGCATACCCATCAAATTTGCCCGTCAATATTTTGCCGAACACGGTGGTAACCCCTCCGACCTCAAACTCTTCATCAACGACTACAACCTGGAATCCTGGTGGGACGACAACAAGAAAGCGAAGAGCCTCATCAACTGGATCAAACGGTGGGAATCGGACGGAGTGACCAAGATTGACGGCATCGGTACGCAGATGCACGTGAGCTACATCCTCGACGAGGCTGACCAGAAACGGCAGGAGGCTTCCATCGTGAAGATGTTCGAACTGCTCGCCGCTTCGGGCAAACTCGTCAAAATCTCCGAGCTGGATATGGGCATCACCAAAAAGGCTTTCGGAGAGGCCATCAAGACAGAGGACGTCACCTATGAACAACAGCTGAAAATGGCGGAATTCTACCGCTTCATCATCGAGAAGTATTTCGAAATCATCCCGGTGGCACAGCAGTACGGCATCACTCAGTGGTGCACCACCGACAGTCCCGAGAGCTCTTCCTGGAGAGGCGGACAGCCCGTCGGACTCTGGACACTCGGCAACAGCCGCAAACCGACCTACGGAGGGTTCGCCAACGGACTTGCCGGACGGGAGGTGGTCGTGCCTTACGCTGCCCCATCGGCTGAAGAAGAATAAGCATACGAGGACCTAACCGGATCATCGTCCATCCAAGACGCCCGGTCAGGACATCCACCCGAATGGCACTGCACATTGCAGCCTGCAAACCGGAAGGATGCCTGACCGGGCGTCTGACTTTTCCTTGCGGCCCGTCCGCTACCACCTTACGAAAGTTGAATGCATGATTAAACCTCCTGTACTCCCGAAAGTCTGATTTAAGATACCTGACTAATGTTCCGCATACGCTCTCCGTATCAGTCGGCAAGAACCAACTCCTACCCGGGCTGGCGGAAAAATAGAACGCCTAAAAAATCCATCTATGAAAACGAATGAAAGGAAAGCCAGACATTTGCTGCTATGCAGCGCACTGCTCCTGACGGCCTGCGCCACCTCGGTACAGGATGCTCAACCGACGTACCGGATTGACTGCAACGTGGCACGACGCAGCGTGGCAGAAGTAAACGAAGTGAAATTCACACCGTGGGAAATCGACGGTGAAAAAACCGATACCCTGCAACTCTCCGGAGGTGTGCAGATCGTCATGGCGGTGAAAGGCGATGACGAGGCTACGCTGCACTCCGGCTACTACAAGGCAGGCGTACAGAACCCGCTGGCAAAGCTCATCAGCGACGGTGTCTATGTGGAAAACGGCGATGAGCTGGAGTTGCGCATCACCGGACTGCCCAAAGGGGAACATGTCGTACAGACCTATCACAACAACTTCTCGGCAACTGAAGGAACCACCGTCCCGGCATTCGACGTCTATGCCGGCGATCAGCTCGTCCACGAAAACCAATCATGCCCCTGCCGTGTGCTGACGCGGGAAGACGGACTGGTACTGAAGACCGTGGTCAACGTGGAGCAGGACGGACAGGAAGTCGTGCTCCGCTTCAAGGCGCGGGAGGCTGAAGCCGAACAGCGTGCCGTCTACCTCAACGGTGTGGAGATTGACACGCCCGACATCCTCCGTCAGGCTCAAAAGCCCGCACCTGCCGACGACGACATGCACGCTGATGCCGACAACGGACTGACGCTGCAATGGACACCGGGCAAAGAAGCCGTGAAGCACCATGTCTATGTAGGCACCGACTCCCTCGCCGTGGCACAGGCATCGACCGGCGACCGGACCATCTATAAAGGAGTACAGGAACAGACCGGTTACGCCCTGAGCGACCTCTACAACCTGGACCGGTATTACTGGCGCATTGACGAAGAAGATGCTTCCGGCAACCTGACACGGGGTAATGTCTGGAGTTTCCGCCCGCGCCACCTCGCCTTTGAGGGAGCTGAGGGTTACGGACGGTTTGCCATCGGCGGACGCGGCGGCAAGGTGGTCCATGTGACCAATCTCAACGACGACGGTCTCGGCAGCTTCCGCGAAGCCATCACCAACGATATCGGTCCGCGCACCATCGTGTTCGATGTCTCGGGTGTCATCACGCTGAAGTCGCGCCTCACCTGCTCCTCACGCTATGTGACCATCGCCGGACAGACTGCCCCGGGTAAAGGCATCTGCATCAAGGGCGCACCCTTCGGAGTGGGTCCTGACGGCATCTGTCGCTTCATCCGTGTCCGTCTGGGTGGAGGAAAGACCTTCGACGGCATCGGTATGGCAGGAGCCGACCACAGCATCACCGACCACTGCTCCATCAGCTGGACCATCGACGAGGCATTCAGCTCACGCAGCGCGAAGAACATCACCCTGCAACACACCCTCATCTCCGAAGCACTCAACGTCGCCGGGCACAAGAACTACGAGAAAGGCAAGGGACACGGCTATGCAGCCACCATCGGCGGCAACATCGGCTCCTTCCACCACAACCTCCTCGCCCACTGTGCAGGACGCAACTGGAGCATGGGCGGCGGACTCGACGGCAACGGGTTCTATGCCGGAGCACTCGACATCTTCAACAACGTGGTATACAACTGGGCGGGACGTGCCACTGACGGCGGCGCCCATGAAGTGAACTTCGTGAACAACTTCTACAAGATGGGACCGTCGACCACTCAGAAGTTCATCCTCCGCGCACAGCTCGAAGGCGTCGGCAAGGGTTCCCAAAGCTACTACTGCGAAGGCAACGTCCGTCAGGACACCGACGGCAAGCTGGTGACCGACAACGAACAACTCCGCCGCTACGAACTTTCGAACGGACAGGTGCTCGACTGGGAAGTGTGGGTAGACAAACCCTTCTTCCCCTCGTATGCCGAAGTGGAAAGTGCACAGGATGCCTACAAGTCGACACTCTCCGACGTGGGCTGCAACATGCCGCTCTTCGACGAACACGACCAACGCATCGTGCGTGAAACCCTCGAAGGGTCCTATACCTACACCGGTAGCGTCGGCAAGACAAAAGGCATCATCGACAACGAACAGGATGCCGGCGGCTATGAGGAATATCCTGAGGAGAAACGGGCTGCCGACTTCGACACTGACGGTGACGGACTGCCCGACTGGTGGGAGGAGATGCACGGGACGAACCCGAAGTCTGCTGCCGGTGACTTCAGCGACTCGAACGCCGACCCCGACAAGGACGGTTATACCAACCTGGAGGAATACCTCGACTGGATGTCGGTGCCTCACTACTACGCCGACAACAACGAAGAAATCACCATCGATGCAGCCCCGTTGTTTGCAGGCTTTGAACAGCCGACATTCACTGTCGAGGGCGACAAGACCGTCATCATCGAAGGCAGCCGTCTGACAATGGAAAGCACCGGCCTGGCAGAAGGTATCTTCTACTACAACGTGACGGCAACCGATGCCTCGGGCAGCAGTATGACCCGTCGCGTGGGTGTCTGCGTCCGTAAGTGAACGCCGGGCATTAAGAAGTGTTTTTAGTTGACCGGGAGGACAAGAAAACAAGAGATAAGTGTGATATTCTCAATTATTCTCCGTACTTTCGTGAGTCAGCGGACAAGGAACAAGTAGACGGGTGGACCATCCTCCCCCCCCGTCGGCTTGTTCCCTGTCCACCCGTCAACTAAAACAACACTTACATCATGAAAATCTACTCAATTCTAGCCGGACTGGCACTCGCAGCCACAGCTCCGGTCCTCCATGCACAAGACAACACCGTGACGGTACAGACCCGCCAGGTAGGTGCAGCCATCCAACCGACCATGTACGGCATCTTCTTTGAAGACATCAACTTCGGAGCAGACGGCGGTCTGTATGCCGAACTGGTCAAGAACCGCTCGTTCGAATTTACCCCCGACCACTACATGGGCTGGAAGATGTTCGGCAATGTCACCTTACGCGACGACGGCCCCTTTGAACGGAACCCGCACTATGTCCGCCTTGCCTGGGCAGGACACAACGACATGTGGACCGGCATCCAGAACGAAGGCTTCTTCGGCATCGGGCTGAAGGCAGGCGACGACTACCGCTTCTCGGTGTGGGCACGTGTCCCCGACGGCAAGCCTGTGACGCTCCTGGTGCAGTTCATCGACCAGAACACGATGGAGAACCGGCAGGCATTCGTCAGCCAAGACCTCACCATCGACTCCCGCGAGTGGAAGAAGTACACCCTCGTGATGCGTTCTCCACGGACCATCGAAAAAGCCAACCTGCGCATTTTCCTCTCCAACCCGGAACACCGTTCGGGCACAGGAACCGTCGACCTGGAGCATGTCTCGCTCTTCCCGACAGATACCTGGATGGGGCATGAGAACGGCATGCGCAAGGACCTCGCACAGGCACTCTTCGACCTGCATCCCGGCGTCTTCCGTTTCCCCGGAGGATGCATCGTCGAAGGCAGTAACCTCGCCACACGCTACCAGTGGAAGAACACCGTGGGACCGGTAGAGAACCGTCCGCTGAACAAGAACCGCTGGGAGTCGACCTTCACCGACCGCTACTATCCCGACTATTTCCAAAGCTACGGACTGGGCTTCTATGAATACTTCCTCCTGAGCGAAGAGCTGGGTGCCGCTCCCCTGCCCGTGCTCAACGTAGGCATGGCCTGCCAATACCAGAACTGGAACAAAGAAGAGGCACACGCCGAATGTTCTGCCGAAGGGTTGCAACCCTACATCGACGATGCACTCGACCTCATCGAGTTTGCCAACGGTCCTGCTGACAGCGAGTGGGGCAAGGTGCGTGCCGAGATGGGACACCCGGCTCCGTTCGGACTGAAGTACATTGCCATCGGCAACGAGCAGTGGGGCGAGTTCTACTTCGAGCGTCTGAAGTTCTTCATCGACGCCATCCGCAAGGCACATCCCGAAATCAGCATCATCGGCACATCGGGTCCCGATTCCGAGGGCGAGATGTTCGAACTGGGCTGGAAGGCGATGCGTGAGCAGAAAGCCGACTTGGTCGACGAACACTTCTACCGCCCCGTCGACTGGTTCAAGAACAGCATGGACCGTTATGACAACTATGACCGCCGCGGTCCGAAGGTGTTTGCCGGCGAGTATGCCTGCCATGACCACGGACGCAACATGAAATGGAACCATGCCGGGGCATCGCTCTACGAGGCTGCCTTCATGACAACACTGGAACGCAACGCCGACGTCGTGCACATGGCAACCTACGCTCCCTTGTTCGCACATGTCGAAGGTTGGCAGTGGCGTCCCGACCTCATCTGGTTCGACAACCTGCGCTGCGTGAAGTCCGTGAGCTACTATGTGCAACAGATGTACGCCCGCAACTGTGGCACGAATGTCATCCCTGCTACCCTCTCCACACCGACGCCCAAAGGGGAAGATGGCCTGTTCACCAGTGCCGTGGTCGACAAGCAGACGGGTGAATACATCGTCAAGGTCATCAACACGACCGATAGCCCGAAGGACATCGTGCTCCGCTTCGAGGGCATGAAGCGCCTCCATTCAGTCGGTACCCTGACGCTCGATTGCCGTTCCTATGAGCAGGACAACACACTTGATGCACCGACCAGCATCGTCCCCCAAGAGGGCAGCCTCATCCCGACGGACAATACTGTCCGCACAGTCATCGCCGCCAAAAGCTTTGTGGTTTATCGGGTGAAGTAAGGTGAATGTCCGGTTCCGGATTAACTGAAAAAACAATAGCGACTGCTACTATTGGGATTTATAGTGACAGTCGCTATTGCTGTATTCTGAAGAGTTAAACTCAAATCGGGACATTAGGCTTTGAGCGGTCTAATAACCGATTAAGGTTAAATACTATCTTCTTTTAATAAGAAATCGAAGAGACTCATATAGACAAAACCATTGTCATCAATGTAAGTGGCAATGTCGTCGCCAACGATAACTATTTTGCGGAATGAGTCGTCGATGTTCTTAAGTGACGCTATCTCTTGTTCGCGTTTATCTGCATTGGGCATGGCATAAGCTGACTGGATGTAGAATTTATCTCTACCATTGGTTGCAACGAAGTCTATCTCCAATTGCTGGTAGCTGGACACACCATCTATCATCTTACGCAGCTCTACAACACCAACATCCACTACATAGCCACGGATACGCAGTTCGTTGTATATGACGTTCTCCATGATGTGCGTCAGTTCCTGCTGGCGAAAGTTGAGCCGTGCATTACGCAGACCGACATCACAGACGTAGTATTTCTTTATGCTCTCATAATATTTTTTACCTTTGATGTTGTAGCGACGTGCCCCCTCAAAAAGAAACGAGTTTTCTAGGTTCTGCATATAATTTGCCACAGTGGCAGGTGCTATGGATATGCGTTGCACACTCTGCAATGTATTACTGACCTTCAATGGATTGGTTAACGAGCCTATTGACGAACATAGCGAATCCACAAGAGCTTCTAACGCCTCACGGTTTTTGATACCGTTACGCTCCACCACATCATCTATGTAAGTCTTTGTCCACAGACGCTGCAAATAGGTTATCTTCTGTTCTTCGCTTCGATGATTACGCAGGGCAGGCATGCCACCATAAGTATAGTACTCCTTCCACAATTCAGAGATAGATTCCTGTCTGTCAGAACAGAACTCGCTGAACGAAAGAGGATAAACCCTCACTTCATCGCCACGGCCCCGGAATATGGTATTGATGTCGCTCGAAAGGAAACGCGAATTGCTCCCAGTGATATATACATCCACATTATCGCGAGCATTCAATCCATTGACTATCCGTTCGAAACCTTCTACCATTTGTATTTCATCAAGAAATACATAGTAGTGCGTTTCCTCATCAGTAATACGCGAATACAAATATTGCTTCAGTATTGTAGGCTCAGTCAATTCCTTACCATCCGTGGTTTCATCTATATCAAATGATACGACTATGATATGATCGTCTGCAACACCTTGGTCTATCAGATAATCGTGATATATCCTTTTGAGTAGCCATGACTTACCGCAACGACGAGTACCCGTGATGATTTTCACTTCACCATTGTCTCGTCGCTCTATGAGCTTCTGCAAGTATCGTTGCCGCTTGATATAAGTTCCCATATTCACTTCAAATTTACTGCAAATTTACAAAGGATAAAAGCTAGCAGAAAGGTTTTGCCGTTGCTAATTTGTAAAAGTAATGATTCCTCCTACATTTTGCTTTCTTCTATTTCAAATCTACTGCAATTTGCAGTAAATTTAAGATGGACTATAATCTGTCAGTCATTTCGAGTGTTGCATACACTTTGCCTGAAACCTATCAATCGATGCCGAAAATAATAAAAAACAATAGCGACTGCTACTATTGGAATTTATAGTGACAGTCGCTATTGCTGTATATGACGATGCAGGACCTATTCTGCGATATCATTTATCTGTTCCGGTACATCTCATCATAATACTTTTGGTAGTCACCACTGGTCACATTGTCCATCCAGTCCTGATGCTCCAGGTACCAACGGACGGTCTTTTCTATCCCCTCTTCGAATTGCAGGCTTGGTTCCCAGCCAAGCTCGCGCTGAAGCTTCCGGGAGTCAATGGCATAGCGCATGTCATGTCCCTTGCGGTCAGTCACGTAGGTTATCAGGTCCATATCCTCGCCTTCCTTGCGCCCCAAGAGGCGGTCAACTGTCCTGATGACAACCTTGATAATATCGATGTTCTTCCATTCGTTAAAACCACCGATGTTATAAGTATCCGCGATTCTGCCTTTGTGGAAAATGAGGTCGATGGCCCTTGCATGGTCTTCCACGTAAAGCCAATCTCTGACGTTCTCGCCTTTTCCATAGACAGGCAACGGCTTCTTGTGTCGGATGTTGTTGATGAATAGAGGTATCAGCTTCTCGGGGAACTGGTAAGGTCCGTAGTTATTCGAACAGTTGGTCACGATGGTCGGCATCCCGTAGGTGTCATGGAAAGCTCTTACAAAATGGTCCGAACTGGCCTTTGAAGCCGAATAAGGCGAATGCGGATTGTACTTCGTTTCTTCGAGGAAGAATTCCGTGCCATAGGCATGGTGATGCTCCGAACTGGCCTTTGTCGTAAACGGAGACTCAACCCCTTCGGGATGGGTCAGCTCCAGCGCCCCATACACCTCATCGGTAGAAATGTGGTAAAAGCGTTTGCCCTCATAACCTTCGGGCTTACTCTCCCAATATTCCTTTGCAGCCTGTAGCAAAGTCAATGTACCCATCACGTTTGTATGAGCGAACGTGAACGGGTCCTTTATCGAGCGGTCCACATGGCTCTCAGCAGCAAGATGGATGATTCCGTCGATATCATATTCCGCCATCAGCCCCTTTATCGTCTCATAGTCACAGATATCAGCCTTGACAAACACATAATTCTCCCGGTCCTCGATGTCTTTCAGGTTTGCGAGGTTGCCGGCATAGGTCAGCTTGTCCAGGTTTATGATTCTATAATCCGGATACTTGTTCACGAACAGGCGTACCACATGGGAACCAATAAAACCTGCTCCCCCCGTTATCATAATGTTGCGTTTGAAATTCATATCACTCTTGTGTTTTGACTGTTATCGCATTGCTTTCATATTCTCCATGCAGACGGTCAATGAATCTGTCCAGTACGGCACTTTGATGCCGAACGTCTGCTTGATTTTCGTCTTGTCCAGGACCGAATAGGCGGGACGCTTCACCGGACTGGGAAACTCATCACTGTGACAAGGCTCTATGTCACATGCTGTATGTCCCGCCAGCTCTGCAATCTTCTTGGTGAAGTCGTACCAGGAACAGACACCTTCATTGCTGAAATGATAAATGCCTGTCTTGCTGTACCCCCCATGAGGGTTCTCGCGCTCATAGTCCCCCAGGACCGTCTCTATCGCCCGGGCGAGATCATACGCGTAAGTCGGAGTCCCCACCTGATCAAAGACCACATTCAGCCTCGGCTTCGTCGCCGTCAGCCCCAGCATGGTCTTCACAAAGTTACGACCGAACTCTGAATACAGCCATGCCGTACGGATGATGACATGATCACATCCGACTGCCTGTATGTTCCTTTCACCTTCCAGCTTGGTCTTGCCGTAAACACCGGTCGGTGTACCCGACTGCTCCTCACGGCAAGGTGTATTGTAAGGGTCACCCCCAAAAACATAATCGGTCGATATCTGCACCAGCAGTCCGTCCACCTCCTTCATCACCTCCGCCAATATCTTCGGAGCCTCCGCATTCAGTCTGTGACAGAGCTGCTCATCACTCTCCGCCTTGTCCACATTGGTATAAGCCGCACAATTCACAATACAGCGGATGTCGTTCGCACCGACCAACGCCCTTACGGCATCAGCATCCGTCATGTCGAGGAGGACCGTCTCCACGCCTTCAGCCGGGACCACATCGGTAAACAGATAATTGTCTTTCGAGTTCCTGCTCACGAGACGCATTTCATGTCCGAGCTGTCCGTTTGCACCTGTTATAAGTATATTCATCTGTTGTCAGGATTTAAAAGTTCAGAAGACAAAAGGGGAATCAAAGTGACTCAACAGCGGATGCTTTGTATCCTTTTCACTGAGTATGGCACGTTCCGTCGGGATGCGCCAGTCTATTCCAAGGCTGCCATCCAGGATACTGATGCCACCATCCGCTTCCGGGTGATAAAACTCGTCACACTTGTACTGGAATACCGCCGTTTCACTCAGCACGGCAAAACCATGTGCAAACCCCTTCGGGATAAAGAACTGCCGATGATTGTCCTCGGTCAATTCCACCGCCACATGCTTCCCGTACGTCGGCGATCCCTTACGTATGTCCACAGCCACATCCAGTACCTTCCCCCTGACACATCTCACCAGTTTTGCCTGAGTAAAGGGAGGACGCTGGAAGTGCAATCCCCTCATGACGCCATAAGACGACATACTTTCATTGTCCTGCACAAAATCCACATGCCCAACCTTCTCGTCAAACTCCTTTTGTGAGAAGCTCTCAAAGAAGTATCCCCTGGCATCCTTAAATATACGTGGTTCTATGATGACCACTCCGTCTATCTCTGTCTTTATTACTTCCATTTTTCTAATATTCCAAGTCCTTTTCCAAAGCATCTTCCTTCTCATCCAGCAGAGAAAGTATGTACTTGCCATAATCATTTTTCAGCATCGGCTGCGCCACCTCGCGCAGTGTCTCCTTCGTGATCCAGCCCTTGCGGTAAGCAATCCCTTCGAGGCAGGCCACCTTCAGTCCCTGACGCTTCTCCAGCACTTCGATGAAGGTCGATGCCTCCGAGAGGGAGTCATGCGTCCCGGTATCAAGCCACGCAAAGCCTCGTGCCATCGTCTGCACTTTCAGCTCCTTGTCTTTCAGGAATTGCTGATTGACGGTGGTTATCTCCAGCTCTCCACGCGCAGACGGCTTGATGTGTTTCGCCACCTCAACCACCTTGTTCGGATAGAAATACAAGCCGACAACCGCATAGTTACTCTTCGGGTGCTCAGGTTTCTCCTCGATACTCAGGCAGTTGCCCGCCTTATCAAACTCTGCCACTCCGTATCGCTCCGGGTCACTCACCCGATAGCCGAACACCGTAGCCTTCCCATTCACTTCCGCATCCAGCACAGCCTGCCTCAACAGACTATTGAGTCCGACTCCATGGAAGATGTTGTCGCCAAGCACCAGGCAGGCACAATCATCTCCAATGAACTTCTCACCGATGATAAACGCTTGCGCCAGTCCGTCCGGAGAAGGTTGCTCTGCGTACTCAAATCTCACCCCGAACTGGCTGCCGTCTCCCAACAGACGTTTGAAGCTCGGCAGGTCATAAGGCGTCGAGATAATAAGTATCTCCCTGATGCCTGCAAGCATCAGCACGGAAATAGGATAGTAAATCATCGGTTTGTCAAAGATGGGTATCAGCTGCTTGCTGACTCCCTTGGTGATCGGGTACAGTCTTGTACCACTACCACCGGCGAGAACGATTCCCTTCATGTATAGTTGTTTTTTTGATTGTTGTTAAACTTAACTCCTGCATCACAGGACGATATTTCACAAAATTAAACCAAGATTGTTCATTGGACTTTGATTAGATGGTTTCCCCGCCCTTGCAGCACGAGAAAAAGATACAAGCACGGTGCACAAGATGTTCTCAGAGCCTGCTCCCTTGGAACGGAAGAGGATTTTGAATGGTCGAATGATTGGCTGGGGTTGCATAATAGCGACTCTTGCTGTTTGATTATTAGCAGCATTCACTATTGAAAGAGTTACTTTTTATCCCTCAAAATCAAGCTCTCCGAAGAATGTATAATGAGGAGTATTTATGTCAACCACTCATCGGGATTTATATCCTTCCACTTAGGAGTAGCTTTGTGAATCAGGTCCATAAGATAATCCTCGTCAAACTTTGGCTGGTAATCCATCAGTTCCACCAACACCAAGGTTGATTTGTCAATGTCCCCTGTAAGGATATTCTTCTTAGCACGTACTCGCACACCAAAATTTTTATAGAGAGGATTTCCCTGATACCCGGCTAAATATTCCTTATCTGCCCGAATCGTCAAGGAGCCAACATCCTTCGTATCCAAATGAATATTAGCCTTGTCCTTTCCACCGGCATCTGTCAAGGTACCATAATAATAGCACTCTATATCCACCATGATATTTTCATGGCGAACATAATGTGTGGTTGGAGTAATCCGAAAGAAACGTTGTGGCTTGTCAGAAGTACCTATTTCTATATCATAGTTATAACGCAATGCAAAAGACTGAAGATTTTCTATCGCTTGCGCACTTGCCACTTCCAATTTATCAATAGAGCCATTTTCTTGTTCAATAACACTAAGCATGGCAGAGACCAAGAGGACGCTTTGTAGAGATGTTCTAAAGACATTGAGCACAGAGCCTTCCTTCATCTCATAAGAAATAGTAGGACGATCCTTGCGTTTCTTTCTGTCTGGATAAAGCAAATTCTCCACTTCATCAAGCAAGAATCTAATTTGCCTGATGTCAAAATTGGCAGGAGAAAGAGGCTCGTCTCCGTTCTTACCAATAATTCTTAATGAAATTTCATTTCTATCCATACCACAAATATAGCAATATTCTGAACACTAAAGGAGATACTACTTCCTTTTCTATTCAAAATATTGCTATCAAGACAATCTCAAAGCCCAATGCTCATTGCAATTAAACAATAGCGACTGTTACTAGTTGATTCTTAGTAACAGTCACTATTCCTATGTTTCCTGTTCTCAATCCTGCCCGACGTCTGATGGCTGGTGGAGGCTTACCCCCAAGTCAGCAGACCACCGGTTCGGAATCCAGGGTCAGACTCCGTGGTCCGTATCCCCATTCTCTTCGCCGTCCGTGTCCGGTTCCGGGTCGGGGATAACCTGAACAGACTTGCTTCCCCGCAACTGCTTGATGCTCTTATACTCCATTCTTCCGAGCAGTCCCCACAACGAAGTGCTACGGGTGATGTTGCGTTCAGCAGCCCTATGGAAATACAGCTTGGGGACAGCCTGTTTGGGAGAGACCTCATCCGGATTCTCCACCCCTTTGCCCTGTGACTTCAGACGGATGCGGAACGTCCCGATGCCGTCGAGTTCCACTACCTCAGAGGAAACCAGGTGCTTCTGCATGACGGTGATGAGGTTGTCGATGGTATTTTTCACATCACCGGCCGTGAGCGAAGAATACTCCGCCACTTCTTTTGCCATCTGGGCAGTAGTCACGAGACCGATGTGAACGGTAGACGGATGATAGAGTTTCTTACCTTCTTTGTTTGCCTTACTTGCTTGCTTTACCTTATAAATTATAGCCATGTTACTTGTTGATTAGTCATTCAGCCTTCGCCCGTCCGTCCCTGTCGTTGACAAGAAGCGGAGCGTATGCGACACTTGAATGGGTTAGACATTCGTGAATTCTTTCGCGATTCTCTTTCGTCCGTTACCCGGGATGTCCGTCCGTCGTTGAATCACATTGCAAAGATAGCCCCGGCTATATTCTCCGGCAAGCAAAATGCACCGTTTGCGTTCACACTTGCGTTCACACCCCTTGATAACTTTCTAATCAACAAATTGCTCCAGGAGCCACTTGAAATATTTTTCGTGTTCATCGACCAGGTGTTCCCAAGAATATTCATTCCGGATTACCTCTATGTTGTTGTCCGTACATGTTTTCTTGTTCTTTTCGACGAGGGTGTCCATATCATTAAAGTATTCCGTCACCTTCTCTGCCGACGGATAATAGAGGGCATTCCCTTTCAGCACTGCCCGATTGAAGATATTATCGTGTGCCAGGACGAAACATCCCGCAGCCATTGCCTCCAGTAGCGAAGGGTTTGTTCCCCCCACACTGTGCCCATGAAAATAAGCCCGTGAGAAATGGCGCACCGAATCCAGCTTCTTAAAGTCATAGATTCCTCCGACGAACCTTACCCCTTTCTCATGACCATACTTTTCCACCAGTTCCTTGCCATGGGGCGTATTGGTTTTCCCTACCACAATCAACGGGCGGCGCCCATTCTCAGCAGAGTGGAGATACCCCTCTATCGCCATCACGATGTTATTTTCCGGTTCAAGACGGGCTATGAGGATATAATATTTCTCCGGCTTCAGGTCGAACTCCTTCAGATAGTCTTCATTGAAATCATCATGAATGTCAGCCCCGTATGCCAGGAACTTACTTTCCTTCCCATACTTCTCCTTATAATAATCATGGATACCCATATTATCAGCTATCAGATAGTGGCTGTACTTCACTGCCATCTTTTCTTCCCAATCCAGAAAGCGTCGCACCATCGGGCTGAACTTTGAGCGTTTGTTTTCCAGCCCATCCATATTCGTTGTGAATATCGGACGTTTCCGTTTCCGGACATTAAACCAGATATAGGCAGGGATGATACTTGTATAACCGGCCTCATAGATGATGTCGAAATTCTCCTTTTGCAACGCATCTTTCAGGGAAGAAAAGTCATAGAAAAAGCTTCCTACGGAACTTCCCATCCAAGTTTCAGGACTATAGATGTGTTTGATTCTAACCCCTTTGTAACTATCTTCTTTGTACGGATGGAAACTAGGAGAATAAACCGTCACTTCATGTCCACGCTGCACCAGTCCAACGGAAATATATTCCGCAAACTGCTCAAAGCCCCCGTAGTTATTGGGTATACCGCGGGTGCTAATGAATGCTATTTTCATAAAATATATTCTATTTGATCAAAAGAAATGTGTCTTGCTTGTATATATTATCGATCTATCAAATATCAGTATAAACAAACTGCAGATTTATGTTATCGAATACAAACGTGGCCACCGCACTAACTAATACACTGCTTTTCATTATTCTATTATCATTGATTTTTGTAGTACAATAATATCTTCAATGATCTCCTAAAATAACAATATCCACTTCCTCAGATTATCACTAATCAGATAAGTGTCCTTAGACATTCCCCCCCTGCCTCGCCCTTATTTGTTTGAAAGAGTATTGTCTACAACGGCTCAGCAACATTGGATACAAAGGATTTCCTGTAGATTTAATGTTGATTTGCCTCACAGGCTAATCATTGATAAGCATCTGGCTTACAGAATATAAAGCACATATTCGCAACATAATTCATAGTATAACAAGGAAATATCGTCACGATTTCAACCTTCATATTTATTACAGTCTATCACCAAGTATTTGTTTATAAATAGCAGCCATAGCAGCTACTTCTCTTTTTACATCGAATCGGCTCGCATCTCTCTTATTAAATTCAGATATCCTGCTGTAAAGTTCCTTATCCTCATATAGACGTACAATCTCTGCTATCATGTCTTGAGGCTTATCCAAGTCAAACAAGAATCCATTCTTACCTTCAACACAAACGTCACGATGCCCCCGAACTCGAGATACCACTAAAGGACAACCGCATGCCATAGCCTCAATGTTATTGATCCCTTGTCCCTCTAATTTGCTAGTAGCAACATGCAAGTCTGCCACCCTACACAACCGGTCAATATCGCTGCGGCCACCAAGAAACGATATATAGTCAGATACACCTAACTTTTTTGCCAATGCTTTCATATCAAAAAAAATAGGACCATTACCAGCAAACAAAATGCGCAAGTTAGGGACAAACTTAATAAGTTCCGGCACCTGCCTAATCAGCATTTCATGATTTTTACGAGGTATGAACTGTGCCGTATATAATAGCACAAAAGTATCCTTTCCAACACTAACTTCTTCTCTCAATTTCAATTTCTCTTCATATGTCACTGGAGAAAACCGCTCCAAGTTCACCCCCACACCATCAATCTTAAAATTTGGTCCGACGGCAAACTTATGCTTACAAGTAATCTGATAATCCTCTTCATTGATGGTTACAACAGCATCAGTCAAAGGTGCCAGCATTCTCTCTACCGAATAAAAGACAGTCCATGCAATCAATGAGGCTCCTTTATAAAAAGGATAATTGTGAGAAGTATAAATTACCTTACACCCTTTTTTTCGAGCAGATATAGCTGCTAATCGTGCACAAACACCTCCCATCTCCGTATGGCAATGCACTAAGTCATATTGTTCCTTATCTATCAAGTTCTTTAACGATTTGATAGCCTTAATATTTTGTAAAGAGAATGGAGAACGATGTATATCTATATCATAATGATTGGTAACTCCATAAGCGAACCTTTCTTCTATGCCAGGGGCTGCATGATCAACTTGCCACCCTTGCTGTTTAAACCAGTTCATATAAGGAGCATTAAACTTGCAGAATCCTGCAGAATTTTCCACGAACAAAACCTTTTTCATGGCAATAATTGCTTAAAAGGACTCATCAATGCATAAAACACCAACTTCGCGTATGCATGACGCCCATAATATTTCATCAGATGAATAGAGATATCAGAGGTATCAAATGAGTCTTGTTTAAGAATGACTGTCTTTAAATATCTTGTTGCCAGATATTTCCTCATTATATCATTCTTAATTAGATTAAATGTCTTAAATGAGATGATATGACGACTAAAAGAGTCATGGAATATATCCAAGAAAGAAGAACCAAACACCTCATAAGGATTATAGCCTCCTTTATTCTTCACAGGTTGCCCTTCTCTAGTTAAAGTGTCATCAATAATAAAACTACGCTTATCAGAGCAAAACATCAACAATGATGTTTGAGGAAACATCTTATTGATGCTTTTCACATCCCGGAATCTTTCATAGTCTTCTTTCCACATGCCGAACCCTGCACTCCAAGAAGCATAATAGGATAAGTTATAATAAAATTCATCTGTTGAGCCATATTCTCTAATATCTAATCGTTTTAAAGCACCATTTGTATGAAATAAAACAGGCTTTAAATCGGAATACTTTTTTATCTGTTTGACAAGATACTTCAATGAGCCTTTTCTAAACATACTACTATTATTCTGTAGTTTCAGAAAGTATCCTTTTCCATATCCAAGCACATAATAAGAGTTCAAGAAGCCCTCACATGTCGTCGGATAATAATGAAAGTTTTCATATTTGAATTCATCCTCAAAAACACGAGAACTTTCGGCTGGATCATTATCAGAAACGATAACTTCAAAATCATCCATCTCCACGCCATCAATATTCTCATATATGCTTTTTATTGTATTTCTTGTTATTTCTACTCTTTGATAAGTAGGAATACAAATAGACAAAATAGGTCGTTCACTCATGGCTCTCCTTATCTTTAATGTATTGATAAAACATCTTAATGCCGTCCTCCAAATGGGTGTGCTTTACATCAACCAATGATTTCAATTTACTGATGTCCAGAACCATTGAATTTACATCCACACTCCGACTTTCCTTATAATTTATCTTGAAAGGAAAGTCCATGAAATTACGGAGTCTGTTGATGATATCATTGATTGAATATCCATAACCACTACCCAAATTAACAATCTCATTATTCACATTTCTTTTCACAAGCTTATAAAAAGCATCAGCCAAATCATCTATGTAAATATAGTCCCTCACACTACTTCCGTCTCCCCAAACTTCAATCGGATCTCCAGCAAGTATCTTACCTATAGCAATAGCTATAAAGCCTTGATTGCCGTGTAAAGATTGTCCCCTTCCAAAAGGATTGGATGGACGCACAATCAGATAATTCAGTTTACCTCTTCGATTCTCAAACAAGACATTATTCTCCAAAATTTGCTTAGTCAAGCCATAATATGAAATAGGAGAAAGATGATCTGTTTCACGGAAGTGCTCACCCTTGGCACTATTGCCATATACAGTTCCACCCGAAGAAAAATAAATGAATTTCACACCTTTGTCAGCACATAAGTCCATAATACGTACTGTAGGGAAGACTACATTTTCAAATTCCCGCTTAAAATCTTCATATGTACTTCCTGGGACCAAAGTAGAAACCAAATGAACAAGAATATCTATCCTATAGTCTTCAATTATACACTTTACCAAATCAAAGTCGCCTATAGAACCACGGATTACCGTGATATTGTCTCTGACATCAGCTAATCTGTCCAAATGAGCAAAGGTTGGCTCAAATACAAAAACCTTATATTCATTATCTTTCAAGAAATAGTGCACTAGATTGGAACCTATAAATCCTGCACCACCTAAAAATAGTATATTTTGCATATCTACAGAGATTTACCTGCTAATTTATTTTTTACAATGAAACGCTTAAGGGCAAGCCAATCATATAAGAACAATATTATATTTTCGATTGAAGAAACGGTGTGATGCTGTTTCCGAATATAATATACTTCTTTCAAGGCTTTTGTAGAAAAGCTCATACCTCCAACCATCACCTTCATGATATATCCTTCAAAGAAGAGTACCTTCAATTTATCTTTCTTACGTACCAACAGTTCATAGTCAGCACTGATTTTATACTGCAAGTCATATTCCCCAATTGCTTCAAAAAGATTCTTCTTATTATGCAAAGAGGCCACATGAGCCGCGCAATTTCCTTTTCGCATTTTACTCCAAGTAGGATTGGATCCAATACGCCTCAACACATTACCATCCTCATCCACAAACTGATTATAAGCACAGATATAATCATAAGAGTCAATATCCTTCGTGCTATTGATTTTGTCCAAGAATAAAACCAAAGCTCCATCGTTCATCACATCGTCTGCACCGATAAAGCCGATCCATTTTCCATGAGACAATTTCACACCCTTATTCCAAGCATCATAGATACCTTTATCCGGTTCGGACATATGCACTGCTATCTTATCTCCATACGAATCAATGATTTCGTTTGTATTATCCTTACTGGCACCATCGACGATGATTAACTCCGTCTCATCCGTTAATTGCGAAACGATGCTATCAAGACATCTTTTCAAGGTCTTGGCAGCATTGTATGTTGCTATAATTATTGAGATTGTCATATGTTATTTTTTTAACAAGAATCTTGATTGTATACAGAATGACATAAATAACCAAATCATAATATTCAAAAGGTCAAAAGACGGTGTAAAGGAAATAAACATCATCAATAATCTATTCGCCATTATAAATGATAGAAATATCAAAAAGACATTGTTACTTCTATTACCTTTTAATATCGCGACATAAAACAATAGGATATATAGTATCGCATACAGAATACCGCCTTTTAGCAGTAACCATAAATGCCCGCACTCTGTGCCTAATCGATTTTCATTATCACTATAATTCTTATGAATTAGAGCGTTATGCATAACCTGGCTGTAATATGTACCAAATATACCTTTACCATAAAGCCAAGAATCTGTATTTGTCAGGTCTTCATTCAATTCTCTAAATAAAAAGGTTCGTGTATCCTGAACCATGCTACTCTTATCACCATATTTATTCTCCAATATAGTAAAGATTGAATCACCTGTAACTAAATTTACTGTCGTAAGCGTTACGCCCAAAATAGGGACCACACAAGAATAAAGCTTTACAACTTTAAGTAATCTCATCTTATATTGAAATATAAGGAAAAAGAATAAGCCTAATATGCATAACGCTTCCATACCCAAAATGGAACGCTCACCTTCTGTATAGCAATAATAAAACGAGAATACAAAATACAACATGTATAAATACCGATGATTATTATAAATCAATAGGCGTGGACAAACTACCGGGACTAAATAAAATAATCTAGAATATAAAGAATGGTCAATGCTAGCCAAATATAGGCAACCGGAGATCACACCCAATAATACTACGATATCGCATATTTTTTTATATGATTGCAAAATATTATTTTCCCACGAAACCAATATAATAGCAGGTAATGCCCACGACAAAATACCAAATTCCAAATTACCAAACAACGATAAGATATAATTCCCCAACAGTCCTGAATTGTCATCAACCAATATCGAGCGAATAATCAGAAAAGTACAATAAACGACATATGCATAGAAAATAATCCGACTTATGCCTTTTAGCTCAACTTTTGTTCTATATTTACGATAATACTGGCATAAAAGAACATAAATACAAACTATAGGAATCACTTTCAAAGAGGTATCCAAGGCTGTTAGAAATGAGGCCAAGATTGAAAATACACACAAAAGGACAAAATAAGTTTTGCCCTTCTTCATTTGGCAATAAGTTTTAACCATAGTCGATAAATATAGCAACGGATATTCAAAGGAAAAGCAGGAGTATCTCTAAGCTCAAAAGAAATAGTATCTAAATCAAATGATAGTTTGTCTAACATCTTGTCTGATATAAACCTTCCATTAATCAAACCACCCTTACGAAAGGTTGACAGATGTCTCAACTTATATCTATTGGGATTCTTTGAGTAAGCATAAGTACCATAAGTTTCAAATTCAGAGAAACTATTCAGAGAATGAGCATAGTCACAAGAAGCTAATATCTTTTCCCACCAACTATTCCCCGTCACATCATTTTGATTTTCTATTTTGCAAATCATCTCTTCTACAATATTTTTCTCAAAGAGCATATGTTCGGCTATAAAGGATTCTTCAATAATCTTAGGTAGACCCAACAATCGTTGTATGGACGTAAAATATGGCTCATGATATTCCTTCTTACAATCGAAACATAACTTACCTTCCTCTTCAAATTTAATCGGAGAAAGTGGTATAGTATCAGCATCCCAAGATAGATAATTGGACTTAGCGTAAGAGGTCGTAGCAAAGCCTAATTTTAGCAATTGTTGGAAATACCATCCTGTTATTCTTTCTGCTCCATAACGTTTCAAGATTGTATGTACATTTTTATAAGACAAGCCCTCTATCAGCGCATTTTCATCCAACATCAACACATTGGAGTTGCTATTTACAACTTTTCTTAGTATTCGAAAGTTATTTATGTTTGTTATGATGTAGATATTTTCTACTTCAACTAAGTTTTTCTGTACATAATCAAGTATTCGATGCAGAAAATACGCATCCTTACGTGCTATAGGCAGTATGACATCATATTTCATAACCTTACAGAATATTTTCTTTAAACCAATCAGTCCAATTATGCCAATTCAGTTTCTCTTCTGAAAGCTGTTGTGCTCCCTTTGACAAGTTATCCAACAAACCTGTGGTTTGCCATATTTTCTGAATTTCATCGGCAAAAGCCGAGGCTTCAGCCCCCTTAGGCAGTCGACTTCCATTCAGACCATTTATAACATAACTGCCTACACCTCCTGTATCATACGTAACGACAGGAATACCATAGTCAGCCGCCTCACAAAAAACGACGCCACTACATTCCGCCCTTGTAGGTAATAAAAAGATATCCGTAGTCTTCAAAATAGATTTCATTTGTTCATAACGGGCAGGAATATTTTTATCGAGGAAGCCTACAAATCTAACATAATTTTTACCTAAACATTCTTGTGGAGCTACCTTCAATCCAGCAACTGTTAAAAGAGTATTTATACCACGCTGATTCAAGATATTTGCAGCTTCGACAGCGATTGCACCACCCTTACGACTCCAATCTACGCCCATGAAAAGTAAGCGCAAAACACCATCATTCACCGGAGTTCTCTTAATGCCATTTGTGTCCACACATGAACCATATTCCAAAACGACACATTTATCCTTATCAACGCCATAATGTTCTATCAAAGAGTTTTCTCTCCACTTAGATGAAGATAGATGCCATGAAGAATGGGCCAAAGCCATGCGTTCTATTCTCTCAGCCTGTTTTTGATTCCATTTTGGCATATTATGTAGGTAATAATTATTTGCAAGTTCAAAAGTTGCGTCACTATGATAAATAATAGGTTTATTTATTTTCCCGAAAGCTGGAACATGAAAATAATGTATAACCATTATATAGTCACATTTATTAATCGCGGAATAATCTATTGTCGAAGCTAATAATTTTGCACCTAAAAACGTTCTATCAAAATAGACTCCTTTTAGGATTCCAAATCTATTTAGCAATGCTATTAGACGGCAAATCCATCTATACCAAAATGGAAAGGGATTCTTCACCCATATTGTTTCAAAACCAGCTTCCCTTATTGCTTCATTTATCTTATAAAGGATTCCACTATGAGCCTTACGATCTGTATAAGGGTCAAAAGCTGATACTATACCTATTTTTTTCATCATTATAACATATTTATCAATTCAACCCATTTACTCATTATCACCTCCTCAGAGAATCTTGCAGGAATATCTTTTTGGATTTCTTCAGACATGCTTTTCCTCAACAACGAATCATCCATTAAATTCTCCAAGGCTCGTGCAAAAGCCCGGCTGTCTCCATCAGGTATCACATAGCCAGTCTTACCATCTTTAATGATGGTGCGAGGTCCAAATTCCACATCATAAGCTACAATAGGAAGTCCCTGACTACCGGCCTCCAACAAGACCATACTAAATCCTTCTTCACGACTGCACATGGCATATAGGGAGGCGGTATGATAGACTCTCTGAGGACTCGTGGTGAAATCAAATATTTCTATAAACTCTTGCATTCCCTGTCTTTCTACTTGCTCTCGATAATTTTGTTGAAGACCCCCACTCCCATAAATATGTAGTTTCCATGCCGGATGTTTCCGAGCAATCAGCGCATAAGCTTCAATTAACCTATCAAAACCCTTCTGGTTTGTATTCATCCGTCCCAAACTTACAACAACCTTGTTACGCTCATCCATAGAAAGGACAGACTTTCCTTTGTCGCAAGGAAGAAAATTAGGCATCACATAAACAGGACGACCAATAGTTTTCCACTTTTCCAACTCATCGACATTTAACGTCGTAACGATATCAAATTTACTCACCATGTAGGTATGGAGTTTATGACGCAATCCTCTAACTATATTTCCAAATGGATAACGAGAATGGTCAAGCCCGATGATACGCACGTTCTTGTGTCGATAAAGTGGTGTAATCTGGTAAGTATTCCACAGGACCACAGCGTCTTCACCAGGCTTTAGCTCACTGTCAATGTATCGAAACAACTTGCCTGTAAACTTCAAAGCTAATCGGTATCTCCAATAAAGGTTAGACTTTACAAGAAGCCCATGCTGCCATTTGGCAAAAGACAAATCCTTAAATAGATATTCTATTTTGATTCCTGCATGAAGATGATATTTAATTATATCATTAGTCTTGAAAAGGCTGATGATATTCACCTGATAGCCACGATTAGAGAGAGAGTTCGCCATATTGGAAACCACCCTTTCCACACCGCCATCAAGTGTTATATCCATTGTAAAAAGAAAAATATGTTTGTTCATATCTCCTCATTTTAATCTATTCCCTACTAAAATACTTAAGAACCTCGGATTTACTTTCTGTAAAACATCGTACAATAACACACATATTCCAAAACAAACAATAGGGCTCATCAAATAAATGATAACATGAGTATATGTCGGCATCATGATTGTCAATCTGTAAGTAACGAATACAAGCATACGCAATATCATGATATGCGAACAATATACAAAGAACATTTTACCCCCCCCCCACCAAATGTAATTTGTCAAACTCGACTCTTATCCTGACCGGTAGTGACAATGAAAGTAGAAATATTATAGCCACCAATATATATAAATGGCGACTCAATGTCTCATACTGATGTCCATAATTCAATAGAGACCAAATACTTGTAATGATTACCAACAAAAATAACATCATCTTTGTCACTCTACGTATCATTAACACATCCTGATCCTGATAGGATAAGAAAGCTCCCGACATAAAGAAAAGAAGACAGTCAATACCCACATATGGTATCTTATCCGTATCAATAAACAAAAAGATAAGCAATAGGCTTACCAGCATGAATATGCCTAGGACTTTCCTTCGCAATATGGTATAGATCAATGGGGACACACACATCAACAGAATCAAATCACGCACATACCATAAAGGCATATTTAGCGACGTAACCTTAGGTATTTCATAGCCTACCCACTGTGGAAGATGAGAAGAGGTCGTGTCTGAATACATCCAAAAGACATGATTCAACATTTCAAAGAAGCTAAAGGTTCTTTGACCCTTAGCTATGCACATAAAAAATGCAGCTCCTATCAAGGACCACAAACAGAAAGGTATCAGTAATGTCTTTAGTCGTATTTTCATTTTGCCTAACCAAACCTGAAAGCTAAATTCTTTTCCCTTAAAAAAGAAATACCCTGAATACATAAAAAATAGAGGGACAGCTATTCTGGGAAAAACAAAACTCAAATAGACCTTTATATTATATAACCAAGTTCCGTCATCTGATGGAACAAGAGAAAAAGAATGAATGTAAATCACCATCAACGTAAGGATGGCTTTCCACACATCAGCTGTATCATCAATCCTCTTTATCACACTAAATCTTATTTACTATAACAAAAGCTGTCCATATTCGTAACATTGAAGGCCTCCCCTTTAAAAGGATACTTAAAAGAATAGCTCTCTTTCGTTTCTCCTTAACCAGTATGCTAGAGTTTGGGAAATAGGGAAGAAATTCCTCTTTGAACAACTCAAGAGCTACCTTTTGGAAATCCTTCGAATACGAAAGAAGACTCTGCAATGCGCCCATCAAAAAACGGTCAGCCAACCATGTGTTCAGAAAAGATCTGTTAGCTTCATAATTTTGCATTAGCTTCACCGAAGCAAGAAAATCCATCGACTGCTGCAAATAATCAGTTTTTCGATAGGACTTACCATACTCCGGCTCGGTATAGATGTAATTACGAACACTCAGAGTCCGCACTGTTTTACAACCTAGCAGATAACGAAGATTGAAATCCTCATCTTCAAAATTTGCATAGTTAGGATTGAATAAGATATTATTCTGTACAAGAATGGCTCGCTTGTATAACTTTCCCCAAACAAATCCAAAGACTCCAGCCTGCAAAGCATCAACCAAATATTCACATGTGTCGTGATAAATATTGGAGGCTATAGATTTCCCCCCCCCCACTAGTACTTATATATTTATCACAATCATAGCCGCTTACAACCAAATCATAGTCAGCATACTGTAACATATCTCCGAGATATTTTGTCGTAACAACATCATCGCTATCAACAAATGCAATATAATCGCCAGTAGCTTGCTTGATTGCAGTATTCCTTGCATTGCTCACGCCTCCATTGGGAATATTTATAAGCACGATTCTGGAATTTCTGCTTTTATGTTGTTCCAGTTTGTACAAAGTATTATCAGAACTTCCATCATTTACAACAATGATTTCAACATTGTGATAAGTCTGTCTTGACAGGCTATCTAGACAATTATCAACAGTAGACTCACAATTATAGCAAGGAACGATAACAGAAATCTTAGGATTATCCATAGTTATAATTAATCAACGTTTAGAAAACACTTTTACACGAACAGTCGTATTGATAAAAATACGTTCAGATTTTGATAATCCTATAATATATACCACGATGGTGCTAAAGACAAAAGATAACAGAACAAAAAGAGCTGTACTAACAAAGCTATTATCAAACAGTCGATAAACATACCAGGTTGGGAGCACTGCAATCATAGTCGTAACGCTTACCGGCAACACTACGTTTGAAACGAATGCTATAGAAGGGAATCTAAATACATTCGACATATAAACCAACCTAAATACATTAGCTACAATATTGATAATAATTCTAGCATACCAAACACTATTTGGCGACAGATCCATCTTTTGCAATACATATGCTATAGGAAAATTGGCAAGGATCAATAACCCTGTCACAATCTGGTGTGTTTTTATATTTCCTGTTGCATCCACGAACAGCCACAATGGACAAAACAAAGCATCAATCAACATATATACCAATATCAAATTAGTAAACTCCACTGCATACCTTGGAACTGAGCCCAACCAAATAGCCAACAATGCAGGCATCGCTATAATTAGAGGAAGAATGAGTATACCAAACAAATAGTACGAGAACTTGCTGGAATGATATACCAAGCGATAACATGATTCCTTATCATTGGAAGCATACAGTTTCGTAATTTGAGGAGTAAAAGCTGTCTGAAAGTTTGATACAAACGAAAACATGGCGTTACTCACTTGGTTAGCAATACTCACTGCTGCATTTACGGTTACTCCACAGAACACATTCAGTATCATATTTACGCCCGTATTTGCCCCCATATTGGCAACGCCGGAAAACATAGACCAACCACTAAAGCCTAATAATTGCTTGTAAAGCGACTTATCAATATGCTTACCTTTATAATGTGTTGCTGGAAATTTTCTATGACAATAGGAATAATAGGCAAAAGTAATTATCGAACTTATCAAAAACGAAATAGCTGAATAAAGAGGTAAGCGATGCTCTGAAAAGAGATACAATATATACACACCCCCCAATTTTACCACCACATCCACAATACTGAGATAAGCATAGAAATCCATGCGTTCGTATGAAACGATAGTTGCATTGTATGGTATTTTGATGAGGTAGGTACAAAAAGTCAATATTGAGAATTGATATACTATATTTGCCGCTGTCATCTTATCATCAGGTATATTCAACACATAGTTGACGACATATAATCCGATGGTTTCTGCTAGGAACAATACGACAAGCATCATCAGCAAGTATAAATTCATACTTGCCGAGAACACTTTGTTCACCATTTGCTTGTCATGCTTGCCTATATAAAAACTAAGGAATCGACTGGTGCATGTAGACATGGCAGAATTTAGGAAAGCAAAGAGTGTCACCACACTTCCAACAATTCCATAAATACCAAAATCTTCCACGCCCAAGCACTGCAGTACAACCCTGGATGTAAATAGGTTGATAGCCATCAATACAAACATTCTCACATAGAGAAGTAGGGTATTTTTTGCTATTTTCCTATTATTATTTTGGCCCATAAAAATTAAAGTACAATGTATCTTTCATTTTTTTTGTAAAAGCATAAAAGCATCCCTCAACCAATAAATCAGCAACAATTACACACAACATCCTGCGTAAATACAGAAATAAAACCTGAAGACTCTACAGAACTTAAGTCTCTTATTAAAGGATATAATCAAACAAAATACTCCTAATAATTACGACAATTACTGAGAGTTATCTCCGAATTAGCAAATTAGCCTTTTATATCACAGATGTCAAATCATTGCCATTGTATAAGCAAGCACTCGATTTAAGGTATTTCCTTTGCATGAGCAATAAACAATACCCCAAACCGAGTCATGTGAAAGAATAGTCTTGAATATTAACATTGATTTGTAGCCAAAACTACCTCACTCACTTCTTCTTTTCATCCCCATACCCATAGCCATAACCATACCCGGCCTTGCCGTAGCCGTAGCCATACTTCTGGCCATAGCCATAGCCGTAGCTGTTCTTGCGCTTGGACATGTCGATGCTGTTGATGACCGTCGCGAGGTGAGGAATCTTATGCTCGTCGCGCAACGTGTTGATGAAGCTAAAACCACCCTTCGGCGTATAGTCTGCACGACAGACATAGACCAGCATGTCTGCCACACGGGAGATGATCGAGCTGTCGGTCACCATGCCGATGGGAGCGGTGTCGAGAATGATGTAGTCGTACTTCTCCTTCAGACGGGAGATCGCCTCGTCGAGCGTACGACGGGCTACCAGCTCGGTGGGATTGGGAGGGATGGGACCACCGGGGAGGATGTCAAGGTTCGAACTGAGGTCCGACTGCTGGATGATGTCGAAGAGGTCCGTATGCTCGGGGTCGCTCAGGTAGCTCGTGATGCCGTGGATGCGGCGCGAGAGGTTGAACACCTTGTTCAGTCCCGGCTTGCGGATGTCCATGCCCATGATGAGCGTCTTCTTGCCCATGTAGGCGAGACTCACGGCAAGGTTGCCTGCCACGAACGATTTTCCTTCACCGGGCATCGTCGACGAGAACATGATGACACGCTCCTCAGGCTTCAGCATGAACAGCAGGTTCGTACGCAGGGCACGGAAGGTCTCCTCCATCACCTCGTTGCGGTTCTCGTGCACGACGATGGCACCCGCCTCGGGCTTCTTGCCCAGGGGGATTTCGCCGACAACGGGTACATCGGTGAGCTTCTCCACATCCGAGCGGTTCTCTATCTTGTACTTCAGCAGGTCCGCCAGGTAGATGCAGCCGAAGGGTATGCCCAGCCCCAGCACGAAGGCTGCCAGGTAGAACAGCTTCTTCTTCGGCGACACCGGATACTTGTCCGCCAGCGGTTCCTCGATGATGCGTCCGTTGTTCGCAGTGGCTGCCAGCGTGATGGCGTTCTCCTCACGCTTCTGGAGGAGCATGGTGTAGAGCGTCGCCTTGATTTCCTGCTGACGCGAGATGCTCATGAACTCCTTCTCCTGCTCGGGAGCACGGCTGATGCGTCCCTCAAACTTGCTTGCCTGGCGGTCGAGGTCCTTCTTGGTAATCTGCAGTCCGCGGAGCACACTCTCCACGGTAGTCTGCACACTGAGGTGCATGGCTGCCAGGTTGGCGTCGAGCTGCACCACTGCGGGGTTCTCTTCCGACGAGGTGAGCAGGAGACGCTTGCGCTCGGCAAGCTGCGCGTTATACTGGTCGATGGCGGTGCTCAGCACACGGTCCTCCAGACCGACGTTGCTCGGGATGACCTGGTACTGGTTGGCAGGATTGTTGATGTAGTCGCGCAGGAAACGCACGAGGCTGATCTGTGTCTCGTTCTGCACGCGCTGCTGCTCGTACTTCGAGTTCTCCTGCAGGGCGAGTTGTGCATCGCTCACCAGGTCGGTCAACCCGGAGCGTTGCTTGAAGGCGGCAAGCCGGCTTTCGGTCGTACCCAGTTCCTCGTTGATGATGCCCAGACGCTCCTCGATGAACTCTGCCGTCTTCTCCGCCACCTCGTTCTTCTCATCGTTGGCATCCTGGTTGTAGAGTGCCACCAGGCAGGTGATGAAGTCCATGGCACGCAGACGGTCGGTGTTCTGCACGGCAAGCCGGGCGATGGTCGTGGTCTTCGACGAGGGCTCCACGGTGAGGTGTTCCCCGTACGACTTTGCCACGGCTACCGGCGTGTTGATGACGGCATCCAGCTCCATGTTGTCCTCCACGGGGATGGAGTCATTGAGCATGAACGTCACGATGCCTGCCGGGGTGTGCATCACGGCAGGGAACTTGTCAAAGTCCTTCTTCATCGTTTCCTCGTCCGCATCGGCATCCACCGTATAGACCGCCTCGACGGAGAGGTGCTTGTCTGTCGTCAGGTGCATCTCCAGCTCCATGGGTGCATAGAGTTTGTCGGCTTCCGCAGGGGTCATGTAGACCTCGACGGGCGACTTCTTGTACAAGGGGACGGCATGGCCGAAGGTACGCGGACGCGTGATGGAGGTGTAGAGGTTGAGCGTGGTCACCACCTTCTTGAGGAGGGTACGCGAACGAAGAATCTCCACCTCGTTGTCGAAGTTGTTTGTCATGGAGAACACACCCAGGTCCTGCATGGCTGCCAACGGACTGGCTGCGGCATTGTTGCTGCGCTTGTCCTGCTCCTGGATGAGCACGGACGCCTGCACGTTGTAGACGGGTGCCTGATAGCGCAGCCAGAGCCACGCACCGATGAGCATCACCACCACACCGGCAACAAACCAGTGCCAGTAGACGAGGTACTTGAAAAGGATTTCATAGAGGTTGATGTTCTCTTCTTTATGTTCTTGCTGGGGAATCTGTTCCATTATCTGTTTTCTTGTTTAGGATTTGTTCGGGAGACGGGTCGCCCGTTCTTTTACCTCAATATGTTTACAATCAGGCTGGCGATGGACACCAGGATGGATGTGGCGGAGATGACGGTGGTCGTCGTGTTGCCGATGTCGGAGTTCTTCGCCTTGGTCTTGTTCGGGGTCACGTAGATGATGTCGTTCTGCTTCAGGTAGTAGTAGGGCGAAAGGACGACATCCGCCTTGTTGAGGTTGAGTGTGACGATTTCGCGCTTGCCTGCCGCATCCTCGCGGATGAGCTTCACATTGTCCCGCAAGCCGTAGACCGTCATGTCGCCTGCCATGGCAAGTGCTTCCAGCACATTGACCTTCTCGTTGCTCACGGTGAATGTTCCGGGACGGTTCACCTCCCCGATGACCGAGATTTTGTAGTTTGTCATGCGGACGGTCACGATGGGGACCTCCTTGAGGTAAGGCACCAGCCGTTCGCGTATCATCGTCTCGGTCTCCCGTTTCGTCAGTCCGCCGACCTTGAGACGTCCCAACACGGGGAAGTCGATTTCGCCCTCATTGTCCACCAGGTATTGCTGGAGGGTCGGGGCACTCGTCGTGTTGACATTTGCCAGCGAGGCGTTGAGAGGGGTCTGCGTCGTCAGGTTAAAGGGGGCGGAAGCCTGAGGGTCGGTCGTGTTGACCGTGATGGATATCAAGTCCTTGGGCATGATGCGGGCATCATAGAGCGGTTCGTTCTGCACGGCTTGGTTCACACTCTCAGGGTCCTGCAAGTAGGGCACGTTCTTGTACGAAGTGCAGCTTGCCAACAGAGTCGTCAGGAGCAACAGACTCAGCATGTTTCGCATGTTCATATCGTGTTCGTTTGTTTTGTTTCTACAGTTTTTCAGCCGAAGAGCCTGCCCAGCAATCCTTTCTTCTTTCCGGGTTGCGGACGGTCTTCACGTTCCAGCAAAGTTTCGTAAGTCAGTTTGTTGTGTATCATGTCATAGATGGTGCCCCAGTCAGGGAGTCCGCCCAGGTTGCGGTCGTCGATGAAGACGTCCGCCTTCAACTTGCGCGAATAGTGGTTGTTCTGCCCCTTCTCCTCCTCGGGATAGTCGCGGTTGATGGCATAGAACTCCAGTCCGCGTTCCCGGCAGAAGGCAACCGCCTCATCGAGCAGACGTCCCTCACGGACTGTCCATAACACGATGCGGTGATGTTCGTCGCGCAGACGCTTCAGTGTATCAATGGCAAAGGGAATCTCCCTGCCTATCTCAGGATAACGGTGTTCGACAATCGTTCCGTCGAAATCTACAGCAATCAGCATAATCAGAATGTACGTGTTTCAGTTAACAGTAAAATCGTCAATTGTCCATCGTCAATTGTCCGGTTCTTCTCGCCAGTCCCCGACGGTCAGGGACGGGGAAACGACGACGGACGGACTTATAGTAGGCTGCCCCGTATTTCAGGTACAGGGTCTCTCCGTCAACATCGTAGATACGGAAGACCTTCTTCGGCTCTTCCGCCCAGACACAGAAACCAGTCCACCCCATCCGGTACGGACGTCCGTCAGTATCCCGTGCAGGAGTGAAAAAGGTCGTGGGAAGGTTCAGCTCATAGCACCGCGTACGGTAACAGCAGAGCACATACTCCTCGGTGACGCAGAGGTCGGCATAATGCTCTTCCGGCACACGGACTCCTCCCCGCAACAGGACCTCATAGTAGCCGTCGCGATGGACCATCGGCACAAAATTTTCCGGTTCCATGTTTCTTCAGTTGACGAAAATGTTCAACGTGCCTGTTCCGCCTCACAATACCACTTCGGGATGTGGACGAAAATGCCCAACGTAGCCAGGGTGATGACCACGTAGAAGCGGTTTTTATACCGGACCAGCTTCCCGGTCAGTCCCTTGAACGTGCCATGAATGACACGCACCCGTTGCCCGGGACGCGCCTCGGCAAACTCCCGGTCAGTGTACAAGGTCCCTTCATAGTCCGGGTCGCAGATGGCACGCAGCTCGATCATCTGTGAGTCCGGTATTTCATAATACTTTGTAGAATCGGAGTAACGAAGGATGCGGAGCGGATAGGGACAGCCGACAATCAGCCGGGCAAGGAAGCTGTCATCATCGTCCCACGCCTTCTGCAAGAAAAGCAGGTTGTGCACCGCGGGGGTCAGTTCCCTCTTTTTCTTCCCGTCAGGCAACACCCGTTCGGTGTAGAGCATCGGGATGAACGATTTCAGCCCCTGCTCCTTCAGATAGTCCTCCACCTGCTGTTCCCGGCAATGGAAGGTCTGCAAGGCATACCACACCTTCCTCTCTGAATTTTCCATCTGTTCCCGTCCTCCTTTTCCGGATTAGTCCTATTTCTTATAATATTCGCCGATAGTTATCCTGTGGACAAGTTGACAAACAGAGGTCTGCAAACCGGTCCACCGGACCTTTCATTTCCTTGCAATTCTTCTCCTCCCCACCGGAGCACGTGCTTCGCGGGTCATCGATTCATCAAGCAAGGACACAGCCTGTTTTGTAACACCTCTATATAAGAGGTGACATCCTGTAAAATCTATTAATATTCAGAATATTACAAATTGGGTTAAGATTCGTTTGCAAATGGGAAGGGCGGAATTGAAGATTCGTTACATACTTTTTATGAAGGCATTGTTATATCTAATAGGCTCTTTTTACGTATCTTTGCGCCGTCATAGTACTTTGTATACATCGCTGTGAATACTAATTCTTATATAGAGGTATCACATTTACATCCGGTGTAGGATTCTACAAGATTTATTCACGAAAGTCTTTATTTTCAGACTTCTTTTCCGTTAAAATCACTTAATTCAATATATACAAAAAATTCGCATTTCAAGGAGATTTACAGCAAAGGTTATCCAGGAAATATGTTGGTATATCGAACATCATAAGATGGACGGACGTGACGGAAACGGCAAGCCGACAAGTTTTACACCGGAAGAAGCTGAAAAGCTAAAAGGCGCGCTACTGGATCTTTCCGACCGCATCCGGCGTGCTGCTGATACGATTTAACAAGCTCCGGGGACATATCCCGCATAGAACAGGAGACACTCTTGAGCTTGAAGTGCAAAGTATGGACTGCCCGAATAGAGCAGTCCATCTGCTTTTTATAAGATTGTAGAATCAATCTATCAATTTGTCAAAGTGTCAAACGAATCGCTTGAGAAGGGGCTTCCTCGCACCAAAATACAAGTCGGTGGGCAAAAAGGGCATTCTCGGGCGATTTGCAAAATGCAGAATGACATATTTTCAAACGCCAATCGTACATAAAGCACCTATATACTCTGAAGAGAGAATCATCATGAGAGTTAAACAGACAGAAAAGTTCACCAAATCACACTTGTCAACATGTTCACTCCGTCGGCAAACTAGAGGTAAAAGAAGGCAAACAAACGTTTCATTCCGCTAAGTTATGTGTTCAAAGCATAAAACACTTGTGTTCGACCGATGAAACAATATTGTTTGGGTCGTCAAACAATATTGTTTCGCATGCCAAACACAAGTGTTTGACGCGGCAAACAATAGTGTTTCAACGTTAAAATACCATTCATAACACTAATCAAGTAAAAATGAATAAGTCCTACAGAAGGTGATAGTTAACCGGATTTCACAAATTCCGCTAGTTTGCTCCATTTTGCAAAAACACGGGTTAGACAGAATGGGAAAATTTACCAAATTCGTCAAGCATTTAACGCAAATTTGCATCCAAATGTCAGGAGAGGGAGGATGAAAAAAGCAAAGAATGATTCAGGCTGCAGTCGTCCCAATCTCATATAAGAATTCAGGAGCCAAATCCGCTCCATTCGCCCATTCAATCGTGACATGGGTCAATCCATACTGAATAAATTTATTGAGATCGACCAATTCACCAAAAATATCCCCCGTCAAATAAGGCAGTAAATCAACCTTCTTCACTACTCCGTCATTGAACTTCAAGAGCAATTCATAATCTTTGATATACGCTACATCTATAACTCTTAACAGCCCACAATTTGCATTTTTTCCACGCACAACACAAAGGAAACAAGGAGGGAGAAACTATTAATAAATAATAAAATAAAGTACTATGTAATACAAAGTACTTAGACATTGCATACTTTTGCAGCACGAACGATAAACAAACAGCCATGAACGTAGAAAACGTCAAATCGCAAATGCGCAAGGGGATGCTCGAATACTGCATCATGCTCCTGCTCCACCGGGAGGCGGCTTACGCTTCAGACATCATCACCAAGCTGAAGGAAGCACGCCTGATTGTCGTGGAAGGGACGCTCTACCCGCTCCTCACCCGTCTGAAAAACGACGAACTGCTGAGCTACGAATGGGTGGAGTCGACCCAGGGACCGCCACGGAAGTATTACCGGCTCACCGAAAAGGGAGAGACTTTCCTCAACGAACTGCAAAAAGCCTGGCAGGAACTCAACGACACCGTGAGCCACCTGCAAGGGTACCAACCGGATTTAACAACTGAAAAACTCACTGAAGAATGAAAAAGACACTGGACATCAACCTGAGTGGACGCATGTTTCACGTTGACGAGGATGCGTACCAACTCCTGTATGACTACTTATACAATTTGCGTCATGCCTTCGAACGTCAGGAGGGTGGCAACGAAATCATGGACGACCTGGAGAACCGCCTCGCGGAACTTTTGCTGGAGCGCATCTCCGACCGTCAAGAGGTGGTCTCGCGTACCATCGTCCAAGAGACCATCGCCCGTCTGGGACAGCCTGAAGAGATAGCCGGAACGACGGATGCAGAACCCCGGGGAGAGGAGGCGTCCGCGTCGGAGGAGCCGTCCGCTGAAAACAAGGAAGCTAAGACTGATGAAGAAAAAGAGGAAGGACAGCACGACGAGGTGCCGCCCCACAACCATACGGAGTTCACGGGACGCAAACGTCTCTTCCGCGACCCGGACAACCGGATGCTGGGAGGCGTGCTGGGCGGACTGGCGGTCTATATGAACTGGGACCCGACGTTGCTGCGCCTGCTGCTGCTCATCATCCTGGTGGCAGGATACGGGACAGTCGTCCCCGTCTACCTGGTATGCTGGCTGGTCATCCCGAAGGCGGAGACGGCTGCCGACCGACTGAGCATGCAGGGCCGTCCGATAACGATGGAGAACATCGGAAAGATGGTGACCGAGGGCATGGACAAGGCAGAGAGCTATCTCCACTCCGACCGTCCGCGTACGGCACTCCAACGTTTTGCCGACGCCTTCGTGGCGGTGGCGGGCTTCCTGCTCAAGGTGCTGCTGGTCATCATAGCCATCATCTGCAGTCCGGTGTTGCTGGTAGCCGCCGTGGTCTGCCTGGCGCTCATCGTGGCTCTGTTTGCCGTACTCTTCGGCGGGACAGCCGCCCTCGCCTCTCTCCCCGGTGACTTCTGGACGCACATACAGGTTCCCGGCGACATGGGTTGGGGACTGGCATTCTGTATCGCGCTGATCGTCGGCATCGGACTGTTGCTCATCTGCCTGATAAGTGGAGTCTGTACACTCGCCTTCAAATGGAAGGGACTTTCTCCCCGCAGCCTGAAGGTGATGTTAGCCATCGGACTGGTGAGCCTGCTCCTGTCAGGCATCTTCTACACCGTGTCCGCCCTTACCCCTGAAGTGAACTACCTCCTTCCGTAGAATCTCTCCATACTGTTTAGTTAATGATGTGAAGCCCGTCGGTCCCCCGGCGGGCTTCTGTTGTTTGTGGCGGACATGTGTCCGAAAGGAAGCCGGAACACAAAAAAAAATAAAGGTAACCGTCTTCCATTACCTCCGAGTTACAGGCGAATGACAAAAGCGTTTATTTCCAGCGTAAAGATTCCTTCACCGGAATGCAATGAAAATGACACGAAGAGAGAAGAATTTCGCGGCGTTTTCAGGACGTCCTCCTAATCCGATACTCATCACACTTAACCCTACTATATGAAGCAACATCTTAAACAGACGGCACTGACTGTATTGTTCAGTTCAGCCGTGCTTTCCTCCCTTGCGGCTCCCATCCATATCAAAGGTCTGGTGCGTGATGCCGACAACTCGCCATTGCCGGGAGCAAGCATCACCCTCATCAACGACAGCAAGACCGGCACCCTCACCAACATTGACGGACAGTTCTCACTCCAAGCAGAACCGGGCAGCGAACTGGTCGTGAAATACATGGGCTATCGCCAAGCTGTGTTCAAAGTGGACAGCAAGGACTTCTATACCATCGTCCTTGAAGAAGACAATCATCTGCTCGACGATGTGGTTGTCGTCGGCTATGCCACCAACAAGAAAGTGAACCTCTCCGGCTCCGTCTCATCACTCGACAGCGAACAAATCAGCAGCCGCCCCATCACCAATGTCTCTACCGCCCTGCAAGGCATGGCACCGGGCGTGACGGTCACCACCCAGTCTGGTTCTCCGGGAGGGGACGGTGGAAACATCCGCATCCGCGGTATCGGTACCTTCGGCGGTGACAACGCAGACCCGCTGGTGCTCATCGACGGTGTGGAAGGAACCATTGACGAGGTAGACCCGAACGTCATCGAGTCGGTCTCTATCCTGAAAGACGCTGCCTCCGCCTCCATCTACGGTTCACGTGCGGCGAACGGCGTCATCCTGATCACGACCAAACGCGGAACAGACAAAGACAAATTCTCCATCAGCTACCAGGGTTTCGTCGGTTTCCAACGACCGACCCGACTTCCTGACCGCGTGGACGCCATCCAATACATGGAGTTGGAAAATGTGGCAGCCGAAAACGACGAAGGTGAGCTCCCCTATGCGCCGGAATACATTGAAGAATACCGCAACGGGATGGCTACCGACCCCGACAGCTATCCGAACACCGACTGGCAGGACGAGATACTGACAGGTTCGGGATTGACACATGGGCATACGGCTACCCTGACTGCCTCGACCGACCGCATCAAGATACTGACCTCGGTGGGATACAAAGACCAGCAGGGCCTCATCGAAAACAGCAACTACCGCCGCGTGACAGTCCGCAACAACATGGACATCAAGCTGACCGACCGTCTGCAATTCAAGTTTGACGTACAACTGATGAACGGCAACCGACTGCAGCCGCGTGCCGAAAGCACCGTGTTCAACTACATGAATACCCGTGCCGCCAACATGGTCAACCAGTTCACCACGGGACTGTACAACGGAAGCGGCATGCAGGGCGACAATCCGGTACTGCTTGCCAAAGAAGGCGGGAACAAGAAGACCAACACCATCCGAGCCACCGGGTCGTTCGGACTGCACTGGGACGTGTTCGACGGACTGAAGCTCTCTGCCACCTATACCCCGCGCTACATCACACGCAATACCCATACATACAAGAACTCCGTCACCACGTACGGCGACCCAGAAGGAACGACCAGCTTCCAGAGCGACGCACTCAACTCGCTGACGGAATCAGCCAACCGCTACTTCTACAACAACCTCCAGTTCCTCGCCACCTACTCCAAAAAAATCGGAAACCACGAGTTCAAGGTCATGGCCGGAGCCGAACGCGAGACTTACGACGAAAAGACCCTGAGCGCCTACCGCGAGGGATTCAACTATCCGGAATATGACGTCATCAATGCCGGCAACATCGACAACATGGACAACGGCGGCGCCGAATACGAATGGGCATTGCAATCGTACTTCGGCCGCATCAACTACAACTTCATGGACCGTTACCTGCTCGAAGCCAACTTCCGTGCCGACGGCTCGTCGCGCTTTGCCAAGGGGAACCAATACAGCTACTTCCCCTCGGTGTCAGGTGCATGGCGCATCAGTGAAGAGAAATTCATGGAACCTGTCCGCCACGTGGTGAACAACCTGAAGCTACGCGCCTCATGGGGTATGCTGGGCAACCAAAACATCGGCAGCAGCTACTATCCGACGGTGGAGACCCTGTCAACCGGTACCATCTCGATGGGCGGTAACCTCTATCCCATTGCCACACAGACGGCACTGGCCAACCCGGACCTGGTGTGGGAGACCTCGACCATGACAGACATAGGCTTCGACCTGACCCTGTTCAACAGTCTGAGTATCACAGCTGACTGGTACTACAAGACGACTGATGACATCCTGATGAAACTGGACATCCCCAATATCGTGGGCTTCTCGGCTCCTTTCCAAAATGTAGGAAAGGTGCGTAACGTGGGTTGGGAACTGGGCATCGCCTACCAGAAGCGGTGGAACGACTTCTCGCTGGGCGTTTCGGCAAACCTCTCGGACGTGAAGAACGAAATCACCGACATGAAAGGAATCTCATCGACCAGCGGAGAGATACGCAACCAGGAAGGCTCGCCCATCAACTCCATCTATGGACTGGTCTGCGAAGGATTCATCAATTCACAGGAGGAAGCTGACGACATCAATGCCAATTGCCCGCAGTTCGGCACTACCGTTCATCCGGGTGACTTGAAGTACGCCGACATCAACCACGACAACAAGATTACCGCCGACGACAAGACCATCATCGGCAGCACCATCCCCCGCTACACGTATAGCCTGGGGCTGAACCTGGAGTACAAGCGCTTCCACCTCGACGCCTTGTTCCAGGGCGTAGGCAAGGCAGACGGTTACCTGAACACCTACTACGTCATGCCCTGCCAGCAAGGTGGAACTTACCGTACGGAGCATCTGGACTACTGGCGCGAGGACAACAAAGATGCTGCTACTCCCCGACTCTCTTACAAGAGCAGCAACAACTCCCAGCAGTCATCGTTCTGGATGCGCAGTGCCGCCTACCTGCGTCTGAAGAGCCTCCAGTTCGGCTATGACCTTCCCACCCAATGGCTACAACGCGCCGGTATCAACGGTGCCTACATTTACCTCGACGCTCAGAACCTCTTCACCTGGACTGATTTCTACCAGGGTTACGACCCGGAAGTCAACTATGACGCATCTGCTACCGACGGTGTGTCGCTAGGCGATGCCAACAACTACCCGCAAGTGTCCACATTCACCCTCGGCGTCAAACTCAACTTCTAACATCCACGAATCATGAAACAGAATCTTTCTTTCAAACATATCCTCACAGTGGCAGTCTGTGCACTGAGCGTCGCTTCCTGTTCGCTCGACTATGAACCCAAGACAGGCCCTTCGTCGGGCAACTTCCCTGCCAACATTACCGAAGCAGAATATGGTCTGTATGCTGCATACAAGTCACTCAGTACCTTCGACGCATCAAGTGTGGCATGGTGGAAGGTGGCAGACAACATCACCGACATCGGAGTGACACGTGTCAACACAGCCAAATTCACCGAACTGGTGACTTCTGCCGCCACCGGTGAAAACGCCGTATCGGTGAAAATCTACAACACCATCTATAATGTAGTAAGCCGTATAAACCTGGTGCTTGACGGGCTGGGCAACCTGGAAAGAGCCTGCCGAGGACATTGCAGCCCTGCGCAACGAGCTGCTTTGCCTGCGTGCCTTCTGCTACGACATGGGATGCCAGTACTATGGCGACATGCCCTACATCGACCATTCGCTCTCACTCACCGACAACCAGTATCCGCGCACTCCGCGCGAAGAAGTGACAGCGAAGCTCCTTGCCGACCTTTCCGACGAGAACATCGCAACACTTCCACTGCGCCACAACCAAAGCCAGTTCGGCACGGCGCGCATCGGACAAGTGGCAGCCTACGGATTACGGGCACGCATCGCCCTGGAATGGGGCAACTACGAACTGGCAGCCACATCAGCAGCCAAAGCCATCGCACTGGCCAAGGAAGCCGGCTACGAACTGCAACCGCTCGACTTGAGCTTCTGCGGGGAAGACCATGATGCCGGTGAACCGACAGGCACGGTAGACCTCTTCGGTTATGCCGGACACGCCAACAGCAAGGAGTGGATATGGTGTGTACAGTTTGACCGGCGCATCGACGGAAACACGCTCAAGGAAGCTTACTACCAGCTCTCACGTGTTCCCGGCGGATGTGCCTACTTCGGTCCGTCGCAACACTTCATCGACATGTTCCAATGTACCGACGGAAAGTCCATCAGCGAATCACCGCTCTACGACTGGCAACACCCATGGAAGAACCGTGACCCGCGCCTTGACCTCTACTGCGTACGTCCGGGCAGCCGCTTGTACAACTACGAGTTCCAGACGTCAAAGAATGCCAAAACTATCAAGGACTACAACACAGGAGCCGACGTCTCCAACCTGGAATCTCAAGGTACGAAGGGAGTTTATGGAGCCAACGGAAGCAAGGGTCCGGGCGGATATTTGTGGAGAAAGCATATTGACATAGCCGAACTCGACAACGGAAGCATCACGTCGAGCAGTCCTTCAGACATGAATTGCGGACTGATGCGTCTGGCTGAACTGTATCTCATCGAAGCGGAAGCGAACATTGAGTGGACCAGCGGCGACCTGGCACTGGCAAAGAAAGACCTGGACCTTATCCGCAGCCGGGTAGGAATGCCTGAAGTGGACGGTTCAAGCCGGGAATCGTTGCGCAAGGCTCTGCGTTATGAACGTGCCGTGGAACTCTGCGATGAAGGTTTCCGCTGGTTTGACCTCCGCCGTTGGGGTATCGCGGAAAAGGCTGTGAACGGAACCATCTATGCCCCGGCACAAGACGGCAGCATGTCGAATGCCAGACCTTCGTTCGATGACAACTGGCTCCCGACCTACGACGGCTCCACCTTCGACGGACAGGCGATGAACCTGCGCGTCTACAATACCTACACCTACCGCACCGGGAAAGACGAACTGTGGCCCATTCCACAAACAGAGCTGGACACCAATCCGCTCATCAACGAGAACAACCCGGGATATTAATTGGAAGTCTTAAGTAAACGAGTTCGTGGGACGACATGCCTGCACGAGGAGTTGTTTCCTCCAGGGTGTGTCTTCCCACGACTCATCTATCCTCAAAACGTATAAGCTCACATGTACCGACTACTCTATACACTCCTGCTATGGATTCCCCTCATGCTTCACGCACAGGGAGAACACCGCATCATGACCTGCAACATTCGGGTAGCACTGCCACAGGATACGGCCACAGGCAACGGATGGAACACCCGGCGTGACGTCTGCTTCCAAGTCATGAAAGCGCACCGCGCCGATATCTATTGTTTGCAAGAAGTCATCTACACCCAATATAAGGACCTGTGCCGTGCCTTCCCCGACTACTTCGTCTTCGGCTATGAAGGACCGGAAATGGATGCCTTGCCCGATACCACCTATCACGGCATAGCCAAGAACGTAATCCTCTTTGACAGACAGCGCTACCGACTCATCGCCACCGGCACTTACTGGCTGTCAGAACACCCTCTGCAAGGTGGTGAATTATCGTGGGGGACAGCACGTGCACGCCACGTCAACTGGTTGCGTCTGGAAGACAAAGCGACCGGACGGCAATTCCGCGTATGCTCGCTCCATCTCGACCACGTATCACAGCAAGCACGTGAACAACAAATAAACGTATTTCTGGAAGAGGCTGCACAATACTCTGAAAAGATACCGCAAATCGTCTGCGGCGACTTCAACGCACGCCCCGATAACCCCATCGTTGCACAAAAAATGAAACATGCGGGATGGACCGACGTACATCATGCCCTACACGGCTATTACGAAGCGTACAGTGCACATCGCTTCCTCGGACGTGACTACCATCCGAAGAAGACACCGGCACAAATCGACTACATCTTCACACACGGTCAAGCTCTGAAAACCACCGGAGCTGCATTTCTCAAGGACGATGTGGCGGGCAAATACCCCAGCGACCACTTTTTCCTGATGGCTACCCTGCGGATGGACTGACCTCTCACCGACCTTCATCAGCCGGAACAAACGGACAGGCTGCATCACCGGTCCAACGGTAGAGACGGGCGGTGCAGGTCTGGTTGCCCCGCTTGTCCTTCCGGTTCTCGGAGAGGTAGAAGTAGTTGCCCTCAACGTGGCACATGCCGGTACTTCCCCAGGGGAAATGCCAGCCATGGACGCCCGTGGGACGATGGAGCTTGCCTTGCGGAACCAGACAGAGCATCTCGACACGCTTCTCGCTTCCGGGCAACGACTGCCAGACGGAGGGAACGGAAGCATCAACCGCGAAAAGGGAATAGTTGGGATAGGAAGACTTCGCACCGCAGTAGACAGCCATCAGAAACTGACGGCTGGTGGGATGGTAGACCAGATTCTGTACGCCGTACCGGGTGTTTCCCGTATGGACGAAATACTTGTGCAACGGCTTGGCGGGACCTGACGTATGGAGGGCATCCCACTGCATCGGCTTCTCATAACGGTCCCACGAACGGACGTCGTAACACAACAGCACCTGATGGTCATTGTCCGTACGGGTGGTGTCACTGTAGATGCCATAGCCGACATACAGATAAGGCATGTCCTCGGAGGAGGTACCGATGGCGGGAGCGAAGGTGATGCCATCGATGCCCGAACATCCGTGACGGTGAGGGACGATGCGTCCGCGTTCCGTGACGGTGTCCTGATAATCGCACGTAGGCTCGTCCAAGTAAACGGTTGTCATCACACTGTCGGCCGACGCATCCATCCCTTTACGGGTCAGACGATCGGCACGGAAAATGGCGACATAGAACCTGGAGCCGTCCGCTTCGACCGCCGATGTGCCCAGCTTGCGGGAGATGGAGGCACCTATGGCGTCGTCCTTGCACTCCAGCGAGGCATAGACATCACCCGTCACGGGGTGAATGGCAAGGTCGCCCAAATGCCCGGTCAGGTGTTCCACACTGCCAATTACGTTCCCTTTCAGGTCGGTCTTCACCAGGGAGGTGGTGAAAGAGAAATACATGCACCGGCGTGTCCGGTCAATAGCGATACCCTGCACGTGGAAGTTGTCTCCCGTCACGTATACAGAGTCCGGCAGGCCCTCGGGGCGGTCCGCCTTCAGTAGCCCCTGCACCATCAGCAGCAGGGCGCACAGCATCCACAGTCGTTGTTTCATCTTACGGTGTCTTTTGGTCGCTAATATACAAACTTTATCTGTCAAAATCAACGCGGGTGGTACCTCCCGATAGTAGGGAAGCGTCACCCGCGTCAGTCGGATCGGGAAGCCGGAGCCTCGCGACCTATTTAGGCAAGTTGAAAGCCACAGTCATCTCCTTCATCTGCTCCTGCGTCATGCCGTCAGGCTCGAAGCCCATGCACTTGGCATTAATGTAGATTTGAGCGGACTTGGTGAGCACGTCAATCTGGTCGAATGCGGTCATGGCATCTTCGCCGATGGCGAACACACCGTGTTTCTCCCACATCACCACGTCATAGTCTGCCAGCTCCTTCAGCGTGGCGTCTGCCAGTTCCACTGAGCTGGGGAGCTTGTAGGGGATGATTCCCAAACCCTTCGGACAGAAAGCCTTCGTCTCGGGAATCATGCTCCACAGCAGGTTGGTCAGTACGTCCTTCTCCAGGAACTTCCTGGTATGGCTCATGGCGATGAGTTCGATGGGGTGCGTGTGCACGGTCGCCTTATAGTTGGAGCCGGAACCGATGAGCCAGTTGTGCACGCTCAGGTGGGAAGGAAGTTCCGACGTGGGGCGCACGGGATTGTCGGCGATGATGACATAGCTGGCACAGTCGTCGAGGATACGGATGACAGAGCCGTTCTCCATCGGCCAGCGGGCAAGGTCGCGCATACGCATGTTCGTGCCTTTGCAGTAGAAATAGCAGCCTTTCAGGTTCGGGAGGGTAGCCCCGATGGGCTTCACCTCGCTGATAGGTGCCATCTGACGAATCTCGTCGTCCACAAACTCGGTAATGTTGATGGTGATGTTTCCACCGTTGCGCTCCGCCCAACCTTTCTGCCACAGGTATCCGGCCACTTCAGCCACCTTGTTCACTTCTTTTGCCAGGGCAGGGCGTCCTTCTAGAATCGATTTCATAGTTGTCTTTGATGTTAGTGTTCCGGGACGGGGAGCGTACCTCTCCCGGAGGATTGTATACCTTATTATATATGTGTGTCCGCTCTCACTCCATCAGCTGGGGCAGGAACGACGACACGATGAGCACCACCAGCCCGACGAGGAGCACGGCGATGGTCTTCGGGGTGCAGCCTTTCCACTCCTTGAGGAGGATACCCCACACGTTGGAGAAGGTCACGTTGAGTGCCATCAGGATGCAGAAGGCAAACGTGGTGAGTACGGGCGACTCGGTGAGGAAGCCCTTACCCAGTGCCAGACCGAAGAACTGGCTGTACCACAGTGCACCGGCAAGCATGCAGAAGAGCAGGTTGTTGCCCCACACGGCGCCGTTGCGATAGTCTGCCCATGTCCGGTTCTTCTGGTTCTGATAGAAGCAGTAGAGGGCATTGGTCACAAAGCCGCCCAACGTCACGAGGAACGTCGCCGGCAACGTCTTGAACATGTCTGCCGACTCCTCGAAGTGAATCGACGAGCCGAACTCCAGTCCGACGTTGAAGCAGCCGCTCATGAAGCCTGCCAACAGGGCGATGGCAATGCCCTTGGGGAAGTTGAAGTCCTTCACGGCAGCCTTCTTCTCCTCCTCGCTCAGGCTCTGTGCCTTCATGTTGCCTGCCACGCCGATGATGGCAATGCCCAGCAGCGTCACGATGACACCGATGATGACCGAGGCGGTGAGTTTCTCCAGGTGATGTGCTTCGGGATAGAACACGTTGAGCATCACGGGAGCCAGGATGGTGCCCAGTCCGGCACACGTACCCAGCGAGATGCTTTGGCCGAGTGCCACGCCGAGGTAACGCATGGAGAGGCCGAACGTCAGTCCGCCGACTCCCCACAGCACGCCGAAGAGCATCGTCATAGCGATGTCCAGTCCGCGTGCACCGGCAAAGAGGGCGCCAAGGCTCTGACCTTCAGGCACGGCAAGCAGCGCACCCAGGAAGGGGAACACCAGCCAGGCGAACACGCCCTGCACAATCCAGTAGGACTCCCAGCTCCACTGCTTGATTTTGTTGATGGGCACGTAGCAGCTCGACTGACAGAACGCGCCGATAGCGATTATCAATAGTCCGATTACGATATCCATAATGTCTGTATCTGGAATGAAGAGGAATGCCCGCGGGCACTCCTCTCACTGGAAGGCTTATCGTTTCGAAGTCACTTCGGCTTCGTACTTCTCGATCTCCGGGATGAAAGTCTCGCCTACGGGGACGTTGTTCTTCAGGCAGAACATGTCCCAAACGGCGTTCCAAGGCAACGACTTGGCCTCTTCGAGCAATGCCAGGCGCTGGAAGAACTGACCGTTTGCCTCGTACTCACGCAGCTTGGCGAGCGGTTCGAGCAACGCGCGGGTCATGCACTTCTGAGCGGCACGGCTTCCGATGACGTAGGCACCGATGCGGTTGATGGAGGCATCGAAGTAGTCCAGTCCGTAGTGCACACGGTCGAGGGCGCCGGCGCGTACGATTTCGCTGAACAGTTCCTGGGTCATGTCGTCCATGATGGTCACGTGGTCGCTGTCCCAGCGGATGGGACGGCTGACGTGGAGCATCAGCTCGGGCACGTAGAGCAGGAGTGAGGACACCTTGTCGCCGATACTTTCCGTCGGGTGGAAGTGACCGGTGTCAAGTGTGATGAGTTTCTGGTGCTGCACGCCGTAGCCGATGTAGAAGTCGTTCGAACCGACGGTGAAGCTTTCCAGACCGATGCCGAACACCTTCGACTCGATGCAGTCCTTCATGTGACTATACTCCGTGGCAAAAATCTGGTCGAGCGAGTCCTTCAGCAACTCACGGTACTTCATGCGGTTCACCGTGATGTCCTTGCTGCCGTCATGCACCCACAGGTTCATGATACAAGGGTCGCCCTGAGCCTCGCCCATGGCCTCGGCTACCGCACGGCAACGCTTCGTGTGCTCAATCCAGAACTGACGGATGCCCTCGTCGGGATTGGCGAGCGAGAGGCTGCCGCTCTTCGGGTGGGAGAACGAGGTGGAGTTGAAGTCGAGCTTCATGTTGTGCTCCTTGCCCCAGTCAATCCAGCTCTGGAAGTGCTTCGGCTCGACCTGGTCGCGGTCAACGACTTCGCCCTTGAAGTCACCGTAGATTTCGTGCAGGTTCAAGCGGTGCGTACCGGGGATGTAGGAAGCCGCCTTCAGGATGTCCTGACGCAGCTCATCGATGTTGCGCGCACGGCCGGGATAGTTGCCGGTGGTCTGGATGCCGCCCGTCAGCGAGCCGCCGTTGTTCTCGAAGCCCATCACGTCGTCCGCCTGCCAGCAGTGGAGCGAGAGATGGAAGTTCTGCATCTGGTCCAGCACTTTGTCGGTGTCGACGCCGACAGCGGCGTAGCGTTCCTTGGCTACCTCGTACGCTTTGTTCACTAATTCTTCTTTCATTGTCGTTTCAGTTTATAAGTTTTTCAGTTTATTAGTTTGTTGGTTTGTCTTTCGTTCTGTTTTCTTTTCAGCCGACGGGACTGGCGGGGCTTCCGCCTGTCGGACGGACCGGCTCACTCCCGGCATGCTCCGTCCGCGGGTCACACCTCGTCAGCCGTCAGCCGGACGTACTTCTCGTAGGCGGCATCCCACTCGGCAGCATCCTTCGGTTCGAACTCGGCCAGCTCGATGGAGGAGGCTATCATGTCGCGCATCTCCTGCATCGTGCCCACCAGACCGAAGGCCTTCGCCTGGAGCATGATGTTGCCGAGCGCAGTCCCTTCCGACGGTCCTGCCGTCACGGGTACACCCACGGCGTTGCAGGTGAACTGGTTCAGCAGGTTGTTGCGCGAGCCGCCGCCGATGACGTGCAGACGCTCGATGGGGAACGGCGCCATGGACTGCATGTAACCGAACACCTGACGGTAGCGCAAGGCAAGGCTGTCAAAGATGCAGCGGGTCAACTCACCGTAGGTCTCGGGCACAGACTGTCCCGTCCGGCTGCAATAACCGCGGATGGCGTCGACCATCGACACGGGGTTGGCAAAGCAGGCGGCGTCGGGGTTGATGACACTGCGGAAGGCAGGCACCGCCAGAGCGGCGTCTATCAACTCGGAGTAGGAATAGTTGCCATCCCGCTCCCACTCCTTGCGGCAACGCTCCAGGAGCCACATGCCGCAGATGTTCTTCAGGAAGCGCGTCGTGCCTTCCACGCCGCCCTCGTTGGTGAAGTTGCGTTCGTAGCTCTCCGCCGTGATGATGGCATCCTTCACCTCGACGCCCATGAGCGACCACGTGCCGGAGCTGAGGTAGGCGAACCGCTCGTTGCGCGCGGGCACTGCCGCCACCGCCGAAGCCGTGTCATGCCCTGCAACGGCAATGACGGGCACGGCACCCAGCCCCGTGAGCTGCTGCACCTCGGGGGTGAGCACGCCGACCTGCTCGCCGGGGAAGACGAAGCGGCCGAACTGTTCCTCGCTCACGCCCACCGCGTCGAGCAGCTCCTTCTCGAAGCGCTTCGTGCGCGGATTGAGCATCTGCGAGGTCGATGCGATGGTGTATTCCGTCACCCGCTCGCCCGTCAGCATGTAGGACAGCGCGTCGGGCATGAAGAGAATCTTGTCGGCAGCCTCCAGCGCGGAACATCCGTTACGGCGCAGCGTGGAGAGCTGGAAGAGCGAGTTGAAGTTCATGATTTGGATGCCCGTAATGTCGTACACGCGTTCACGGGGGATGTGGGTAAAGAATTCCTCGGGGGCGCCCTCCGTGTGCGGGTCACGGTAACAGTAGGGACTGCGCAGGATGCCTCCGTCGCGGCCGAACATCACGAAGTCGACGCCCCATGTGTCTATGCCGATGGAGCGGATGGGAATGTTCTCCTGTGCCACCTTCTTGAGTCCGTTGATGATTTCGAGGTAGAGGGCGTAGATGTCCCAGTAGAAGTGTCCGCCCGTCTCGATGATGTGGTTCGGGAAACGTGTCAGTTCCGTCAGTTCTATCTTTCCGCCGGAGACCGTACCCAGGATGGTGCGTCCACTCGTGGCGCCCAGGTCGACAGCGAAAAAGTTCATGTTTTCCATAATCTGTAAAGCTTCATGAGAGCACCTTGCGGCACCCTCCGGTTAACAATGAAACAAATGTATATATTTATTTCCTATCCGCCTGTCCTTTTCGGCAAATATTTTGGTTTTATTGGATTTTACCTGCCGGAAGGCGGAAGCAGCACCGCCGGCTGCCTCCCCCGGCACGTCCGTCCGGTGCCCGTCGGGTGTCCGGCGGACGGCAACGGGACGGGGCAATGCGGAGCCTCCCTCCTCCCCGTCCGCCTGTCGTCAGAAAGAAAGCAAAACAGGGAAAAGGGCGACATTTTTTCTCGATTCAGCGTTTTCAGCTGACGCGCACTTTTGCAATTTCGTTCCTTCCAGCGCGCAGTTGAATACACTTTTTAAGACACTGACGTCCGGACAGGCCCCTATTTTCATTCCGTTAACACAAAAACGGAGCCGCGAACCCCTTCGCACCGTCATTCCAACCCGTTTTCACTTTCGTACGGACGCGTCCGTACCACCGTAGTCGTTCGTCCGCACCGTCGTACGGACACGTTCGCACGAAAAAAGGCCTTGATTTTGTCAGCGTTCTTTACCTGTTTTCATTTTCAGACAGAAGGAGGCACACATTTTTCATCTGTCATTCGGACGTCGCTTTGCATCTTCCAGCATCATCCGGTCCACAAAATCGCGCTTCCGCAGAAAGAAAAGAAAGAAAGAATGCGGAAAGGGCGACAGCGTGCATTTCGCGAATCGTCCGAGAAGGCCCTCGCCGGTCACCCACTCGTATCTGGGCGCAAGGAAGGCCCTTCTCGCGCGATTCATTTGACATTTTGACAATCTGACAGCAGCGTCCCGCCGCAACCGCACACCGCAGGGGACGGACCGCCGGCATCGTCCGAATGAATAAATATTCTGCATAAACATGAAATTTACGGTGAATTTATGCAGTAAATACGAAAATATACGTACCTTTGCAGCGTCTTAGGAATAAATATGCACTATGAGAACAAAAAGCAGCCGACTTGATTCGATCAAGATCATCATCTCAACCAAGGAAATCGGTAGTCAGGAGGAACTCCTGCGCGAACTGGAGATCGAAGGATACACACTGACGCAAGCCACGCTCTCGCGCGACCTGAAGCAACTGAAAGTCGCCAAGGCGGCAAGCCCGGGCGGCAAGTACATCTACGTGCTGCCGAACAACACCTTATATAAAAGGGTGGCAGAATCCCGGCCGAAAGTGGAGTACCCCATCTCCAACGGGTTCATCTCGCTCCGTATCTCAGGCAACATCGCCGTCATCCGCACCCGTCCGGGCTATGCCAGCAGCATCGCCTACGACATCGACAACGGGAACATCCACGAAATCATCGGGACCATCGCGGGCGACGACACCATCATGATGGTCATCAACGAGGGCGTGACCCGTACGGACATGGTGAAGGCGCTCCGCAAGGTCATCCCCAACGTGCACTTCTGAGAACCGGCTGAAACAGACTAGACGACTTACAAAAGACATATACACAAGCGACTTTTTTACTATCGAGACAAATGGACGAAATTGACGTTATGGTTGCCGATGCCTCACACGAGGTCTATGTCGACACGATATTGGAAACGATTACAGCCGCCGCACAAGTCAGAGGAACGGGTATCGCCAAGCGTACCCACGAATATGTGGCGCAGAAAATGAAGGAGGGAAAAGCCATCATCGCGCTCCACGGCGACGAGTTCGCCGGATTCTGCTACATCGAGAGCTGGGGCAACAAGCAGTACGTGGCAAACTCGGGACTCATCGTCGTGGAGAAGTTCCGCGGACAGGGACTTGCCAAGCGCATCAAGCAGGCGGCGTTCACACTCTCCCGCCTGCGCTGGCCGCACGCCAAACTCTTCGGCCTCACCAGCGGGGCAGCCGTCATGAAAATCAATACGGAGCTGGGCTACGTCCCCGTGACCTTCGCCCAGCTGACGGACGACGAGGCGTTCTGGAAGGGTTGCGAAGGGTGCTGCAACCACGACGTGCTCGAACGCACGGGACGGCGCTACTGCATCTGCACCGCGATGCTCTATGACCCCGAGAAACACAAATGAGGCGGGACGGAACTCGACCTCCAGACAAACAAACTTAAAAACCAAATACAATGGAAGAGAAAAAGAAAGTAGTGGTGGCGTTCAGCGGTGGACTGGACACATCATTCACCGTGATGTACCTCGCCAAAGAGAAGGGCTACGAGGTCTATGCCGCCTGTGCCAACACCGGCGGATTCAGTGACGAACAGCTGAAGCAGAACGAGGCGAACGCCTACAAGCTGGGCGCCAAGGCATACGTGACGCTCGACGTCACCCGCGAATATTATGAGAAAAGCCTGAAGTACATGGTCTACGGCAACGTGCTGCGTAACGGGACCTACCCCATCTCCGTCAGCTCGGAGCGCATCTTCCAGGCGCTCGCCATCGCCCGCTACGCCAACGAAATCGGTGCGCACGCCATCGCACACGGCTCGACAGGTGCCGGCAACGACCAGGTACGCTTCGACATGACCTTCCTCGTGCTGGCACCGGGGGTGGAGATCATCACCCTGACGCGCGACATGGCGCTCAGCCGCGAGTATGAAATCAATTACCTGAAGGAGCACGGCTTCGAGGCAGACTTCACCAAGCTGAAGTACTCCTACAACGTCGGCCTGTGGGGCACGTCGATTTGCGGCGGCGAGATCCTCGACTCGCGCCAGGGACTGCCCGAGAGCGCCTACCTCAAACAGGTGACCCGCCAGGGCAGCGAGGAGCTGCGGCTGGAGTTCAAGAAGGGCGAGCTGCATGCCGTCAACGGCGAAGTGTTCACCGACCCCATCGCCGCCATCCAGAAGGTGGAGGAGATTGGCGCTGCCTATGGCATCGGCCGCGACATGCACGTGGGCGACACCATCATAGGCATCAAGGGTCGCGTCGGATTCGAAGCTGCCGCCCCGATGCTCATCATCGGCGCGCACCGCTTCCTGGAGAAATATACGCTCAGCAAGTGGCAACAGTACTGGAAGGACCAGGTTGCCAACTGGTACGGCATGTTCCTGCATGAGAGCCAGTACCTGGAGCCGGTGATGCGCGACATCGAGGCGATGCTCGCCGAGTCGCAGCGCAACGTCAACGGAACGGTCATCCTCGAGCTGCGCCCGCTCTCCTTCTCCACCGTCGGTGTGGACTCACCCGACGACCTGGTGAAAAACAAGTTCGGCGAGTACGGCGAGATGCAGAAAGGCTGGACGGCAGAAGACGCCAAGGGATTCATCAAGGTGCTCTCCACGCCGCTGCGCGCCTACTACAGCGTCCACAAGGACGAGGAAGACGTGTGACCCGGACTCTCATTTCCTGACCCAAACACAGACACCATGATAAAAGTAGGAATCATAGGCGGAGCGGGCTACACCGCGGGGGAGCTCATCCGTCTGCTCATCAACCACCCCGACGCGGAGATTGTGTTCGTCCACAGCAACAGCCAGGCGGGGCGCAAGATTACCGACGTCCACGAGGGACTCTACGGCGAGACCGACCTGACATTCACCGACGCGCTGCCGCTGGACAGCATCGACGTGCTCTTCTTCTGCACCGCCCACGGCGACACGCGGAAGTTCATCGACTCGCACAACATCCCCGAGGAACTGCGCATCATCGACCTCTCAATGGACTACCGCATCAAGGCGGACGACCACGACTTCGTCTACGGCCTGCCGGAGCTGAACCGCCGCGCCATCTGCCACAGCAAGCATGTGGCGAACCCGGGCTGCTTTGCCACGTGCATCCAGCTGGGACTGCTTCCGCTAGCCAAACACCTCCTGCTCAACAGCGACATCTCGGTGAACGCCATCACCGGCAGCACGGGAGCAGGCGTGAAACCGGGCGCGACGAGCCACTTCAGCTGGCGCAACAACAACATCAGCGTCTACAAGGCTTTCGCCCACCAGCACGTGCCGGAAATCAAGCAGTCGCTCCGCCAGCTGCAGAACAGCTTCAACGCGGAGATTGACTTCATCCCCTACCGGGGCGACTTCCCCCGCGGCATCTTCGCCACGCTGGTGGTGAAGACGCAAGTGGCGCTTGAGGAGCTCGAACGCATCTACGAGGAGTACTACGCCAAGGACTCCTTCGTCCACATCGTGAAGGAGAATATCGACCTGAAGCAGGTGGTCAACACCAACAAGTGCCTCATCCACCTGGAGAAGCACGGCAACAAGCTGCTCATCATCTCCTGCATCGACAACCTCCTGAAGGGTGCCAGCGGACAGGCGGTCCACAACATGAACCTGCTGTTCAACCTGGAGGAGACCGTAGGGCTGCGGCTGAAGCCCAGCGCCTTCTGACACAAACCATTTACCCGTCATTATCCGAAGACTATGAATCTGTTCGACGTATATCCCCTGTTTGACATCAACATCGTCAAGGGCAAGGGCTGCCGTGTCTGGGACGACCGGGGCACGGAGTACCTGGACCTCTACGGCGGCCATGCCGTCATTTCGATCGGCCATGCGCATCCGCATTACGTGCGGATGATCTCGGAGCAGGCCGCACGGCTGGGATTCTACTCCAATTCGGTGGAAAACTCGTTGCAGCACACGCTGGCCGAGCGGCTGGGAGCATTGTCGGGTTACGACGACTACCGGCTTTTCCTCTGCAACTCGGGCGCCGAAGCCAATGAAAACGCTCTGAAACTGGCGTCGTTCCACACGGGGCGGGCCAAGGTGCTGGCCTTCGGCGGAGCTTTCCACGGCCGT
>ENA-OPTB01000208-OPTB01000208.1-human-gut-metagenome-genome-assembly--contig:-NODE-208-length-61329-cov-26.099977_pt1 | contig 61329 bp, 50 predicted proteins | sample MGYA00241810_ERZ501911 | MGnify/ENA primary metagenome ERZ501911 (study PRJEB25962, sample SAMEA2042304) | human gut metagenome | biome: human gut; feature: human-associated habitat; material: faeces... | reverse complement strand
ACTTATAGTAAAGTCTGTATTACCAAATGTCCATTGGCTCAACTGTCGACATAATGATAAACAAACAATTGCTCCCAATAATCCCGTAGTCCAAATACAGCGCTGTAATACATAAAGTACTTTTCCTAAAGTAGTATAGTCCCCTTTCTCATAAGCTGAAGCGATGTTCTTTATTGCACTAAAGGTAATTCCCAAATTGGTAAATCCTGTAATTGTACCGGTTGCAGAGGTTAGCAGTCCCATAATACCCATACCTGCGGGTCCCAATAAAATTGAAATACATTTGTTACGTACTACTGCAATAAGTATATTAAATAGCTGCACGCTACCCAATATGGCTGTTGCCTTGAATACCCCTCTATATTCCCCTCGGTTTTTGCTCATACTGGAATTCCATGATGTTTACAAGCACGTTCTATTTTCTCTAAAGGGATATAATAAGAACAATGGGCAAGATTACCCGTATTTGTATCTTGACCGGTAACCAGCAACATGTCCATACCAAAATACTGTTCGTGCATACATAACCAACTTTCAAAAGCTCTGTTATAATTAGTAAACATCAATACTTTTGTTCCAGATTTAGAAAATATCATATTTGAGAATGCACTACTAAAAGGACCTACTATTACCTCCGCATTATTAAATATTCTTATCTTTTCCTCCAAAGAAACCGTATGAGGTTCGAAGATAAAATAGCCTCTGTCTTTAAAATATTGTTCAACCTCATCATTATTGGTTAGATTTCTGTATTTACCATTCTTTCGCGAAAGATATAGTTTGTATTTGGGAGTGGTTTCCAAACCAGAGAGTGAAGATAAATAAGGATTTACCAGATTTTGCTTAATTATATCTGATACAATCTTGGGTTGAACGCTATCTCCGATCTCAACGTAATCTTCATGATCAGTAAATTTACATGGCCTTTCTACATAATATGCAATTGGGGTACGAACAGCCTCATTCTCATTTACAATAATAATCTCTACATTTGTATACTTATTTATTTCTTTATAGATTACTTCTTTAAGCTGATCATCTTTATAATTAGGAACTAAAATAGCCACTCTGCACTTTGCGTCATCCAAAACTAACTGAAGCTGAGATAGTTTAGTAAAATACTCAGATAATGCATGTGACCAAACATGACTATGCACTCCAATTAGAGTAAAAGCCACATCCACATTTATTATTCTATATGGTTTCCTTATATATAAGATATTGTTCTCCCTACGTATCAAAAACTTGTCGCAAGGATAATTTTTAGTAAAATTGTAAGCATAAAACTTATGCCAAATCAATTGATTATTCGTAAGGATAAAATCCGAACTATAAAATAGTGTAGCATTATCAATCTTCCACACTGCTATTTCCGGATATTTCACAATAAATTCTCCAGATTGTATAAAATCAAAGATTTTAAGTGTATGTACCCTTTCCTCCGTTTCAGGTTTAAAAACACCGATTTTAGATGCTACTTGTTCTATAGGTACAATTGGATATCCTTCATATTCTCCATTTTTCAAAGCTATTCGAAAAGAATAATCCCTAAAAAGTGTCTTTGCCTTATCTCCCCAAATAACAATATTCCTATATGAAAATGAGGCACATTTATATACTACGTTGTTTAAAAAAGACATTTCAACAATTTTTTATTAACCAATTAATCATCAAATTCAATCCTTCTTCTTTAGTAGTCTTAGGTTTCCAATTAAAAAAATTCGCAGCCTTATTAATATCAGCCACAAACACCTTTTGGTCACTTTCTCGCCAAGGCAATTGAGTATATTGCATTTTAATGCCCAATTTTTGCTCAAGCAACTTAAACAATTCCAATAACGATAAACTGTTATTTATTCCTCCACCAATATTGAACGCTTGTCCGTACGCTTTTTCTACATCCTTTGCGGAAAAGTATAAATTTACAATATCCTCACCGTGAAGCACATCACGTACTTGTTTCCCTGTACCGGAAATTGTAAAAGGTTCTTTTAATGTTCCGTTTTTTATTTCCAAAGCCTTTTGGCAAAACCAGCCTATCCACCCTTGATCATAGGTGGCATGCTGATTACTGCCATACATGGATGAATGGCGGAACACGATTGTCTTTAGACCATAAATACGATGAAAATCTAACAGATACTGGTCTGCACATCCTTTGGAACAACCATAGGGTGAATGGAAATCTAACGATATTGTCTCTGGAAAACCGTTAGGATATTCTTCACAGACATATCGAGTCTTGTCTTCCCTGAAAGACAAATATTCAAAATCACCATATACCTTGTTAGTAGAGGAATATAATATTACCGTATCCGGTGAATATTTGCGGACTGAATCAAGCACATTGAATGTACCAATGGCATTCGTCTCAAGATCAAGCCGAGGGTTGTCTATTGACGTTGTCATTGCAACTTGACCTGCCAAATGAAAAATATAATTGGGTTTTACCGCCTTTATGACAGTTTCCACATCATTTATATTACGTGTATCATAAGGATAATACTTGAATTCCCCTTGAGAACGTAACCAAGTTAAATTCTCATTACTTCCATGACGGAATAAATTATCGATAATAAACAATTCCTCTCCGCGTTTTAAAACTTCAGCAGCCAAGTTACTACCTACAAAACCACAGCCTCCAGTTATTAAATATCTCATATTCTCTATTTTTTCAAATTATCCAATAAACATTCTTTCAATTTAGTTACGCCAATGATACGATTCAATTTCCCTATATCACATCTCAAGTCCATCGCTTCATTCGCACGATAAGGCAAAGCCCCATAGCAGATTTTTGAAGTCGAATGTAGTTCGATTTTATAGAATTCTATAATTTCTCTTAGTGAAATGCTACTCCCACTACTTACATTCACTATTTCTCCCACGCACTTTTCTGAATTATCCAGCAGACCATGAATAGATTTTGCAAAGTCATCCGCATAAATAAAATCACGTTTCTGTTTACATGGGGAGACATTCAACGGTTCACCTTTTTTCAATTGGTCTATTACGTAAGGTATAAATTTACTCTTGTTTTGTCCCGGACCAAAAAGATTGCCGGGACGAACTACCATGACAGGAAAACCATAATTGCGATGAAGCATTATCGATGTATTTGTTGTCAATTGTTTCACTAAAGCGTAAGGAGAATTGGGGTTTTCTCGATTTTCTTCCTTAAATGGAGAATTTTCAGAACCATACTCTTCGGAACTTCCAAATTGGATGAACATTTTCAACCTTTTATCATCTCTAAACCGTTCGAATAAGTTCAACAAAATCTTCAGATTGGAAGATATCAGGATGTCAAAAAGAGACAAATCTCTTTCTGCTGTTACAACAGATGCCAGATTAATTATGAACTCCGGTACAGGATAGTTAGTCGGAACTTTGTCTATAACAAGATCCAATCTACACGTTTGTACCTGAGGATAATTACTGAAAAATTATGTATCTATATATTTGTCGAATACAGTAATACCATAAAAAGGAGATAAACAACGTACCAGATTTTTTCCTATAAAACCGCTGCCGCCTATCAAATAAAGAGTTTCTTTCTTCATCAGGCAGCAAAGTTTAAGTTAGAACATAAATACTTACAAATTACCCCCCCCGAATTGTTAAATAAAGCTAATCCATTAAGCGGTTTTACAGAAGGATGCCAATTGGGTAATTGAGAGTAAACTGTAGTAGGGTTCATTACTTCTCTTTTCTTATATGGTCTGCTACCCCAGTTTACTTTAATTTTCTTATCCATCACTTTTTCAAATTCTACCACAATCTGTTTCAAGGTTAATCGGTTACCCGTATACACTCCATAAATTCCATTGGATATATCGTTATTTGTAACAAGATATTCAAAAGCTTTTAGATAAGCGGAACAAACATCCGAGATATGTACTATGTCAAGGTATTGACTACCAGGAGACATATCAATACTTTTATCTGTACCTGCTATTTCTTTCAACAAATTCAATAACTTCGGACGTTGGTCATCTTCGCCATATACGTCAAATAAACGTAGAGTGATAGCACGAAACAAATGGGCATCGACATAATATTGAAGTATTTTCTCAAATGCCTCTTTGGTTGCCGCATACAAATCTACAGGATTATAAATATCCGAATTACAATTCTGCCAATATGAACCGGTACTTACAAATAAACGAGTAGAACTGTATTTCATCGCTTCCAATATTTCTGTTCCAAACTGAATATTGCTCTGGATCAAAATAGAAACTTGCTCCGGCTTATAGTCTGTTATGACTGCTGCCGCCAGATGAAAAACAACCTCCGCATTGACAGACCTGAAATAATTTATCAAAGAATTAATATCATGATCATATTCAAAAATATGTATTTTATCTTTTACATCTTCGATATTAGCATAGCCAAATTCCGGCTGTGATATAATACGAACTTCCCATCCTTGTTCTAATAAATATTTCACCAAATGAGAACCTATATAACCGGTAGCACCGGTAATAATACATGAATGTTTCATTTTTCCAAATATTGATTTATTTCACCCACGCACAACTGATATACTGCTCCGGACTGATATTTCCTATACCAGTCTACCACCAACTTCATGCATTGTTCTATATTCATCCTCGGCTCCCATCCCAACCGGAACTTCGCCTTGCTGATATCCAGCATCAGCAGCTTTGCTTCATGTAACGCATCAGGAACTGAAATATCTTTCAGCTCACCACTGCCATAGTTTTTAACTACTTTAGTTGCAACATCCCAGACGGTAGAGATACTTTCCGTCCTCGGCCCGAAATTCCAACCCTCACAATATTTTGTAGGTTCGTCCCACATCTTTTGCGCAAGAAGCATATAGCCACTAAGAGGTTCGAGCACGTGCTGCCACGGACGAATGGCTTGAGGACTACGGATTTCAATAGGTTTGCCCATTTCCAATGCCCTGATACAATCTGGAATAATACGATCCAGCGCCCAATCACCGCCACCTATCACATTACCGGCTCTAACACTGGCTATACTCTTACCATGCTTTTCATATTCTTCTGGATTGAAAAAACTCCTGCGCCACGAAGCAATCGCTATCTCGGCTGCACCCTTACTGCTGGAGTAAGGATCGTAGCCACCCATAGGTTCGTTTTCGCGATAACCCCAAATCTGTTCCTTATTCTCGTAACACTTATCAGTGGTTATCATCACGCTTACTTTAACACTATCCGTAACACGAATTGCTTCGAGAATGTTAATAGTACCCATAACGTTGGTTCGGTAAGTTTCTACTGGTATGTCGTAACTAAGGCGCACCAATGGTTGGGCTGCCAAATGAAACACAATATCCGGGCGGTATTCGCGAAAAATAGCTTTCATCCGTTCACCGTCGCAAATGTCGGCACGAATGTCAGCTTTAATCCGTTTTCCGATGCCGGAAAGGACAAAGTTGTCACGTTCACTGAAAGGTTCTTGAGCTACACCTATAACCTCTGCACCAAGCTCATGTAACCAGATGGAAAGCCAGCTCCCCTTGAAACCGGTATGACCAGTGACAAGTACACGCTTTCCATGATAGAAGGCATTGAAAATGTCTATCATGAATAAAATAGAATAAGTAAAATGGATGATTAATGTTGTTTCATCATGGTAGCACGAATGGCCACTATATAAAGAGTACTTTTCGTAAAACGATATACTATACGATATTTTGGATGAAGAAGGAAGCTATAATACTCGTTTTTGATGTAGAATATTGCTCATCCAATAGTCCAATAAACGGGGAATGCGACAATGTAGAAAGACATTATAGACGTCATCAACAAAATGCTGTGTGCTGTATTATTTACTTCACACATATACCATTCCGCCACTTTCTGAATAGTACTCAAAGCTCTTTTACGTACAACGATATTCAGTGTCCCCATTGTGCAAAAAAAGCATTCACTTCTGCCTTTGTAGCATTACCTCCCGATTCCGACAACCGAAGTTCTTCCGCAAACTCTTCATCAGAATAGATACCAGGCATTTCATCTGCATGCAGCAGTACCAAACATTCCTGCAACTTCCTTTCATCAGTAGTGGTATCAAGAGAAGCTATTATCCTATTCTTCAAGCTTTGGAGATAAGATACTTTCATTTTCATGGCAACATGCCTTTATTTATTATTAGACAAATAACGGTATTTTATCCGACACTAACAAATATTTCAAATAGTATTGTTCAATTTGTCACCAGACTTTCCAAGGAGCATGATTTCTATCCCACATCTCATTCAACTCCGTATTATCACGAAGTGTATCCATAGGTTTCCAAAATCCCGTATGACGATAAGCATGCATCTTACCATCGCCGGCTATACGTTCCAAAGGAGTACGTTCAAATATAGCCGTATCGTCATTCTCTGGAATATAATCGAACACCTCAGGCTCACAAACAAAATAACCTGCATTAATCCAATTACGGTCGCCATCAGGTTTTTCTTGAAAAGAAAGTACCTTGTCAGTACTCAGGTCTATCTGCAAAGCACCAAATTTACCTCCCGGTTTATATGCTGTCAATGAGAGAATAGCCCCCGATGTTTCATGTACGGCAATAGTATCAGTAATATTCAAATCTGCAACTCCGTCTCCATATGTTAGTAAAAAACGTTCGTTACCAATGTATTTCTGAACCCGTTTAATGCGTCCGCCAGTTTGAGTATTCAAACCTGTATCCACCATGGTTACTTTCCAGTTCTCCGAATGGTTATCAAGAATTGTAGTGGTATTATTAGACAAATCCACAGTCATATCACTATTATGCCGGAAATAATTGGCAAAGTATTCTTTAATGACATACTGTTTGTACCCGCAACAGATTACAAATTCATTGATTCCATAATGACTATATGTCTTCATTATATGCCAAAGGATAGGTTTCCCACCTATTTCAACCATAGGTTTAGGAATAAGGTTGGTGGCTTCACTCAGACGTGTACCGAGCCCACCAGCAAGTATTACTGCTTTCATTTCACAAACTCCTTGATAGTGGTTATCATATAATCAAGCATCTCATGAGTCATACCCGGATAGACACCTATCCAAAGTGTGTTGTTCATGATAAAGTCTGTACCGTCCAACTTACCGACGACACGAAATCCCTCACCCGAACGACGCATCTCGTCAAAAGCCGGATGCTTCAACAAATTACCGGCAAAGAGATTGCGGGTCTGTATCTTCTTGCTTTCCAGATATTGGGAGAACTCGTTGCGAGTGAATCCCGCATCCGCTTTCACCGAAATCAGAAAGCCGAACCAGCTTGGATTTGAGTTCTTCTGCGCTTCAGGAAGTATCAAACCTTGAGTACCTTCAAGTCCTTGTTTCAAATAAGAAAAATTCTTGCGGCGTGCTTCAACAATTCCATCCAGTTTATCCAATTGCGCACAACCGATGGCAGCCTGCATATCAGTCACTTTCAAATTATAACCGAAATGGGAATAGACATATTTATGATCGTAACCCAAAGGGAGCTCACCGAATTGTCTGGTAAAACGACAACCGCAAGTATTGTCCACACCGCCTACACACCAACAGTCACGTCCCCAATCTCGGAATGAATTCACAATCTTATGCAATTGGGGATTGTTTGTATAAACAGCACCACCTTCTCCCATAGTCATGTGGTGGGGAGGATAAAAACTACTCGTACCTATATCTCCAATTGTACCTGTCTTCTTTTCCTCACCATTAATTATATAAGTTGAACCTAAAGCGTCACAGTTATCCTCTACCAGCCAAAGATTATACTTGTCACAAAAGGACTTTACAGCCTCCAGATTAAAAGGATTACCTAATGAATGTGCAATCATAACAGCTTTTGTCCTGGCAGAGTATGCAGCCTCCAATTGTGTCACATCAATATTATATTCAGGAACAGTGACATCTACAAACACTGGAACAGCCCCATACTGAATACAGGGAGTTACAGTGGTAGGAAAACCGCAAGCTACTGTAATCACTTCATCACCACGCTTGACTTGGCGTTCCCCCAATAAGGGTGAAGTTAGCGCTGAAAAAGCTAACAGATTTGCTGAAGAACCGGAATTTGTCAAAGAACAATACCTTACTCCCAACCATTCTGCAAAGCCTTTCTCAAATTTACGTGCCCATGGCCCGGCAGTTAACCAAAAATCAAGGGAAGAGTCAACCAAATTAACAAGTTCATTCTCATCAAAATAACGCCCTCCATAATTCACAAAAGTCTTACCGGGTTCAAAAGATTTTTCTTGTCCATGAACTTCTGCATAATATTCTTTGGCCAAAGCCAAGATTTGCTGTTTAAGTTCGTCTTTTCTATTCATAAATACAACTTTTTATTTCTTATCTCTCAAATAATCCCACCACAGATTCAGCCCTATCCAAATCACGATATCAGCCACCAGCAGCACCGTATTATTTACATCAGGTACTAACAGAATATTGGCCGCACTAAAAGAACAAGACATGAAAAGCAAACTCAGCATTGCCTTTCTCGGCGACAACCCTATCGCCAGTAATTTATGGTGGATATGATTCTTATCCGGTTCAAAAGGGCTATGTCCCTCACGAATACGGACCAAAACAACACGTACCACATCGAACGCCGGAATAATCATAGTGCTGAAAGCTATGATAAAAGCTCCTTCGGTATACGGCATTATATCCGCATTGTGCTGACTGTACTTTATGGCAAGGAAGCTAAGCGTATAACCTAAAGTAAGGCTGCCCGTATCTCCCATAAAAATCTTACGGGCACGCTCCACACTGCCAAATACGTTGTAATAAAAAAACGGGACAAGCACACCGAAAGTGCCTGCAGCGAGCATGGCATAACTCCAAAGTCCTTTCTCTATAAAAAGAAAAGTGAAAATCAATAATGCCACGCTGCTTAAACCGGAAGCAAGACCATCAATTCCGTCTATCAGATTAATGGCGTTGGTGATGAAAACTACTGTCAGTATGGTGAAAGGTATACCTACATAGACCGAAAGTTCATGTATACCGAATAAACCATACAAATCGTTTATCCAAAGTCCTGACAAAGGAAAAAGGCAGGCACAGAAGATTTGAATAACGAACTTCTGACGATAACGGACGCCAACAAGATCATCAGCAATACCTGTCAGATAAAGTAAAGTCATACCGCAGGCAAATAACAATAACTCCGGTAACAGATAGCTTGCATAAAGTGTTGAAACACTGTCACCTCCTAACAAACGGAAAGTATAAACAAGACAGAAAGCAAATAAGGTGGTGGGGAAAAAAGACACGCCACCTAAACGCGGAATAGCTCTCTTATGTACCTTGCGATCATCCGGAATGTCAAAAAGTTTCTTGCGCAGGGATATCAATAAAATACGCGGTATCAGGATACGGGCGATAACTGCCGATATCAGAAATATCAGAATTATAAAAATGAAGTTCACTACAATAAATGTCAAACAGAATTAATCTATAACCTCAAAAGGATATTGATTCTCTTCTAAATTTCTTAACTCACCGATTATTTCAGTTTGTTCGGAAGTCAATGAAGATATATCCCAAGTATCAATAATGGAATGAGCTTCTTTGGCTAATTCTTCCTCATAAACCTCACCATAGCAGCAGGTAAGCAGGCGAACTTTCAGAAGCGAAACAGGAAGTCTATCAAGAACATTCCAACAACGGTCGAGAAGATGCTGGATATATTGTTGTTTGCGGCCATTATCATAAAAAGTAGCATTTAGGGCTACTAAAATAGAAAGGCAAAGCCTGGCTTCTTCTTCCGGAGTGTCACCTTCCGGAGCGCTATACAGTCTAAGAGCTTGTTCATAAACTTCGCGATTCAAACGGGCGAAGTGGTCGCTGTAAATGGGACTATCGTCCATGCCCAAGTTCAGAAGTTCATGGGCAAGAGTGTACAAAGATGAAACGTGATCGTTCATTTTTCTAAGATATAGAAGTTATTGATTTACAAATATTCAGATATTTTCTATCGGTTCTATCAGTGAGGAATGGATGAATGTAGTAGCAACTGCCATAACACCTTCTATATTCACCACTACACGCCGGTCGTGACGGAGACGCACAAACTCGCCAACAGCTCCTTCAAAAACTCCGCCTGTGATGCGTACTTTAGTACCTTTCACTAGCTTCAGTTCTTCCGGTTCCACATAAATAACAGCCTCATCGTACGTGCCCGCAACTAATATGAAACTGCGCATCTGTGCATCCGGAATAATGACAGGCTGACGAGTTTCCCGATTCATAATATAACGGACAGGAATATTCAGAGCATAATTATTTTTAATTTCGTCAATACATGCACGCGTGGAACGGATAAAGACTAAATTGTGTATGGCAGGGACAAGCTTGCGAACACGACGTTCGTTTCTCATGATATATTCATAATGCATGGGAATGAAATTCTCTATATCCGCCTTATCCAAATAGTCCTTGAGAGACAATTCACGACTGTAAGTTACGCGGACAGCATACCAATGTAATTGGCAATCTCTCTTTAATTGACAATTAGAAATATACTGCGATTCAGATTGAATATTTTCTGATGAACGTGGCATTACCAAGTAATAATCGTAAGGTTTCGGATAAAATAAAGTCGTGTGAAAAGGATATTCTTTGGGGACACCGGAGTAACAAAGTACCTTCCGATCAATTCATGTAATGCAATTATTTCCAATAGTTTAGTCTGCATCCATATTATCCCAAAATTCCCCACTATCACAGAAAGAGAATGTTGAAACAGTTATGTGATCAATAAGCTCTTTTAAGGAGCTGAAAACTAATAATTTAAAAACAAATATGTGTTTTTAGACGTTCGTTTAATAAACACCTTTCAGAAGCAAACGATATAAAGTGGAAATATATGAAAAAACGCAAAAGTTGACTGATATAATTACAAATGATTATTATCTAATAAACAGGCATTTAACTTATATGCTAGCTATAAAATCCAAAGATTTCCTATCAAACATTTTGCCAATACAAAAAACTACCATATCTTTGCGTTTATTAAACGAACGTTTAAAAAACACTTCTCAAGCCTATCTTCCCCCTATTTTTCAAGATTAGCAAAGTAGAATCAAAAAAGCCCGCAATGAAGTTAACATCATTGACTATAATAAGTTAACATCATGCAAACAGCAAGTTAACTTATTACAATACAAGAAGTTAACATCATTACAAAGAAGATGTTAACTAACTATATTTTCATTGATTACATATCTTAAAGCAGTTCTTTCAATTCATTACAAAGCCGTTTCTTTACCTCTTCCATCGGCACTTCCTTTCCCAACTCTTTTTGAAGCGAAGTTACCCCTTTATCTATAAATCCGCAAGGATTGATATAACTGAAATAGCGTAAATCGGTATTAACATTGAGGGCCAGGCCATGCATTGTGACATAATGGCTACTACGCACACCGATAGCACAGATTTTACGGGCACGTGGAGAGCTTCCATCCAACCATACACCGGTAGCTTTCTCCACACGACCGGCAGTTATCCCATAAGAAGCACAGACACGTATCACCGCTTCTTCCAGCAAGTGCACATACTCTTTCAAACCCAAAGAAAACTCTTCTAAATTCAGGATAGGATAACAAACAAGCTGTCCCGGCCCATGATAAGTAATATCACCTCCCCGGTCTATATGATACAACGAAGCTCCTACTGCACTAAGTTGTTCTTCACTCAGCAGCATATTGCCTTCCTTGCCACTGCGCCCCAGCGTATATACATGCGGATGCTCACAGAGTATAATATGATTTACATACTCCTCTCCCACTTGTTTGGCATGCACAAGCGCATCAAAACAAGCCGTCTGTCTGTCCCATGCCTCAGCATAGGGAACGTTTCTCCAATCAGATATTTCCAGTCTCATAGAGCAAATGTACTACATTTATTTCATACTCCGTATATCACCAAATCACATAATTTATGATTAAGGGCTATGTTTGAGCCTCAATTAAACTAATGCAAAAGCATGATATTCCAAAAAGAGACATCATATTAGTAGTAAATTTCAGCATTTTATATCATTTTGCAACAACAAATTTATATAGAAATATAACACTGAATTTGATTTTTTCATAATTTTGCAACTACCAAGGCATAGAGACAAGTCTCATTCTTATTAAAAGCGCATATCACATTTTTGTATTTTAATAACTTTGTGCCTCAGATACTATAAACACAAAATAACATGAAAGACATGAAAAAAATTATTGTAGCATCGGATTCATTTAAAGGCTCATTAACTTCAATAGAAGTGGCTAATGCTGTGGAAATAGGAATTAAGAACGTTTTTCCACAGTGTAATGTTATCAAAACAAATGTAGCGGACGGTGGCGAAGGAACAGTAGAGGCCATTATCAAATCTTTAGGAGGGGATCTGTATACAACTGCTGTTACAGACCCTTTAGGAAGACCGATAGAAGCAGAATATGGAGTTGTTAATTTAAACGGTGTAAAAACGGCTGTTATAGAAATGTCTTCTGCCAGTGGTCTCCCGCTATTGCTTCCTGATGAACAAAATCCCTGGATTACTTCTACATATGGAACCGGTGAAATGATTTTAGATGCATTGAACAGGGGATGCCGCAAATTCTTGGTTGGAATAGGCGGCAGTGCTACTAATGATGCAGGTACAGGCATGCTCTCTGCATTAGGAGTGAAATTCTTTGATAGCCAAGGACAAAGGTTAAAAGGCTGTGGCAAAGATCTTAAATCCATTGCTCAGATAGATATGTCATCTCTTGTGCCCGAAGCACGAAAATCAGAATTCATTGTGGCTTGCGATGTCAATACTCCTTTTTGCGGGCTTAATGGAGCAGCACATGTTTTTGCTCCCCAAAAAGGAGCAGATCCTCAAATGGTAAAGGCTTTGGATGATGGCATGTATTCATTTGCTAAAATTATAGCAGAGCAATTCCAAAAAGACATAATACCATTGAGTGGAGCAGGTGCAGCCGGCGGATTAGGTGGTGCTTTTAAAGCCTTTTTGAATGCCAGACTAACCAAAGGTATTGAAATGGTGCTTGATGCCATTGGGTTTGATTCGATTCTTGAAGGAGCGGACCTGGTCATTACAGGAGAGGGACGGATAGATTTTCAAACTGCTACGGGCAAAACTGCAGCAGGGATATTGAGACATGCCAAACAAAAAGGGATCCCTACCCTTGCAATAGGTGGATCAGTGGAAATATGCCAGGAACTTAAAGAAATGGGCTTTATCGGTATATATTCTATCATAAATACTCCTATAAGTCTTGAAAAAGCCATGCAGAAGGATTCGGCAACAGCCAACATGCAGTCTACGGTAGAGCAAATCCTAACCACAATAAAATATTATACTGAGAACAAATAAGAATAATTTAAACTACTAATAAAATACGATATGAACAGTGCATTAGCGGCAATGTTAGGGCTGACTTTGTCTATTATATTAATTGTCAAAAAAGTATCCCCTGTATATAGTCTTATTTTAGGTGCGTTAATCGGTGGATTACTGTCGGGATGGGGATTACAAAATACTGTTACAGAGATGATATCCGGAATAATGGAGATTTCGCCCGCCATTATACGTATATTAGCAGCGGGAGTGCTTACAGGAATGTTGGTAAAAACAGGCGCAGCTTCCACCATATCAGAAACTATCATTAAAAAACTTGGACCGAAGCGAATTTATTTAGCTCTCGCTTTGGCTGCCATGTTGCTCACCGGCATTGGAGTATTCATCGATGTAGCGGTTATCACTATTGCTCCTATTGCTCTCATTGCCGGAAGCAGGCTCAATTTGCCTAAAAGTAAATTATTAATAGCCATGATCGGCGGAGGAAAATGCGGAAATATTATTTCACCCAATCCTAATACCATTATTGCCGCCGAGAATTTTGGAGCATCGTTGCCTTCTGTTATGGCTGCCAATATAATACCGGCACTTATTGGATTGTTATTTACAGTATATGTCATAGTGCCTCTATTGCCGAAGAATGCAACCTTGCAACCTTATAAATTGCCGGAAGAGAAAGAGCACCTTCCTTCTTTCCTAAGCAGTATGGTTGCACCGATTGTAACCGTAGCCCTACTTGCACTCCGTCCTTTGGCTGGAATTGCCATTGATCCGTTAGTTGCTTTATCGGCAGGAGGAATAGCGGGAATTATAGCAACCCGCAATTGGCATAAGACCAATGAATGCCTGTCCTATGGATTAGAGAAAATGTCCTCTATCGCTATACTTCTAATTGGCACAGGTGCTTTGGCAGGTATTATAAAAGCCTCGGACATTAAAGATATTTTAATACATCTGCTTGCCAACTGGAATGATGGCGGAGTTATTATGGCACCTCTATCAGGTATTTTGATGTGTGCCGCCACTGCATCCACCACAGCAGGGGCCACTATCGCCTCCGCTTCATTTGCTCCGTCTATACTTGGAGCAGGAGTAGCCGCCACTTGGGGAGCTGCCATGATTAATGCAGGAGCCACCGTACTGGATCATCTTCCTCATGGTTCCTTTTTCCACGCAACAGGCGGAGCAGTAGGCATGGGAGTCAAGGAATTGCTAAAACTTATTGTTTACGAAACTGCTATTGGTTTGATCTTGACAATAAGCAGCGTGTTCCTCTATTTCATTGTGATATAATCTTTAGCAACCTTTTATATTACTAATACGAAAATAATCAATAATAAAAAAACACTATGAAACTGAAAAAACTCATTATCACTTTTTTCTTATTACCCGCCGCTTTCGGGTATGCACAGACACAATCCACCCAAATTATTGCCCACCGCGGTTTTTGGAAAACCAATGGTTCGGCACAAAATTCCATAGCCGCACTGATGAAAGCCGATTCTGTCGGTTGTTACGGTTCTGAATTTGATGTATGGCTCACCGACGATGACCAGCTGGTGGTGAACTGGAGCAGTGTTTTCAAAGGAGTAAATATGCAAGAATCAACCGTCAAAGAGTGTACAGCTATCGTATTGGATAATGGAGAGCACCTTCCTACTTTGCAAGAATATCTGGAAAAAGCCCGTAACCTGAAAACCCGCCTCATCTTGGAATTAAAGGCTCACAAAACTCGAGAACAAGAAACGCGTGCCGTAAAAAAGATTCTAAAAATGGTAAAGGGCATGGAGTTGGAAGATCGTATGGAATACATTACTTTCTCACGTCATGTTGCCAAAGAATTTGTTCGTCTTGCCCCCAAGGGAACCCCGGTCTATTATCAAGAAGGCGACCTATCTCCCAAAGAATTAAAAGAATGGGGATGTACCGGACCAAACTACCGCTTAAATGTGTTCCGGCAACATCCCGAATGGATTAAAGAATGTCATGATTTGGGCATGAAAGTAAATGCATTCCCAATAGACAATACTGATGACATAAAATGGCTGATAAGTCAAGGTATAGACTATATCACTACCAACGAACCGGTGAAACTGCAAGAGATAATACGGGAAAAGCAGTAGGCAAACTACTATTCTTGGCTTTAATAGTCATTAAAAATAATCCCTGTTCAATACCTAGTTTTTCGATTCATTTCCACAAAAAAGTGTAACTTTGCGCAAACCAAAAAACGACAGCACTATGGAATTTCCTCAAGTTGATCTCCCCGTAGACCTGATTGCATGGACAGATGTGACAGAAGATATTTTGAACATATACAAACAATCATGCCGTCTGAAAGCATGTATCTTCGCTTTGTGCATTGAAGGCTCCATTACGGTATCTATCAATTTAATGGACACAGAGATTAAACAAGGAGATTTTGTGACTCTCCTCCCTGGCACTATCATTCAGTTCTACGGGCAAAAGGAAAAGGTCCGAATTGGATTTGCCGGATTCTCAGAGCATTGCCTCAACGGGGTCAACATAATCCAGTCTACCATGAATTCGTACTCCAAGATTATAGAAGCACCCGTTATACCTCTCAACGAACCTATTGCTTCTTATTTCAAAGACTACTTTTCATTGCTGGCACGCATCTCCACCGGACCGTATATGCCCAAAACACGAATGGCGCAAAGTGTGCTAAACATGTTTCTCTATGGGATCAATGAGCTGTACAGTAACCGTCCGGAGTCCCAAAACAGAATTAAAAGTCGAAAAGAGGAAATCTGCCGGGAATTTATACAACTGGTTATCGAAAACTATACTACCGAACGCCGCGCACAATTCTATGCCGAAAAACTGGGCATATCCCTGCAACATCTCAGTACCACAATCAAACTGGTAACCGGGAAAAATGTACTGGATCTAATTGCCCACGTTGTCATCATCGACATAAAAGCCAAGCTGAAATCCACCGACATGACTATTCAAGAAATAGCCTATTCGCTTAATTTCCCCAGTGCCTCATTCTTCGGAAAGTACTTCAAGAGGCACATGGGAATGAGTCCGCTGGAATATAGGAACAGCTAATCTTAACTGCGTATCAGCGTGACGCAGGAAAGCAGTATGACGATTGCAGCCAACATCGGTGTCAGCAGTATGCCATACACCGGGTAGAGAATACCCGCAGCTATTAATACGCCTATCAGATGATAAATCACCATCCAGAAAGAGTTCTGGTGCATCAGCCGGAGCGTATGGCGAGACAAGCCGAATAACTTGGGAAGTGACTGCAAGTCGGAGGATTTCATCACCACCATTGTTTTTTCCACTGTTGCATCATCGGGATTTTCACCCATAGCGATGCTCACATCGGCACAAGTCAGTGCCTGCACATCGTTTATGCCGTCACCTATCATGACAACCATTTTCCCTTGCAACTGGAGCTCACGTATAAAAGTCTCTTTGTCGTCCGGCAATGCATCGGGCATATAGCGTATAATCCCCAACTTGCCCGCTATGGTCGAAGCGGTACGCTCACCGTCACCCGTCAACATGCAAATATCAATTTCGCTTGCCCGCAACTCCCTGACTGTTCCGAGTGCGGCAGCTTTCAATTGATCTTTAACGGCAATAATGGCAAGCAACTCATTTTTACGTCCGAAATAAACAATGCTGTTGCCTTCGGATTCATACTCCACCAGCATATCACCCAAAACATCGGAGAGATAAACGTGATAATCCTTCAGAAGTTTATGACTGCCCACCCAATATTCCGCATCTTTATAGACAACTCTCATCCCTTTACCCTTCAAGACCTCGCAAACGTCTAAACGGGCAGGTGTTATCCCTTCTTCCCGTAAAGCGGTGGAAATAGCAGTTGCCAGCGAATTAGTCGAATTCATCTCGGCTGCCAGCAACACTTCTTTAAAATATTCTTCCTGACACTGCGCCCACAACCAAGCTATGACAGTGGGATGTCCTTCGGTCAGCGTACCGGTCTTATCAAAGACCACTATATCGGCTTTGCTCAGACGTTCCAGTGCAAGGGAGTCTTTTATCAAAATATGCATTCGGGCCGCTTTACCGATTCCACGCATCAGGGCAACAGGAGTAACCAGTCCCAGTGCACATGGACAAGCCACTATAAAAATTGAGATAACCGAATAAAGAGCATGCGGCACAGCTTCCATACCGCCAAACAGTATCCAGATAACAAACACAAAAATCGCAATCCCTGTCAAAGCAGGGAAAATGATACCGGCCATACGGTCACCATCATGCAATTCGTCGGGCAAGAAACGAAATACCTTGCTAGCCAGCCCCACAGCAGTAGTCAGTACAGCCACTTCGTAATAGACATGCGGCTGAAGTCCCACCTCATACCAGTAATCAGGAAAGAACGTGTTGAACAAACTGAAAAGAAAAGCCACGAACATACTGAAAGCAATCAGCATATCCATAGTAATGCGCCCCATACGGAACTGTTTCCAGGCATCGGTATAGAGAGATACGCCTAAAAACAGCAGTACAGGAATGGCCAGCAACATCTGTATTTCATTGCCATAAGTCACATGATCACGAAATATGGACAGCAACAACAACGGGACTGTAAACAACCAGGCACCGGCAGCCTGCATTTTCAAACTACGGTAATGCCTGTTGCGTTCCTCTACGTTACCACTTTCCATACTATCGGCATGTTCCGCGCAATACTGTTTTTGCGCAGAACATACCTTCTTCAATATATTGCTCATTCTATTTATATTTTAGGGGGTTGTTACTCTGACTTTAATAAAGCAACAACCGGAATGGGCTGTTTGTTCAGATAGAAAGTTTTAACCGTTTGCAGGAATTAATTTTTTCTTTTTTATGCATGGAGTTCGTTAATAAGTTCTATATTTGTCGATAAAGATTTTTGAATGAAATGTTGATTTATAAACGAAATTCAATATGAAAAAGCAAACTGTCAGCCTACTTGTCCTTCTGCTTGCGGCAAGCGGCTTTTTCTTTTCTTGCGGTAACATCATGAACAAAAATGCCGGAGCGCTGGAGTTCGACAGTATACAAGTAAATGAAACGGCACACCTCTTCGGTGATACTGCCAAACCGGCATGTAACCTTATCATCAATCTTACGTATGCCTCCAAGTCATCCGACGAAAAGATGAAGGACAGCCTGAACACCTATTTCCTGTCTGCCTGCTTCGGTGAGAAATATATGAACATGACTGCCGAAGAAGCCGTAAAGAAATACACAGAAAAGTACGTCAGCGACTACCGGAAAGACTTGGAGCCGATGTACCGAAAAGACGAACAGGACAAAGAGAGTGCCGAAGACATAGGAGCATGGTATTCTTACTATAAAGGCATAGAAAGCCACGTGCAACTGTACACCGGACATCTGCTCGTCTATCGCATCGACTACAATGAATATACCGGCGGCGCACATGGCATTTATATGTCCACATTCCTCAATCTCGACCTGCGCACATTGGCTCCCATCCGTTTGGACGACCTCTTTGTAGGCGATTACAAGGAACAGCTCACAGACCTCTTGTGGAACCAGCTTATGGCCGACAATAAAGTGGCCACCCGCCAGGAACTGGAAGACATGGGATACGCCACTACCGGCGACCTGACACCCACCGAAAATTTCTATCTAAGCAAAGAAGGCATTACATTCTATTATAATGTATACGACATCGCCCCTTATGTAATGGGACCGGTGAAGATCACATTGCCATACGAAATGATGCAACATCTACTGGGCGACGGCACGATGGTACTGAACGAAGTGCGTAATTCATAACCCGCCCCCTCATTCATAACTCATAATTCAGAAAATAATAATGGAACTTATCCTAAAGTATTTTCCAGACCTGACAGAGGAACAGAAAAAGCAGTTTGCCGCACTGTACGACCTTTATACGGACTGGAACTCTAAAATAAACGTCATTTCGCGTAAAGACATTGAAAACCTGTACGAACACCACGTGCTCCACTCTTTGGGCATAGCCCAAATAATTCGCTTCAAACCGGGTACAAAGATTATGGACTTAGGCACAGGAGGAGGATTTCCAGGTATTCCGTTGGCTATACTTTTCCCCGAAGTACAATTTCATTTGGTGGACAGTATCGGTAAGAAAGTACGCGTAGCCACCGAAATAGCAAACAGCATCGGACTGAAAAACGTTACTACCCGCCACGCGCGTGCCGAAGAAGAGAAACAGTTGTTCGATTTCGTAGTGAGTCGTGCTGTTATGCCCCTTGCCGATTTACTGAAAATCATCCGCAAGAACATCTCCCCCAAACAGCAGAATGTTTTTCCCAATGGACTAATCTGCCTGAAAGGCGGCGAATTGGAGAAAGAGGCGATGCCTTTCAAAAACAAAACCACCATGTGGAATTTGAAAGAATTCTTTGAAGAGGAATTCTTCCAAACTAAAAAAGTAGTGTACGTTAGCAATTGAGAATTAAAAGTTAAGTTGAACGTTGATAAATCATAAATCTGAAATCATATCATGAAGATAAAGAGATTTGAATTCAATATGTTCCCCGAGAACTGCTATGTACTGTGGGACGAAACCAACGAAGCCGTAGTCATTGATCCCGGATGTTTCTACGAAGAAGAGAAACAGGCTTTAAAGAACTTTATCATCAACAATAAACTAAACGTAAAGCACCTGTTGAACACACATCTGCATCTGGACCATATTTTCGGCAATCCTTTCATGCTGAAAGAATTCGGTCTGAAAGCGGAGGCCAACCAAGCCGATGAGTTCTGGATTGACGAAGCGCCTAAGCAAAGCCGCATGTTCGGTTTTCAGCTACAAGAGCCGCCCGTACCATTGGGAAGTTACCTTCACGACGGTGACATCATCACTTTCGGAAACACTGAACTGGAAGCAATCCACGTACCGGGACACTCACCGGGCAGTCTGGTGTATTATTGTGCGGCAGACCATTGTATGTTCTCCGGAGATGTTTTGTTTCAAGGCAGCATCGGTCGTGCCGACCTTGCAGGAGGCAACTTTGACGAACTGATAGAGCATATATGCAGCCGCCTGTTCATACTCCCCAATGAAACGATTGTTTATCCGGGACATGGAGCGCCTACAACCATTGGCGTTGAAAAAGCGGAAAACCCATTCTTCAGATGATAACTTTAAACAATATATACGTATGAAAAACGACCTGTTGGCTAACCGTCACATCGGTATCAGCGAAAAAGATGAAGCACAGATGCTTCACAAAATCGGCGTGGCAAGTCTGGACGAACTGATTGATAAAACCATCCCGACAAACATCCGCCTTAAAGCACCGCTGGCTCTGCCCGAAGCCATGAACGAATATGAATTCGGATGCCACATTGCAGAACTGGCTGCCAAAAATAAACTTTACACAACTTACATCGGTATGGGCTGGTACAACACCATCACGCCTGCCGTAATCCAGCGTAATGTATTTGAAAACCCCGTTTGGTACACCTCCTATACGCCTTATCAAACAGAAGTGTCTCAAGGACGTTTGGAAGCCCTGATGAACTTCCAGACTGCCGTTTGCGACCTCACCGGTATGCCTCTTGCCAATTGCTCCTTACTGGATGAGGCGACTGCTGCTGCCGAAGCTGTAACAATGATGTACGCATTGCGTCCGCGCGAAATGCAGAAGTCGGGAGCCAATGTAGTATTCGTAGACGAAAGCATTTTTCCGCAGACACTGGCTGTCATCACCACCCGCGCCATTCCGCAAGGCATTGAGATACGGACCGGGCGATACAATGAAGCAGAACTCACTCCGGACACTTTTGCCTGCATATTACAGTACCCGAATGGCGACGGCAATATAGAAGACTACCGCACTTTTGTGGAAAATGCACATGCTGCCGGTTGCAAAGTGGCCGTTGCCGCCGATATACTAAGCCTTGCCTTGCTCACCCCGCCGGGAGAATGGGGAGCAGACATCGTGTTTGGAACAACCCAAAGATTAGGTACGCCGATGTTCTACGGCGGCCCGTCGGCTGCCTATTTTGCCACACGTGACGAATATAAGCGCAATATGCCGGGACGCATCATCGGCTGGTCTAAAGATAAATACGGAAAATTGTGTTACCGCATGGCTCTGCAAACCCGCGAGCAACATATCAAACGTGAAAAAGCAACTTCCAACATCTGTACAGCACAGGCACTGCTGGCCACAATGGCAGGTTTCTATGCCGTATATCATGGACCGGAAGGCATCCGCACCATTGCAAAGCGTATTCACAACATCGCCGCATATCTGGAAAAAGAAATCAGCAAATTGGGATACAAGCAAGTGAATGTACAATATTTCGATACACTCCGCTTTGCCCTGCCAGACAACGTATCGGCACAACAAGTCCGTACAGTTGCCCTAAGCAAGGAAGTGAACCTGCGCTATTTCAAGAACGGAGATGTGGGCATGAGCATTGACGAAACAACGGATTTGGCCGCAGTAAACGTTTTACTTTCCATTTTCGGAATTGCAGCCGGAAAGGACTATACCAAAACAACCGATATCCCTGAGAGTTGCACCATTCAGCAACCGTTCCGGCGTCAAAGCACTTATCTGACACATGAGGTATTCAATAGATACCATACGGAAACGGAAATGATGCGTTACATCAAACGACTCGACCGTAAGGACATTTCATTGGCACACTCCATGATTTCGCTTGGTTCGTGCACCATGAAGCTGAATGCCGCCGCCGAAATGCTGCCACTCAGCCGTCCTGAATTTATGAATATGCACCCGCTTGTTCCTGAGGAACAGGCAGAAGGCTATCGCGAGCTTATACACAATCTCAGCGAAGAACTGAAAATAATAACCGGATTTGCCGGAGTAAGCCTGCAACCCAATTCAGGTGCTGCCGGAGAATATGCGGGGCTTCGTGTAATCCGCGCTTATTTGGAAAACATAGGTCAAGGACACCGTAACAAAGTGCTGATACCCGCTTCGGCTCATGGTACTAATCCGGCATCGGCTGTTCAGGCCGGTTTCACCACTGTCACCTGTGCCTGTGATGAGCAGGGAAATGTCGATATGGCCGACCTGTGTGCCAAAGCCGAAGAGAACAAAGACGACCTTGCCGCATTGATGATTACCTACCCTTCTACCCATGGTATCTTTGAAACGGAAATCGTGGAAATCTGCAAGACTATCCATGCATGCGGTGCACAGGTCTACATGGACGGCGCCAACATGAATGCACAAGTAGGCTTGACCAACCCCGGATTTATCGGTGCTGATGTCTGCCATCTGAATTTGCATAAAACATTTGCTTCCCCTCATGGCGGAGGCGGACCGGGTGTGGGTCCTATCTGCGTAGCCGAACATCTGGTTCCGTTCTTACCGGGACACGAACTTTTTGGCAATGCAACCAATCAGGTAGCGGGAGCTCCTTTCGGCAGTGCGGGTATTCTGCCCATTACCTACGGCTATATACGCATGATGGGTACGGAGGGACTGACACGCGCCACCAAGATAGCCATTCTGAATGCCAATTATCTGGCTGCCTGCTTCAAGGACACCTATGGCATCGTCTATCGCGGGGCAACCGGCTTTGTCGGACATGAAATGATATTGGAGTGTCGCAAAGTACACGAAGAAACAGGTATCAGCGAAAATGATATCGCCAAACGTCTTATGGACTACGGCTATCATGCACCAACCCTCTCCTTCCCTGTCCATGGAACACTGATGATAGAGCCGACGGAAAGCGAAAGTCTTGCCGAACTAAATAACTTTGTAGATGTGATGCTTGCTATCTGGCAGGAGATTCAGGAAGTGAAAAATGGAGAAGCGGATAAGGCAGACAACGTGCTGACAAACGCTCCGCATCCTGAATATGAAGTAGTTGCCGACAACTGGGAACATAGTTACACCCGGCAGAAAGCAGCATATCCGATAGAAAGCGTACGCGACAACAAGTTTTGGGTGAATGTGGCGCGTGTAGACAACACACTGGGCGACCGTAAGTTACTGCCTACATGCTACGGATGCTTTGAATAGAAATATTGAGAGGATATATCGAAAGATATATCCTCTTCTTTTATGCCATAAAGGAATTTAACGGATCACAGTTACCGTACCTTCCGCCAATTTCTTATCTTTCATGGGAGCACCCTCGGGAGCATAGCCCAAAGCGGCACAACCATATACACGATGATTTTCGGGAACACCGAGCTTCATAAGGAAAGCGCGCACATCGGGATCGTCACAAGTCTGCCCCAACTGGTTGATCCAACAGGAACCGATACCGAGAGACTTAGCGGCCAGGAAGATATTCTGCATGGCACAGGCACAGTCCATAGACGCCCACCATTGGGTAGGTTCGTTGGAAACGATAATCAGAGTCGGAGCATGATAATAGCAACAGTAGGTTTCGCTATGTCCCCGCTCTTGCAGACGGGGCTCGTCGCTCTTAGCAAAAGCACCTTTTATCTTTTCATTCAGTTCTCTCAATATATCAGCATCCTGAATGGCTGTGAAATGCCATGTCTGGAAATTCATGCCGCTGGGAGCATACGTTGCCGCTTCCAATATAAGATTCAAATTTTCTGCGGAAACCTGCTGTTCCGTATAAGTGCGCACACTGCGGCGCGACTTAATATTTTCCAATACTTCGTTCAACATTGCACGTCTGTTTTTTATGATTCAATGCTTGGGATCACCTCTTCAGCAATCCTATCTTTACGTTTAACTTAAAGTAATATACACCATTCTCCCGTTCCAGGAAACCGTATTTGTCTTTGTCTACCGACCCCTTCTCAAAACGGCTGTTCTGATAAAGGAAATCGGCAAAAGTCTGCCGTTCGGACTTATGATAACAGAGAACCTCACCCTCTCCATTGGTCAGCAACAGCCCTTCTACGGCAGAATCCGTACCGTTGTAAATCTTAGCCGGACGCATACCCAATGCAAGTGCCAATAGGAACTGCTTCATCTTAAACTCATAGAAACAATGTTTGTTTATCAATTCATCCTTTATCTTCAAGGGATTCATTTCCTTGATGCGTTCCGTCAGTTCAGAGACGCGGGTGATGCCGTCCAGATGCATGGTACGCACCATTTCGGCCAACATACGGGGAAAATGCAAATCTATCATCAACAGATTGCAACGGAACACACGATCGGCAACATCGGAATATTTCAGCACACCGCCCAAACGCTCAATCATCATCATGCGTTCGGCAACTTCCGTAGGCGATTCGGGCAAGGCGTTCACCTTGTTCACAGTGGGTACGGCAAATTTCACGCCACTTTGCTCCAGCTTCAGATTGGCAGTGCGCCCACCGTCCAGCAGAGGATTCATACGGCTGAGGCGACAACGGACAGTAAAACCCGTCAGCGGAGCATCCACGCTCCAGAAAGCTACGGAGAAGTCTGTACGATCCTCAGTTTTGGATTCCAAATCGTAGATGTTCACTGCATCCAGAAAGGCTTCCAATCCTTCGGAAACTTCCACTTCCTCTCCCGGCTCGTTCCGCAACAGATGAAGTATGATTTCCGCCGCATCGCCAAAGTCCGCACGAGGGAACGAAAGCACTTCCTTCTCTGCCGACGCAATGAATGTACCGTCTTTCTCCACTACACCACTGACAATACGAACATCCTCTTCCTCTATATAATAGCGGCGTGTACCGTCATGTTCCTCTCTCTGTATCAGCGCAATGGGCCAACACTTTCTATCATCTTTCTGTGCCTTCGGAGTACCCCCGAAAACTTTTCCATCCGCCAACAAACGGAAGAATGTATAGAGCTCGCCCAGCTCACGCTTAGTCGCTTCAAATGCCATATCAACTCAATTTTTATTAAATAAGTGTACAAAGATAAGTAAATCCATACAAAAGATATGGAATTAACAAACTATTTCCATGCGGAGACGTTCTATCGGATATATGAAACCTAAAAAATAAAAGCATGGAAAAAGAAGAAAATACAGTAACCATCACAGCCACCCCCAACGGTCCTTTTATTGTAGAAGGCCGATTCAAACTGGTGGACAGAGAAGGCAAGGCGGAAATGAAAGAAAACCGGACAGCCCTCTGCCGCTGCGGACGCTCCTACAAGCAACCTTTTTGTGACGGCACGCACCGCAAAATCCATTATAATGATTTATCCCTGAAAAAGATTGAAAAGAGTATCTAAAGGTCCGGAGACTTTACTCTTCTTCAAAACGTAGAGTCTCCACCTTCTCCAGACGCGCCCTCATCTTGGGCATCATCGACTTGCGGATGCGAAGTGTCATACGGCAGTCCATATCATAGGACTGTTCCAGCATCTCCGGTTCCTCCTCTTTCACAATGCGCATTACATCATTCATGAAAGGATATTCAAAGAGAACGGTCACCGTTTCATCCACAGTCTTTTCAATAACGGTAGCGGCAGCGATAGCCTCCGCGGCAGCAGCCTTATATGCCACTATCAAGCCACTTGTTCCCAGCTTTATGCCGCCAAAATAGCGGACAACAACAATCAGTATGTCCGTCAGTTCATTCGAATTTATCTGCCCCAGAATAGGCTTTCCTGCCGTACCGGACGGTTCTCCGTTGTCATTGGCACGAAAGTCCTTGCGCTCATGCCCCAGCATATAGGCATAACACACATGGCGGGCATCGTAGTATTTCTTCTGATAAGTTTCCAGATGCGCCTTTACTTCTTCAACCGTACGGACAGGCAAGGCAATGGCTATGAACTTACTGCGCTTCTCGGTGTAAATCCCTTCGGACAGGGTGGCAATGGTTTTGTACGTATCTTCACTCATGCCGTATAGGTATATGTTTCTTAATCAGCTCCAACAACGGCTTTGCCGCAATTATCAGTGTCACTGCGGTCAGTATCATCAATACACCGAGCATGATACGCGGCGTGAGTTGCTCACCAAACACCACTACTCCGCAAAACAGCGCCGTCACAGGTTCCAATGCTCCCAGAATGGCAGCCGGCGTGGAGCCTATACGATGAATGGAAAGCGTCATTGCAATCAATGAGATAATAGTAGGAAACAATGCCAACGAAAACACATTCACCCACAACAGTGGAGCGGGTACAGGCTGCAAGGCCGTACAGAAATCCAAACGTACCACATAAATGATAATTCCGAACAGCAAAGCATAGAAAGTCAGCTTTGCCGTTGGCAGATTTTTCAGGGAAGAACGGTTCACACCTACTATATATATGGCATACGTCAGCGAAGACAAGATGACGAACAACACACCCAACAGATTCAAAGTCCTACCATCTCCACCCTCGTACAGCAGAGAGATGCCCGTAAACGCCAGCGCAATGGAGAACATTGTAATAAACGAAACCTTCTCATGAAAGAAGATCGCCATAATGATAGCCACCATTACCGGATAGACAAACAAGATAGTGGATGCAATACCTGCATCCATATAGTTATAACTCTCAAACAAGAAAAGTGAAGAAAAAGAGAACAACAGTCCCATTACCGCCAGCGGAAGTATATCCGTCTTTTTCAAGGCAAAGGATTGCTTCTTCACTTTCATCAGTATGCCCAGCATTACAATAGCAAAAAAATAGCGATAGAACAAGACGGAATCCACTTTCATTCCCGCCCCGTACAAAGGCAATGCGAACAACGGGTTCAGTCCATAACTGGCTGCGGCAAGAGCTCCGTAAGTAAATCCTTTAAGACGATCGTTAGTCATGACAGTATTTTTCTTAATCGGGCGCAAAGATACTACTTTTATCCACATCTTGTTCACCTTTCCTTCAAATAGAACTTACGTAGCACGCAAAGCGCAGTATTTATAATAAAGCATACCTACTGCATCAGCCAGCAGCCAACCGATAGGAATAGACCACCAAATGCCTGCCACCCCAATGGAAGGAATGGAAGCAAGTACATACGACAACACCACGCGGGTCCCTAAAGAGATCACCGTAAGCACAACCGACATCCCCGGCATGCGGATAGCGCGATAATAACCGTAAAGCAGGAACAGGATGCCGATGCCACAATAGAATGTGCCCTCTATGCGCAGATATTCCACGCCGGTAGCAAGAATTTCAACCTCTTCGGGGCGGACAAAGACCAGCATCAGCGGCTCTGCAAATACAAACACAAGCATGGAAACTATCAAGGAAAAGATGACCGCAGTAAGAAAGGCGCTGCGCACTCCCCTGCGGATACGATCATAACGCTTTGCCCCAAAATTCTGCGCTATGAAAGTGGAGAAGGCGTTTCCGAACTCCTGCACAGGCATATATGCAAAGGAATCTATCTTTACGGCAGCGGCAAAGGCTGCCATAATGGCCGTACCGAAACTGTTGACCAATCCCTGTATCATCAGGATACCGAAATTCATGACCGACTGCTGCACACAGGTCAGTGTGGAGAAAGAGACTATCTCCTTCAGACTGCAACGGTCAAAGCGCATATCCTCCCGGCTCAGTTGCAGTTCCGGCCGTTTCTTGCCAGTGTAGAGCAGTATCCCCACAGCAGCCACTCCCTGTGCTATGACGGTGGCCGCGGCAGCCCCTTCGATTCCCCAACCCAGTTGCAGGATAAAGAACAGGTCGAGAATGACATTCAGCACAACAGAAACTGCCAGAAACCAAAGAGGAGTCACAGAATCTCCCACAGCCCGCAACAGCGCCGCATAGAAGTTATAGATAAACGTAAAGGCTATGCCACAAAAGATTATCCACAGGTAACTGCGCATCATCCCATAAATGTCCTGCGGCACTTGAAGCAAATGAAGAATAGGGTCTAAGCATATAAATGCCACCACATTCAGCAAGAATGTCACCGCCCCTATCAGTACGAATGAAACAAAAATGCTACGCCGCAAAGCGGACCGGTCTCCTGCCCCGTAGTGCAACGAGAAAACCGTACCGCTACCGATAGACAACCCTAAAAGAATGGAAATAAGAAAAACCATCAGCGTATATGCCGACCCCACTGCTGCCAAAGCGCCCGATCCGAGACACTGTCCCACAATAAGCGTATCGGCAATATTATAACACTGTTGCAGCAACGAACCTGCCATCATAGGCAAGGTGAAGCGTAACAGCGTACTCGTTATGCCGCCCTGAGTGAGGTCTCCATTTCGTAACATCCGCTACCGTATTTCGATATTTTCGTATTCCGTTTCGTATTTTCCTGCAAAGGTCAGCATTTTCAACATAACAGGAAAGAAAATGGCGGTATAAAATAACGGAGCGCCACATACTTTGCAACGCTCCGTTTCCACATTCATTCTTTAAAATTGTATTTTGATTAGTCCAGTTTATGAATTACCAGTCCCGAACGCAACTTCGGTTCGAACCAAGTAGTCTTGGGGGGCATTATGTTGCCGGTATCGGCAATGTCCATCAACTGTTTCATGGACACAGGATACAGAGCCAAAGCCACCTTCATCTCACCGCTATCCACCCGTTTCTTCAATTCGCCTAAGCCGCGTATACCGCCCACAAAGTCGATACGCTTATCGGAACGAAGGTCCTTGATGCCGAGGATTTCATCCAATATCAAGTTGGACGAGATGGTAACGTCCAGCACACCGATGGGATCATTATCGTTGTAAGTGCCCGGTTTGGCAGTAAGGCTATACCACTTGCCATCCAGATAAAGGGAGAAATTATGCAATCCTGCCGGTTTGTAGATGTCCGTACCCTTTTCTTCCACCGTAAAGTTCTTGCTTACAGCCGTCAGGAATTGTTCGGGAGTCATACCGTTCAAATCCTTCACCACACGATTATAGTCAATGATAGTCAACTGGTTGGCCGGGAAACAAACTGCCATGAAGTAGTTGTACTCCTCATCTCCACGATGATTGGGATTTTGCTTGGCTTTCTCCGCGCCCACCAGGGCAGCGGCTGCGCTGCGGTGATGTCCGTCTGCAATATAGAGCGCAGGCATCTTGCCGAACTCTTTGGTTATGACGTCAATATCTTCCTGCTTGTCGATAATCCAAAACGTGTGGCCGAAGCCGTCGCCCGGAGCAATAAAGTCGTAAACAGGTTTCTGAGCCGTATAACGGGCAATGACAGCATCCAGCGTAGCATTATCAGGGTAGGCAAAGAATACAGGTTCAATGTTGGCATTGTTCACACGCACATGCTTCATGCGGTCTTCTTCCTTATCCCGACGGGTAAGCTCATGCTTCTTGATGACACCGTTCATATAATCGGGAACGTATGCCCCCACTACCAAACCATATTGCGTTTTGCCATTCATGGTCTGGGCATATACATAATAGTTTTCTTTATCGTCCTGCACCAGCCAGCCTTTGTCCTGAAACATCCGGAAGTTTTCAGCAGCTTTCTGATAAACACGTTCATCATGTTCGTCCGTACCGATAGGAAAATCTATTTCGGGCTTGATGATGTGATACAAAGACTTTTCGTTTCCCGCCGCTTCTTCACGAGCCTCGGCAGAATTCAGTACGTCGTAAGGGCGGGATGCCACCTGTTCTACTAAATTCTGTGGGGGACGAATCCCTCTAAAAGGTTTTATTGTTGCCATGGTTATTAGAATATAAATTTAAATCAGGCATGAATTACATGGAGTTTCACAGAACAAATAATATGTCCAAAGTTCTGCAAGGTTCCATGCAATCCATGCCTGAATCCAATTACTTATTTACTCGGAACTTCTCGCAACCGTCTTTCAGGAAGCCTACAATCTGCTTGGCAGCGGCAATACCTGCATTGATATTGGCTTCGGCAGTCTGCGCACCCATTTTCTTCGGTGTGGAGAAATAACGGCCGGCAAACTTGGCAGCGAAAGTCTCATTGGCTGCAGGCATGATGTCGGTCATGTATTTCAAGTCGGGACGTTCTTCCATGAGCTGAATCAACTCGGCTTCGTTGATAACCTCCTTGCGGGCGGTATTGACCAGCAAACCGCCTTTCGGCATCTTGTTCACCAAAGCATAGTTAATAGAATTCTTGGTTTCTGCCGTTGCAGGAATATGCAGGGAAACAACATCACAAGTAGAATAAAGCTCTTCGGCAGAAGCGACAGCTTTTACGCCATCCTTCTCGATCACTTCTTTCGGGCAGAAAGCGTCGAAAGCATAGATGTCCATGCCGAAACCCTTGGCGATACGCGCCACATTGCGTCCTACATTGCCATAAGCGTGAATACCCAGCTTCTTGCCCATCAGTTCCGTACCGGAGGTGCCGTTGTACATGTTGCGGACAGCCATTACCATAAGTCCGAAAGCCAGTTCGGCTACGGCATTGGAGTTCTGTCCCGGAGTGTTCATCACACATACGTTGTGGGCAGTGGCGGCAGCCAAGTCCACATTGTCATAACCGGCACCGGCACGTACCACGATTTTCAGTTCTTTGGCGGCGTCCAACACCTCGGCATCGATGATGTCGCTACGTATAATAATAGCATTGGCGTCTTTCACAGCTTCCAGCAATTTCGCCTTGTCACCATATTTTTCCAGCAAAGCAAGTTCATAACCTGCTGCTTCAATTTCTTTGCGGATACCGTCTACTGCAACCTTTGCAAACGGCTTGTCTGTTGCGACTAATACTTTCATGATTTAATGGTATTAAAAAAGATTCACCACAGAACCGCACAGAGTTTCACAGAGTTTTCCTTTTCATTTCTCTGTGGGACTCTGTGCCCTCTGTGGTGAACAAATATTGTTAATGAAGTTTCTCAAATTCCTGCATGCAGTCTATCAAAGCCTGTACGCTTTCTTTCGGCATAGCGTTGTAGCAAGATGCGCGGAAACCGCCTACTGAACGATGTCCTTTGATACCTACCATACCTTTTTCGGTAGCAAACTTCAGGAAGTCTGCTTCAAATTCTTTGTATTCGGGGGCCATTACGAAGCAGATGTTCATGCGTGAACGGTCCTCTTTGGCAGCAGTACCTACGAACATTTTGTTGCGGTCTATCTCGGCATACAGCATATCGGCCTTTTCGATAGCTCGACGTTCCATCTCCTTCACACCGCCTTGTGCCTTGATCCAGCGCAAAGTCTGCAATGCTGCATAAATAGGCACAACAGGAGGAGTATTGAACATTGAGCCACCGTCGATATGTGTCTGATAGTTCAGCATGGTGGGGATGTAACGTGACACCTTGCCCACTGCATCGTTCTTCACGATAACGAATGTCACACCCGCAGGAGCCAGATTCTTCTGTGCACCGCCGTAGATACAGATATATTTGGACACGTCGATAGGACGGGAGAATATATCGGATGACATGTCAGCAATCATCGGCACGTTTACATCCAGGTCTTCTTTCAGCTCCGTACCATAGATCGTATTGTTGGTAGTGATATGGAAATAGTCCACATCAGCCGGTACTGTGTAATCTTTCGGAATATAAGTATAAGTGGCTTCAGCAGAAGAGGCAACTTCTACAACCTCGCCAAAACCTTTGGCTTCTTTCATGGCTTTCTTGGCCCACACACCTGTGTTGAGGTATGCGGCTTTCTTTTCGAGGAAATTGAAAGGAACCATGCAGAATTCCATACTTGCGCCACCGCCCAAGAACAGTACCGAATAACCTTCGGGAATGTTAAGTAGTTCTTTGAACAGTGCTACGGCTTCGTCCACTACGGGCTGGAAGTCTTTAGCGCGGTGGCTAATCTCCATAAGAGAAAGACCGGATCCATTGAAATCTAAAATAGCCTTCGCTGTATCCTCTATCACCTCACGCGGAAGAATGGAAGGTCCTGCATTGAAATTATGCTTTTTCATTTGAAGTTTGTTTTGGTTATACAATTTCGTTCATTTTGTGTCTTTCGACATGGCGAAATTACGGAATTATTTCTGTATTGCAAATCTTTCCTTATAAAAATCCTTCTTTATGGCGCATTTGCCTTACTTTTTATTGGTATATACAAGAATTATACACCAATCTGTTATGTATACTTACCAAAAAAGGTGTTAAAAGGTAAACTGAAAGAAAGAAGCGGAAATAACTTTCTACTATGAATAAAAACTGAAAAGAAAGTGCATATTTATCAGATACAAGCCATTCTCCTATGCTTAATAACATTCCCCGCCATGCTTAATAACATCAGTCTACCGGGCTTCTTCTATCAAGGTCTTCATGCCTTTGATTTTTTCTCCACGCAGCAGCGTGAGTAGTTGCTTCACCTTGCTGCGGCGAACTGCCACAAAAGCGTAGTGTTCTTTTACGTCCACCTGTCCCACATCTTCACGCGCCAATCCACCTTTTTTATATAGGAAGCCCACGATGTCCACTTTGTTAAGTTTGTCTTTCTTGCCTTTACCTATATATAAGGTAGTCCAACGGGATTTGGCAGGCTTCGGCGTTTGTTCCGGCAGCCCGAATACGGGGATTTCTTCCGGAAGATAATCGGGCAACCGCTCTTCCGCATGGAGAAGCAGGAAGGACGAGCCGCGTGCCTCCCAGCGTGCCGTACGCCCGTTGCGGTGCGTAAAGGCTTCCTCGTTGACGGGCATGTGGTAGTGGACAACATTGTCGATACCCGGAATATCCAGTCCGCGTGCGGCAAGGTCGGTGGACACCAGAACGGGGCAACTGCCATTACGGAACTTATAGAGCGCCCGTTCGCGATCTTCCTGCTCCATGCCGCCATGAAAGGCGTCGCAGGGGAATTTCTTTGACTTCAAGTAGGCAGCCACGCGCTCCACACTCTCGCGGTAGTTCACGAACACCAGTGTAGAACGGTCGCCCAAGGTACAAAGCAGGCGGTACAATGTTTCCAGTTTATCTTTTTCGGGCGAAATGACCTTCTGTAAGTCAAGGCGATCGGAAACGGCTTCTTCCGAAAGGAAGTTCAGCCTGATGACTTGTGACGACGGTGCGTCACTGCCGGATACCACTCCCCCTACTCCTGCAAATTGCGGGATCTCCTCGGCATCTGTTGCCGAAAGCAGCACGCGTTTCTGCAAGGCGGGCAGTTGCCCGATAACCTCTGCCATTTCGTCGTGGAAGCCGAATTCAAGACATTTGTCAAACTCGTCAATCACCAGTGTGGTGACAGAGTGCACCTCGAAGTTCCGTTTCCTCAAATGGTCGTTCATACGGCCGGGAGTACCAATGATGACAGCCGGATTGATGCCCCTCATTGTGCGATGCTCTTCCATTGCCGGGCGTCCGCCATAGCAGCTCATCGCCTTGAAGGGTACATTCATCGACTTGAATACGGTTTCTATCTGCAAGGCAAGCTCACGCGAAGGAACAAGCACCACTGCCTGCACGCCCTGCACATCCGCTTTGAGCGATTGTACCAGCGGCAACAGGAATGCCAGTGTCTTGCCCGAACCTGTGGGCGACAGCAGGACGAGGTCTTTATTGGATTGGTAAGCATCCCGCGCAGCCTCTTGCATCGGGGTGAGCTGTTCTATCTGTAAGTTGCGAAGTATATCGGATTGTTCCATAAATTTCTTTGAATTAATGGAGCAAAGATACGAAAAGATTATATGTTTGATGTACCGGACAATCCTTTTGATTAGCCTGACTATAAAAAAACTCCGGCAAGAGCCAAAGCCCGCCGGAGTTTCCTCACTATTTTACTATTATGTATCTTAACAATGCACCTTATCCGCCGAAGTTGTCGAACATCAGGTTCTGAGCCGGAACGCCGAGGTCGTCGAGCATCTTCTCAACGGCTTTGGACATCGGGCCGGGACCGCACATGTAGTATTCGATATCTTCGGGAGCTTCGTGATCTTTCAGGTAAGTCTCGTAGATTACGTTGTGAACGAAGCCCGGAGTGTACTTCACGCCCGCTGCATCGGCTGCCGGATCGGGACGGTCCAGTGCGAGGTGGAACTTGAAGTTGGGGAAGTCTTTTTCAATCTGCAGGAAGTCTTCCAGATAGAACACTTCATTGAGCGCACGTGCACCGTAGAAATAGTTCATCACGCGGTCGGTAGTATGCAACGTCTTTGTCAGGTGCATAATCTGCGCACGCAACGGAGCCATACCGGCACCACCACCAATCCACATCATTTCCTTCTTGGAGTCGAAAATCGGATGGAAGTCTCCGTAAGGACCGCTCATCGTCACCTTATCACCCGGTTTCAGCGTGAAGATATAGGATGAAGCGATACCCGGCATTACATCCATGAAGCCCGGACCTTGGTCTTTCGGCTTGAACGGAGGAGTGGCGATACGTACCGTCAGCATGATGCGGTCGCCCTCGGCAGGGTAGTTCGCCATAGAGTAGGCACGAATGGTCTCTTCATCGTTACGGCACTTCAAGCCCATCAGGCCGAATTTCTCCCATGCAGGCAGATACTCTTCGCCGATAAGGGATTTGTCGATGTCCTTGTCGTAGTCCATGGAGTATTTAGGAATCTTAATCTGTGCATAAGAACCCGGGATGAAGTCCATGTGCTCACCCTTGGGCAATGCAACGATAAACTCCTTGATGAACGTAGCCACGTTCTTGTTGGAGATGACCTCGCACTCCCACTCTTTTACGCCGAGTACAGACTCGTCGATCTTAATTCCCATGTCGCTCTTCACCTTCACCTGGCAACCCAGACGCCAGTGGTCCTGGATTTGCTTACGGCTGAAGTGAGGTATTTCGGAGGGCAGAATCTCACCGCCACCTTCCACAACCTGGCATTTGCACTGTCCGCATGAGCCTTTGCCACCGCAAGCGGAGGAAAGAAACACGCCGTTTACGGACAGCGTATTCAGCAGCGTCGAACCGGAAGCTACCTCCAGCTCCTTGTCGCCGTTGATCGTCAATTTCACATTGCCTGAAGGAACCAAGAAGTTCTTGGCTACCAACAGAATAACCACAAGCAACAGAACAACCGCGAGGAATACTCCAATGCTTGCTAATATCATATTCATATCCATTGTCTTATTCCTTTCTTTTAGATGTTCAAACCAGAGAAACACATAAATGCCATTGCCATCAGACCCACTGTGATGAAGGTGATGCCCAGGCCTTTCAGCGGAGCAGGCACATCAGAGTAGGCCATCTTCTCGCGAATGGCAGCCAGACCGACAATAGCCAGCAACCAGCCGATGCCCGAACCCAGTGCATAGGAAACGGCATCTGCCACGTCACCGATATATTTCGGATCGCTCTCGCCCACGTTGATGCGTTGCTGCATGAAGAGTGACGCACCCATGATGGCGCAGTTCACAGCGATCAGCGGCAGGAAGATACCCAGTGAAGCGTAGAGCGAAGGGCTGAAACGTTCCACAATCATCTCCACCAACTGAACGATAGCGGCAATTACGGCAATGAAAAGAATAAAACTCAGGAAGCTGAGGTCGACACCTTCAATGATGGCGTTGGGACCCAGTACTTTCGTTTGCAACAAATAGTTGACCGGAAGTGTCACCACCAACACGAAAGTTACGGCGATACCCAGTCCTACGGCAGTCTTTACATTCTTTGATACGGCCAGATAAGAGCACATACCGAGGAAGAATGCAAATATCATATTGTCCACAAAAATGGAGCGGACGAATAAACTTAATAAATGTTCCATAATTCTTTTAATTAAGAACTAAGAATTAAGAATCAAGAATCTCCATACAGCAACGGCACAATCTTCATTCATCATTCCTCATTCTTCATTTATATTACTTTTCCTGCAATTCTTTATGGCGTGCACGTTGATACCAGATGATGCAAGCGCAGAGAATCAGCGCCATAGGCGGCATCAGCATCAAGCCGTTGTTCACATATCCAATCTTCTGCAAAGGCTCGTAGTTCAGGATGTTGAAACCAAGCAACGTGCCCGAACCCAGCAGTTCGCGGAAGAAAGCCACGATAACCAAGATCTTGGCGTATCCCAAACCATTGCCCACACCGTCAAGGAAGGACTCCCAGGGACCGTTCTGCATGGCAAATGCTTCCAAACGTCCCATGAGGATACAGTTTGTGATGATCAGACCCACGTATACGGAAAGCTGTACGCTCACGTCGTAAGCAAAAGCCTTCAGAATCTCACTTACAATTGTCACCAATGCTGCAACTACCACCAACTGGACGATGATACGGATACGGTTGGGGATGGTCTTGCGCAGCAATGAAATCACTACATTGGAGAATGCCGTAATCACCGTTACGGAAAGTCCCATTACGATAGCCGGTTCCAGCTTGGCGGTAACGGCCAAGGCAGAACAGATACCCAGCACCTGTACGGTAACGGGGTTGTTCAGTCCAAGCGGAGTAGAGAATACTTCTTTATTCTTTTTTGAAAACAATGCTCCCATATTCTTATTTCTCCTCATTATTATTAGTTAAAAAGTTCTTGTAGCTGCTCAGACAGGTTTTCAGCATGGCATCCACACCTACCGAGGTGATAGTACCGCCTGAAATGCCGTCCACCTGATAGTCGGGTTTCTCTACCTTTCCGTTCTTCACAACGCCGAGGGCGATTTCACCGTTCTCCAGTGTCTTCTTGCCCGGAAATTCTCCCTGGAACTGGGCGGTTGCGATTTCGGCACCCAGACCCGGAGTTTCGCTGGCATGCGAGAAGTAAACGCCATAAACGGTGTCCTTGTCGCTGTTCAGGGCAACATAGCCCCAGATGGCGCCCCAAAGGCCGGCACCGTAAACGGGGAATACATATTTGGTTTCTCCGTCCACTTCTGCCACAAATACGTGCAGGCGGTGGTTTTCCTTAGCTTCCTTTTCGTAGGCGGTGGCAAATGCACCGGTGTTCTCGGCCAGCGTACCGTCCTCGTTCATCAGCATGTCACCCTTGATGTACTTATTATATTCTGCATCGGCATCCTTCACATCCTTGATGTTGAGGGCGGCAAGAATCTGCTTCTTCGTATCCAGCTCCACGTTCTTGTTCTGAGTGGCACGCAGAGAGGAGCTTACGAATGCCAGCAGGAATGCGACGATAACAACCATTACCGAAGCATAAATGATAGTATAACTATTACTATTGGTATTCATTTCTTTTTCCGGTATTTTAATTGTTAGACTTAGCGGTTGCACGTTTCTCGCGGCGGCTGATATTACCCTGTACCACACAGTAGTCAATCAGCGGAGCGAAGATATTCATCAGCAGAATGGCAAGCATCATACCTTCGGGATAACCGGGGTTCAGCACGCGGATAATGATAGCCATTGCGCCGATCAGGAATCCGAAGATGTACTTACCGGTCTCTGTACGGGCAGAAGTAACGGGGTCGGTAGCCATGAATACGGCGCCGAAGCAGAAACCGCCCAATACGAGATGTTCGTACCAAGGCATTTGAGCCATTGCAGTGTCCGGTCCGATGGTGTTGAACACCCAGCCCATGAATGCACCGCCCACAAATACGGAGAACATCGTTTTCCAGCTTGCGATGCCTGTCCACAGCAGCAGAATGGCGCCGAGGGCGATAGCTATGACGCTGGTTTCACCGATGGAACCCGGAATAAGTCCGGTAACCATGTCCCATGAGAACTCCGGATATGCACCCGCAGTAGCGGCAGCTCCCAGCGGAGTGGCAACGGTGAGTCCGTCTACCGTCTGTCCCAAACCGAAGATGCTGTCGCCCGATACCCAAACGGCATCACCGGACATCTTCGTTGGATAGGCGAAGAACAGGAAAGCACGCGTAATCAGGGCAACGTTGAACACGTTCATACCCGTACCGCCGAATACTTCCTTGGCAAAGATTACGGAGAATGCAGTGGCTACAGCCAGAATCCACAACGGACAGTCCACCGGCACAATCATCGGAATCAGGATACCCGAAACAAGGAAACCTTCCTGAATTTCTTCCTTCTTCCACTGAGCCACAACGAACTCAATGCCCAGACCCACTACGTATGATACAATGATTTTAGGCAATACAGCCAGAAAACCGTAAGCAAACATTTCGATGAAACTGCCGGTTGCCCCGGTAGCGTGGAAATGCTGGTAACCTACGTTATACATACCGAACAGCAGCGCCGGTATCAACGCAATAACCACCATCGACATGATGCGTTTGCTATCGATGGAGTCGTGAATATGCGTTCCCGATTTCGCAGTGGCGTTGGGCACGAACAGGAATGTCTCGAAGCCGTCGAACACCGAACGAAATACGTGGAATTTGCCGCCCTCTTCAAAGTTCGGCTTTATCTTGTCGAGATAATTTCTTAACGCTTTCATTTATAGTTTTGAATTTTGAATTTTAAATTTTGAATTCTAAAGTTATAAATCGGCGAACTGCCTTTTGGCGCAATTCATAATTCATAAATTTATCATTCATAATTAGTTTACGCCATTTCGGCACGAAGCATGTCGAGACCGGCACGAACAATGCGTTGGATTTCCACTTTGGAAGAACATACGAATTCGCAAAGTGCAAAGTCCTCAGGAGCTACTTCGTAGATGCCCAAAGCCTCCATGCGGTCGATGTCTCCTGCAATAATGGCCTTCAACAGATATTCGGGGAAAATGTCCATAGGGAATACGCGGTCGTACTCGCCCGACATAATCATATGACGTTCGCCACCCTTGATGCGGGCGTCGATCACATATTCTTTCTTGCCCATCAGCCAACTGAAATAAGAACGGTTGACACTGAACTGATTGAAGCGCGGCATAATCCAGCCCAGCATTTCGTGGATTTCATCTCCTTCGGGGATTACGGTGAGCTGGCTGTCGAAAGCGCCGAGGAAACCGTTGGCGGCAATCTTCTTGCCTGTCAGCACGTTGCCGCTGATGTAGCGCAGGTCTTTATCGGTGGTTACGTTACCCTTGAACACATCGGTCAGCAACGCTCCTACCTGCAATTTGCAGTAAGCGGGTTTCAGCACTTCGCTGCCTGTTACGGCTACGGTACGGGTGAAATTCACGCGACCGGTGTTCATCAAACGGCCGATGAAGATTACGGCTTCCGCACCGATGGTCCATACCGTCTCGCCTTTCACTACGGGAGAGATGTGGTTGATTTGTACACCTACGTTACCAGCCGGATTAGGACCGTCGAAAGCAGTAACGGTAACGTTCTTTGCCTGTACGAGTGCGGCTGATTTTTGTTTTACACTGATACTCAGGTACGTCTTTGCCATTCGGGCCAAAGCGTCAAGTCCTGTCTGGAAGTTTGCTTCCTCGCCTTTCAAGACGAACTCGAAGTCGGGAGCCAACGGATTGCTGTCGAAAGCAGAAATGAAGATTGCCTTCGGAGTCACCGTCGGATCGGCGATCACATCATACGGACGTTGGCGGATGAAAGCGAACATACCGGCTTGCAGCAATGCTTCCTTCACTTCCTGCGCACTCATCTTGGACGGATCCATCTTGCCGAATTCCTCGTAGTCCTGCTCAGCGGCAGCCTCTACCACGATGTTCAGCACCTTACGACGTGCACCGCGTTCCACGCTCGTCACTACGCCGCTTACGGGCGAAACAAATTTCAATTCAGGATGATTCTTGTCGATAAACAAGGGTCCCCCGGCCATTACATACTCCTGTTCTTTCACCACCACTTTCGGAGTGATACCTGTAAAATCATCGGGCACCAACGAGTAAAATCCCGGCTCTTTCACAGACATAAACTCTTCGGCAGCTTTGCCTTTCAGGTTGATGTCAAGGCCTTTGCGTAACTTAATTACATTTGCCATGCGTTTATATAAAATAATGGTTTCATTAATTTGCCCGCAAAAGTAGCAAAAAAGAATGTGAATAAGTAGCAAAAAAGAAAGGAATTACGGAGAAATTTCCGTAATTCCTTTCGTTAACGAACACGAGAAGAGTGAATAGCGATTAGGACGGAGAGATCGCTAATCACTAACCACTAATCTTTTTCTTCTGCGAACATCGGGTCCCATGCCGGCAGGCGGACAGGTTTTTGTTTGAAAAGTTCCATTATTTGAGCGGGGACATATTTGGTTTCCACTACCAGACGGAACATATATTCGTCGAACCAGTTGTCCGTCATGATGAGGTGGCCTTTATAGCCGCTGTCGGCGCCCCAACTATTCTCAACCATCCATTTGACCGGCTTCCCGTCTTTATCCAAATCCACAGCCATCAGCGTCATGGCATGCGAGGAGCCGCTGGAGAAAGTCTGGATGCGTTGCTTCTTATCCATTCCGAAGGTGGTTCCCATGAGTGATTCGTAGTCATAATTTTTCACATCAAGCAGACCGCGTTCCGAGTTCAGAAACTTACCCACGTCGCAGGAGAAATACATCATGGTGCTGTCTTTCAGAGAAGCAATGGCCATTTGCTTGATGTCCTCTACGGGCAGGTTGACGTAAGTCCAGTTCTTGCCGTCGTAGCGGTGGCGGTCGTAGTCAATCTCATAGCATTTGTAATACTCGCGGCTGGGATCGTTCATCAGCATCACGTAGTTGGTGAGCAGTTGTTTGTCGCCATACTTCTCAAGGAAAGACATCGGAGTGTGATGTTCCGTCTCCACCGGGTTGCCTTGTGCGTCGGTGCGCACGTAGTCGAACTCCGTAGGCGGAACGCCCAGGTTCAGCACCAGCATGCGGTAGACAGTGCCGAGCATGGCGGTTTTCTCCTTCTCCAGGGCGGCAGGCTTGGCGCCTTTGGCAGCGAGGTCGCGGAGCCGGAGAGCGTATTCCTTCAGCTTCAGAGAAATGAGATTGGCCATACGGGCGGTGTTCTCGCTACTGTTGGTCTCCGGCATGGCACACTTGGGCACAAGGCCGTATTTGGAAACGATATCCGCCACTCCGGTGAATGTGCCTCCGTCACTCAGCGGATGTTTCAGCAGCCACTCCACTGTTTTGTCGTCCAACGGCTTTTCCGCAGTATCGATGATGCCTTGCAGGAAAAGGTTGGACTTCTCCAGCTGGTCCCAAAAGAAAGGATATATCTCCGAGAACTCGAAAGACCGGAAACCATAGCGTGCAAGGGCTTTGGCACGCATCACGTTCAGCCCTGTGAAGAGCCAGCAACGCCCTGAGGACTTCTGGTCGGTGATGCCTTTGGAGTCCACCTTAATGGAGAAATGGGTATCCATGCCCTGCATGTTCTCCTGATTGAGCGCCAACTTGCGGATGTCGTTGTTGCCAATGGCATTGCGCAGCGCCTTGTCGGACGCCGTCCCTTGATAGCTTTGCTGGATTTGACTGAGCATGGCAGAAGTGATTCCGCCTTGGCCGTCCTGTGCCTGCACCGAAAGCAGTGCGGTGCCGAAAACAATTACAGATAAAAAACGTTTATTCATGTCAAGATGTATATATGTATGTATTATGTATATTGATATAAGAAACAAATTCATCCCACGAGCCCCCAAAAATCATCTCGTGAGATGATCCGTCTCATCCCGCAAGGCAAACAAATTCATCTTACGGAACGGATTTTTCCGTACCACGAGACCGATGAAAAGGCAAATGTAATGTCTTTTTTGATAATTTTAGCGCCCTCTTTAGATTTATTATCTATTCTTCTAAAAACCGATTCAAATAAAATAGTTTTCTTTGCAGCCACATTCGTACGATATGAAAAGATATATACTGGGTATATTTACTATTATACTGACAACTGTAAGTGTTTCAGCACAAGAACAGTCCCCTACGGTTACCAACGACACTACTCCCGCACTGAGCAAAAAGGAACTGCGCAAACAAAGGGTGGCTCGCAGAAATTTCCATTACAACATATTGGGTGGCCCAAGCTATACACCCGACTTCGGTGCGCTGATAGGCGGAAGCGCCCTGATGACCTTCCGTATGAATCCCGGCGACACCACACAACTGCGTTCGGTGCTGCCGATGTCCATAGCCTATATGTTCAAGGGCGGCGTCAACCTAATGGTGAAACCGCAACTCTTCTTTAAAGGCGACCGCTTCCGCATCTTCGGAAAATTCGTCTACAAGAACACTGAAGACAACTTCTACGGCATAGGCTACAATACGAACAAGAATTACATCCGTAGCGACAGCACCAGCAAATATCGTTACAGCGGCATACAAATCAATCCCTGGTTTCTGTTCCGTTTGGGCGAAAGCAACGTGTTTGCCGGCCCCCAAGTGGACATCAACTACGACAAAATCACCGATCCCGCCAAACATCTCATAGAAGAACCCGACTACGTGGCAGCCGGCGGTACGGCAAGCGGTTACAAGAACTTCAACTCCGGCCTGGGCTTCCTCCTCACCTACGACAGCCGCGACATCCCCGCCAATGCTTACAAAGGCGTCTACCTTGACTTCCGGGGTATGATGTACAGCAAGGCGTTTGGCAGCGACAACAACTTCTACCGACTGGAAATGGACTACCGCCAGTACAAGTCCGTAGGCCGCCGCAAGGTGCTCGCCTGGACAGCGCAAAGCAAAAACGTGTTCGGCAACGTCCCCCTCACCCAATATTCACTGACCGGCACTCCCTTCGACCTGCGCGGCTACTACATGGGACAATATCGTGACAAATCCTCTCATGTCATCATGGCCGAATACCGCCAGATGATAAATACCGACCGGAGCAACTGGATGAAGCGCATGCTGCACCACATCGGCTTCGTGGCATGGACCGGATGCGGCTTCATGGGCCCCACCATGGGCAAGATTGAAGGTGTGCTGCCCAACTATGGCGTAGGCCTGCGCATCGAAGTGCAGCCCCGTATGAACGTGCGTCTGGATTTGGGTAAAAACACAGTAAACAACCAAACATTGTTCTACTTCAACATGACCGAGGCTTTTTAAGAAAAAGGATTATTCTGTGATTGACATTGACAATTCTGCAATCAACATTGACAATTGGATGATTGACATTGGCAATTTGATGATTGATGATTAACCGCTCACCATAAATCAACAATATATTCCTCCTTTCCCTTGCAGCACTAAAAGATTATACATATCTTTGGACGTTAATCTCAAATTACTGAAAGATAATTATTTATATTCTAATACTGATGGGGGTTCTCGAAATCATCTTTTGGATCGGCTTATTCATTGTGTTCTATACATATATAGGTTATGGAATGCTCCTCTATGCCCTTGTCAAACTGAAGGAATGTTTTCGCAAAACAGCCGCCACACCCCCACCGACAGATGACTCCCTCCCCGACCTGACTCTGTTCATCGCCGCCTACAACGAAGAAGACGTCGTAGATGAGAAAATGCGCAACTGCCTTGCTCTGGACTATCCTGCCGACAAACTGCATATACTTTGGGTGACGGACGGCAGCAACGACCGTACCAACGAACGCCTTTCGCACTGGCCGCAAGCCACCGTACTCCACCAGCCCCAACGGCAGGGAAAAACCGCTGCGCTGAACCGGGGAATCCACTTCGTAACCACACCGCTCGTTGTCTTCACCGATGCCAACACGAACCTCAACCGCGAAGCATTGCGCGAAATAGTGCATGCGTTTGTCACCCCCGAAGTGGGCTGCGTGGCAGGAGAAAAGCGCATCGCCGTACAGGCCAAAGACAACGCCGCATCCGGTGGCGAGGGCCTCTACTGGAAATACGAATCCGCTCTCAAGAAACTCGATGCCCGCCTCTACTCCGCAGTAGGAGCAGCCGGCGAGCTGTTTGCCATCCGCCGCGAACTGTTCGAGGAAATGCCTGCGGACACCTTGTTGGACGATTTCATCCTCTCCCTGCGCATCGTGATGCGCGGATACACCATCGCCTATTGTGCCGACGCCTATGCCACCGAAAGCGGTTCGGCAGACATGCACGAAGAGGAAAAACGGAAAGTGCGGATCGCTGCCGGCGGTTTACAGTCCGTCTGGCGCCTGCGCACACTGCTCAACCCGTTGCGCTACGGCACATTTTGTTTCCAATATATCTCCCACCGCGTACTACGGTGGTCGCTGACACCTGTTTTACTATTCTCATTACTTCCTCTGAACACAATTCTTATTTTTACGACAGACTCTCCTTTGTTCTATGCCGTCATCTGGCTCTTGCAAACATTGTTCTACCTCATGGCGAGCTGGGGATATTATTTGTCAAAGAAACGCATCAAAAATAAGATACTCTTTGTTCCCTACTATTTCCTTTTCATGAACATCAACGTTGTACGTGGCTTCAACTACCTGCGCAAACGCCGGGGACAGACCAATGGCGCATGGGAAAAGGCACAAAGAGCTTAACCGATAGAAAAATGAAAAACATCCTGAAAAAGGCAGAGAATGCCGAAAAGCTGTTGAACCTGACGTCAGACACCATGATCCTACTGGATCGGAACGGCGTTTGCGTGGACATCGCAGTGCACGACATCAACCTATGGTTTCTGACAGAAGACCAGTTGTTGGACAAGAACATACTCCAGCTGCTGCCACCCTCCACTTACCGGAAAATCTACCCGGAGTTCAAGAAAGTGCTTCTGCGAGGAGAAGTCTCCAGCCGGAACTATGAGCTTGCCACCGACAGCAAGACCTACTTCTTCAAGTGCATCATGCGCCCCTACGAAGATATGGTGCTCTGCCAATATCGCGACATCACAGAACGAAGCCAGCGCAAACTGGAGTTGGAAAAGAAGAATTACGAGCTGAACGAAATACAGAAAGTAGCGCTCATCGGAAGGTGGTGGTACGACTCCGGCAAGGAATGCATCTGCTACTCCGGATACTCCGACATCACGCTCGATGAGGAACAACAGACCGTCTCACTCGACAGCTACATAACACACATACTGCCCGAAGACAGGGAGATATTCTGCAAATGGCTCGACGAGAACCTGCAAGGAGACATGAAAGAAAGCGTGGAGTATCGCATCCACTTCCGGCAAAAAGTGTTCTATATCCGCCAAAAGACCTTCTCCTGCGAGAAACGCCCCGGTGGACACACAGTCCTCGAAGGATACATACAGAACATCACCGATATCCAGCAGCGGCGCAATGACATCACCCTGCTGACGCATGCCATCAACAACGCCACCGAAGACATCTTTGCCGCCCACGAAGACGGAACCCTCATATTTGCCAACCGCTTCTTCAGGCAGCACCACAACATCGGACTGACAGATGACATCACCCAACTGAAAATCTATCAGGTGAACTCGCACGCACGCAGCGAGGAAGAGTGGAACAGAATAAAAGCGTCCATACCCAAAGGAAGCCAACGCAAAGGGTTCATCTTCTACAACCCTCTGCCCCTCCACCCGGAAGTGCTGGCCATGGAAGGCAATGCCTTTTGGGTGACAAGCGACGAAGGCGAATACAGCCTGTGGGCGTTCGGAAAAGACATCACGCAGCGCATCAAGGACGAGCAACAGATCAAACGGTTCAGCCAAGTGATGGACAAGACCATTGAGAATCTTCCGGCAGGCATCGTCGTGAAAGACATCAAAAACAAATTCAAGTACTTATACCGTAATCGTGAATCGTACAACCGGAACATCCCCATGAAGGAAGCGTTGGGCAAAGACGACTTCGACTTCTACCCCTTTGACATCGCACAGAAAAAGAGAAAGCAGGACATGGAGATAGCCGAAACCGGCATCGAAAAGCATTGGATCACCGAGGAGTACGACCAAAACGGCAAATCCATCATCCTCGACAAACGGAAAATGCGCATCGAGAGCAAAGACTTCTCCCCTATCCTGCTGAGCATCGAATGGGACATCACCGAAATGGAACGGATGAAGCAGGAACTCCTCGTTGCCAAAGAAAAAGCAGAGGCTTCCGACCAATTGAAGTCCGCCTTCCTTGCCAACATGAGCCACGAAATACGCACCCCGCTCAATGCCATTGTAGGCTTCTCCAGAATCATTGCCGAAAGCACCGATGCCGAAGAACGGAAAAGCTTCTACGACATTGTGGAAGCCAACAACGAACGGCTGCTGCAACTAATCAACGAGATTCTCGACCTTTCCAAGATTGAAGCAGGCATAGTGGAGTTCACCATCACTCCCGTCCGCCTACATTCACTCTGCAGGGAGATATACGATGCGCTGAAGTTCCGCTGTCCGCAGGGGGTGAAACTCATCTACGAGCCTTCGGACGAAGAGATAACCATCGAAGGAGACAAGAACCGCATCTTCCAGGTGATATCCAACCTTATCGGAAACGCCTTTAAATTCACCACCCAGGGCAAAGTCAGCTATGGGTATCGCCGCAAAGGAGACGGGATAGAGTTCCACGTCAGCGACACCGGCATCGGCATCGAAGCCGGCAAGTTGGACAAGGTCTTTGAACGTTTCGTCAAGATGAATAGCTTCGCACAAGGCACAGGACTGGGATTGTCCATCTGCAAAACCATTATTGAACGGTTGGGCGGCACAATCTCTGCCAGCTCGGAAATGGGCAAAGGAACCACCTTCACCTTTACCCTGCCTGAGAAACAAGAAGAAACAGCAGACAAGCATGCCGACATACATAAATCGGGCGTCAACGCCCCAACCTATGCCCAAAAGGAAAACAATGCTTCCCTTTCCGGCGAAGAGCATCAAGGCTCCGAACAGCCCCATGATTCCTCAAAGCCCGGTCTTCCCACCATACTGGTGGCGGAAGATACAGACAGCAATTATATTCTCGTCAGGGCCATTTTGGGAAAGTCATACCATTTGGAACGTGCCAAGGACGGTATGGAGGCCGTAACAATGTTTGAAGAACTGCATCCCGACCTCATCCTGATGGATATGAAGATGCCCAACCTCGACGGTCTGGATGCTACGAAAATCATTCGTGAACTTTCGCCCAAAATACCCATTATCGCCCTCACCGCCTATGCCTACGAGTGTGACAGGCAAGCAGCCCTGAAGGCCGGATGCAATGAGTTCCTGACAAAGCCCTACAAGCAAGAGGAACTTAAAGAAGTGATAGAAAGACATTTGGAAGAGAAAGATGTGCAAAAGCAGAAATGAGTGCCGGGGAAAGCCGCAACTTGTAAAAGGTAAATATAAAAGGGCCGTATCCTCCCTCCCTTTCGGAGGGCAATGATACGGCCCTTTTCACTTATTCTTTTATTTACGCAAAGATATCGCTTCTTTGGATATATGCTATCACATCTCCTTTATTGACATTGGCGCCTTGCTGGGCACATATTTCCACAACACGACCGGTAAATCCGGTCATCACCTTTTCGTATTCTCCCCAAGGGGTGGAGAGATAACAGAACACCTCGTCATGCTGATACTTGCGTCCGATGAACGGTGCTGCCGACGGCCCTTCTACCGAAACCTCCCAAAGCACCTGTCCTTTGGACGGAGCTATGATAGGGTCTGCTTTGGCCCGTTTCAGTTTCTTTATTTCCTCTTCCGAATATCCGTTCTTCATCATAGATGCATCCTTGACACGTTCCAGTTCATCTTGGAAACGCTTCTTGGCAACACCCGACTTATAGTCACGATATTGCCGGTCGTGCATGGCCAGTTCAAAAAGCTCCTCATCGTCCTCGCCATATTCCCAGCCGTTCTCGTCCATTTCTTTACGGTAGTCGTCCAAAGCATCCGGATAGTTGGATTGCGGGTCGGTATCGACAAACTCGTAGCCTTTGGATTTGGCAAGTTCAATGATTTCAGGAGCCAGTTCGCCCGGCAAGCGGCCACTCTTGCCCAGAATCATGTCCCAGGTATGATTGTCGATCATTGTCCAGCGCTCTTCACCTTTCACCAGTTGCATCACGTTCATCAGCGCCACATTCTTGACGTACTGGCTGAACGGAGTTACCAAAGGCGGATACCCCAGTTTGGGCCATACATATTCCACTTCATCAAAGAGCATCACCAGCAGGTCGTCTATGCTGAGTTCGGGCTGGTTCTTACCTTTCAGTATCATATTGATGCCGGAATGTACACCTTTCAAATCTGCCATCATAGAGCCCATCATGCCGCCCGGAAGCCCGCATTTCAAGAGCAGGGACGACATATGCTTGTTGGTGGGATCCATAAAATAGCCGAGAAAGTCATCTATAAACTCCTGCGTCATGGCACGAGCTTTCATGTAGGCTTTCATGTTGATGTCGGGCACTTGGAAACCCTTATCGCGCAACATTGCCTGTACGGAAATAACATCCGGGTGCACCTTTCCCCACGACATGGGTTCCATGGCCACATCTATGATATCGGCGCCGTTCTCGCAGACTTCGAGGATGGAAGCCATCGAAAGTCCCGGTCCGCTATGCCCATGATACTGTATCAATACGTCGGGATGCCTTTCTTTGATTGTCTTCGTCAGCTCTCCCAGCATCCCCGGACGACCGATGCCTGCCATGTCCTTCAAGCAGATTTCGGGGGCTCCGGCCTCAATGAGTTGGTCGGCTATGCGGGCATAATACTCCACTGTGTGCACAGGCGAATGGGTGATGCAGAGCGTTGCCTGTGGAATCATTCCGGCTTCGAGTGCATAACGGATGGAAGGGATGATGTTGCGCGTTTCGTTCAGTCCGCAGAAGATGCGGGTGATGTCCACGCCTTGCGCATGTTTCACCTTGTACATCAGGCGGCGCACGTCGGCGGGTACGGGATACATGCGCAACGCATTCAGCCCGCGGTCGAGCATATGGGTCTGTATGCCTGCATCCTTGAAGGGTTGGGTAAAGGCACGAACCGCTTTATTCGGGTTCTCGCCATAGAGAAGGTTCACTTGCTCGAAAGCTCCGCCGTTGGTCTCGACGCGGGCAAAGCATCCCATTTCGATAATCAGCGGGGCGATGCGCACCAACTGATCCACTCTCGGCTGATATTTACCGGACGACTGCCACATATCGCGGTAAACAAGACTGAATTTGATTTCTTTTTTCATTGCAATAGGTAATTTACGATTTGTTCATCAGGTTAACTTGGTATATACAAATATAAAGGATTATTCTGACATATAGTCAAAATAATCCTATAATTATTCACTCAAAAGATATGTTTTATATCATTTAGTAAATCAAGCATTAAAAGTTTTCTAATTCTTAATTTATCAAATGAAATCCTTCAATTCCTCCTGCAGCTTCTGTCTTGTGAAGAAGATGCGGCTTTTTACTGTTCCAAGAGGCAGTCCCAGGCGTTCGGCTATCTCGCGGTACTTAAATCCGGAGACGTGCATGGAAAACGGCACTTTATAATCACGTGGCAATGAATTGACGATGCGGTGCATTTCCTTCAGGTCGTAAGCTCCTTCGGTGCTGGCAAAGCCGGAATCTTGCGGCAGGCTCAGGTGGTACAGGTTTTCGGTCTGGTCGACGAACGTCTGCTCACGTACTATCTTGCGGTAGTTATTGATAAAGATGTTACGCATAATGGTGTACATCCAACCTTTAAAATTGGTATCGGGCTCGTATTTGTCTTCATTATCCAAGGCTTTAAGAGAGGTCTCCTGCAACAAATCATTCGCTTCTTCCCGATCGGACGTCAATTTGTATGCAAAGCGAAGCAGTTCTTCTTGCACAGCAAGCAAATCTTTTCTAAAACTGTAAGTGTTCATACTTTGCTAATTTTTTTTATGGTTAATATTCGTTTAGGTTTAGTGGTTGCAAGTATACGGAAATTTCCGAATCAGGAGGGATGGAATACGGGTAGTCTTTGGGGTGAAAACTAACATTTGACAGATATTCCCCCCTGTTTTGGCAGTTTTCAGGCGATGCGGAAACAACATAAACGGGCGTGAGAGGTGATTTTAGCGCTAAATTATAGTAATATTACCATAAGATAAATAAAAACAGGCCCTATGAAGAGAAGAACACAGGTTGGGGTCACAAGAAATGTTTGCCTGTAATGAAAGCACACCGTCATTACAGGCAAACACAAGCACCGGAAAAGGCATCTAAAAGTCAGCTTTCTTTCCCCTCTTCCTCCCCGTCGTTTCCGGAGAGTATGGGCAGACATATCTTATATTTCACAGCAAGGATACGGGTGATGAACACAGACATCCCGCCTATCACCTGGCAACCGTAGGAGTGCATGCCCGCCAGCTCGCATATCCAGTAGGCCGTACCGCCCACCACGCATGCCATTGCATAAATCTCTTTACGGAATATGAGAGGAATTTCATTGATAAAGACATCGCGTATCACGCCCCCCGCAGCTCCGGTAATGCTGCCCATGATGATTGCCACCCAGAAGGGATAGCCCAGAGAGAGGCTCTTGCCCACTCCCACCACCGTAAACAGTGCCAAGCCGATAGTATCGAAGATGAAGAACGTGTTGTGCAGGTGTATGAGGTGCTTCCCGAAGAAGATAACCCACAGCAAGGCCAGTCCGGTACATATCAGATAAATAGGATCTGTCATCCAGCCGGGAGTGACATCCAGCAGGAGATCACGTATCGTACCGCCTCCAATGGCTGTTACGAACCCCACCACATAAGCGCCGAACCAGTCGAAGCGCTTCGCCGAAGCAAGGCGTATGCCGCTGATGGCAAAGGCAAATGTGCCAATAAAGTCGAGTATCTGAACAAATGTAGGCATGAAAGGATTTCTTTTTTTGCAAAGTAACAAATAATTTCCCTAAGAAAATGTATTTTTGTCTCACCAATTTATATGAGCAATGAAAATAACCATCGTATCGGGCGCACGTCCCAACTTCATGAAGATTGCCCCCCTGTGCCGCGCCATAGACGCAGCCAGAGAAGCGGGTAAAAACATATCCTATCGCATAGTCTACACCGGTCCTCAGGACGACACCACTTTGGATGCCTCGCTCTTTTCCGACCTCGCCATGCCTAAGCCCGACGCTTACTTGGGCATCAGCGGACGCGACCATTCGCGGGTGGCGGCTTCCATTATGCTCGCTTTCGAAGAGGAACTCAACGGACATCCCGCCCAAGTAGTGCTGGTGGTGGACGACATGACCGCCACCATGAGCTGCGCCATCGTAGCCAAGAAGCGCGGTCTGAAGGTAGCCCATGTCATTGCCGGTACGCGTTCGTTCGATATGAATATGCCGCGTGAGGTGAACCGCACGATCGTAGACGCCATTTCCGACTACCTCTTCACTGCCGGAATGGTGGCCAACCGCAACCTCAACCAAGAAGGGATGATACCGGAATACATCCACTACGTGGGCAATATACTCATCGACACCATCCGCTACAACCGCCACCGCCTGATGCAGCCGCTATGGTTCTCCACCCTCGGACTGCGCAAGGGAAACTACCTCTTGCTCACCCTGAACCGCCACGACCTGCTGGAAAAGAAAGCCGTACTCTGTTCCCTGATGCAGACGCTGGCAGCGAAGGCTGGCGACATGCCTGTCGTGGCCCCCATGCATCCCTACGTGGAACGCGCCATAAAATCACTGGGGCTTGACATGCCCCACCTGCACATCCTGCCGCCCCAGAGCTATCTGCACTTCGGCTTCCTCATCAACCAGGCCAAGGGCATCGTGACCGACTCCGGCAACATTGCCGAAGAAGCCACTTTCCTCGATGTGCCCTGCATCACGCTCAACACCTACGCCGAACACCCGGAAACGTGGCGTTTCGGAACCAATGAGCTCGTCGGGGAGAACTCCATTGCCCTCTCCGCCGCTCTCGACAAACTGCTGCATGGCGACTGGAAACACACCACCCTGCCCGACCGCTGGGACGGACGTACAGCCGAGCGCATCGTACAGACGTTGATAAACGGAGAAAAGATATAGAAAAGCTCTCGCTCTCTCTTAAGTATCCCTCTTATTCTTTAAAAAATATTTGCTTCTTGATTAACTGCAAATTGCTAACTTTGCAAATTGATTATGAAATGTATGAAACAAATATATAGCATAGCTCTGCTTCTCCTGCTTCTGTTATCCGTCTCCACCGGTGTGTCGGCGCAGATAAAAGGGGTCATAACAGACTCTCTCACCCACGAACCGCTGATGTACATCACCGTACAATATGAAGGAAAAGGCGTGGGAGGCATCTCCAATGCAGAGGGAGAATACCAGGTAGAGACTCGTAAAGGCTGGAATGAGCTGACATTCTCCGCCATAGGTTACATCACCAAAAAAGTGAAATTCGCCCCCGGCACAAAAGTACTCAACGTGGAGCTGGCTCCTGCCGATGTGATGCTCTCCGAGGTTGTTGTCAAGCCCAAGAAAGAGAAGTACTCGCGCAAGAACAACCCTGCCGTAGAGTTCATGAAGAAAGTCATCGAGAACAAGAAAGCCCTGAAGCTGGAGGAGAACGACTATTACCAGTACCAGAAGTACGAGAAGATGAAGATGTCCGTCAACGACGTCACGCCGGAGAAAATGGAGAAAGGCATCTACAAGAAATTCTCCTTCTTCAAGGATCAGGTGGAGGTATCGCCCAAAACCAACAAGATGATCCTGCCCATCTCCATTAAGGAGACCTCCTCCAAGACCATCTACCGTAAGAATCCCAAAAGCGAAAAGACCATTATCGAGGGTATGAACTCCGGCGGCATCGAAGAATTCTTCAATACAGGCGATATGCTGGGCACGATCCTCACCGACGTCTTTTCCGACGTCAACATCTACGATGACGACATCCGCCTGCTGCAACGCCGCTTCGTCAGCCCCATCGGACGCGGAGCCATCAGCTTCTACAAGTTCTACCTCATGGACACGCTCATGGTGGACAAGCAAGAATGCGTCCACCTCACTTTCGTGCCCCAGAACTCACAGGACTTCGGCTTCACCGGACACCTGTACGTGGTGAAAGACTCCACCTACGCCGTAAAGAAAGCCATTATGAACCTGCCCAAAAAGACAGGCGTCAACTTCGTGGAGAACCTCGACATCGTGCAGCAGTTTGAGCAACTGCCCGACAGCAACTGGGTGCTCACCGACGACGACATGACCGTAGAACTCGCCCTGATGAAAGGCATACAAGGACTGGAAGTGCAGCGCACCACCAAGTACAGCGACTATAAATTCGACGAAATAGAACCCCGTCTTTTCCGCCTGAAAGGGAACGTCATCAAGGAAGCCAACATGCTTGCCAAGAGTGACGAATACTGGGCCAAAGTGCGTCAGGTGCCACTCACCAAAAAGGAAAGCTCCATGGACGTATTCATGAACCGCATCGAGCAGATACCGGGCTTCAAATACGTCATTTTCGGTGCAAAGGCGCTGATAGAGAACTTCGTGGAGACGGGCAGCAAAAAGCACCCCAGCAAGTTCGACTTCGGACCCATCAACACCATGATCACCAGTAACTACGTGAACGGCACCCGCTTCCGTCTCAGCGGCATGACCACCGGCAACCTGCATCCTCACTGGAGTTTCAGCGGTTACGGGGCCTACGGCACGCGGGACAAGAAATGGTTCTACTCCGGACAGGCCGCCTACTCCTTCAACAAGCGCGAATACGTCCTTTGGGAATTCCCCAAGCACTACCTCGCCTTCCAGTACACCTACGACGTGATGTCTCCCATGGACAAGTATCTGGCAACGGACAAGGACAATATGTTCGTCGGCTGGAAATGGACCACCGTAGACCAGATGTCGTACATGCGCGACGCCACCCTCACCTACGAACTGGAGACCAACACCGGCTTCTCCGTCAAGGCCATGGCGCGCCACCGCAACGACCAGCCTGCCGGCATGCTGCAATACTGGAAGAACAACGGGACCACTCCCGGCGAGTGGGACGAGAAGAACACACTGGTGCACGACATCACCACCACCGAACTGGGTCTGACCCTGCGTTATGCCCCCGGTGAGACGTTTGTCAACACCAAGCAGCGCCGCGTACCCGTATCGCTGGATGCGCCCACCTTCACCCTTTCGCACACCGTCGGACTGAAAGGCGTGCTGGGCGGCGAATACAACTTCAACCTTACGGAAGCCAGCATCCGCAAGCGCTTCTGGTTCGGCTCATGGGGCAAGCTGGACGTCACAGCCCGCGCAGGCGCACAGTGGAACACCGTCCCCTTCCCGCTGCTGAACCTGCCTATGGCAAACCTTTCATACATCACCCAGAACAACGAATCGTTCAACCTCATCGACAACATGGAATTCCTGAACGACCGTTACGCCTCGCTCGCCCTCAGCTACGACATGAACGGGAAGCTCTTCAACCGCATTCCCCTCATCAAGAAGCTGAAGTGGAGAGAGATGTTCCGCATCCGCGGCATGTGGGGCACACTGACCGACAAGAACAACCCCTACAAAAGCAGCAATTCCGACCTGTTCCTCTTCCCTATGCGCGACGGCATGCCCACCAGCCATGTCATGGGCCATACGCCCTACGTCGAAGCCAGCGTGGGCATCTACAACATCTTCAAGTTGCTGCATATAGAATATGTGCGCCGCCTCACCTATACCGACATTCCGGGAGTGAAGAAAGGCGGAGTACGGTTTATGATACTGATGATCTTTTAGCGATTTATGCAACCATTGGCAGAACGTCTCAGACCGAAGACATTAGACGAATACATCGGTCAGAAACACTTGGTAGGACCGGGAGCGGTGCTCCGCAAGATGATTGACGCAGGACGCATCTCCTCCTTCATCCTGTGGGGCCCTCCGGGAGTGGGCAAGACAACGCTTGCGCAGATTATAGCCAACAAGCTGGAAACGCCATTCTACACCCTCAGCGCCGTCACCAGCGGTGTGAAGGACGTGCGCGACGTGATAGACCGCGCCAAGAGCAACCGTTTCTTCTCACAGGCAAGCCCCATACTGTTCATCGACGAAATCCACCGTTTCAGCAAGTCGCAGCAAGACTCGCTGCTCGGTGCGGTGGAGCAGGGTACGGTGACACTGATAGGCGCCACCACCGAGAACCCCTCGTTCGAGGTGATCCGTCCGCTGCTGTCGCGCTGCCAGCTCTACGTGCTGAAATCGCTGGAGAAGGACGACCTGCTGGAACTCCTGCAACGTGCCGTAACGACGGATGTCCAACTGAAAGAACGGCAGATAGAGCTCAGGGAGACTACCGCCATGCTCCGTTACAGTGGCGGCGATGCCCGTAAACTGCTCAACATCCTCGACCTCGTTGTGCAGTCCGAAGCCGGCGACCCTGTGGTCATCACCGATGAGATGGTGACCGAACGCCTCCAGCAGAATCCCCTTGCCTACGACAAAGACGGCGAAATGCACTACGACATCATCTCCGCCTTCATCAAGTCCATTCGCGGCAGCGACCCCGACGGAGCCATCTACTGGCTGGCACGCATGGTGGAAGGCGGCGAAGACCCCGCTTTCATAGCCCGTCGCCTTGTCATCTCCGCTTCCGAGGACATCGGACTGGCAAACCCCAACGCCCTGTTGCTTGCCAATGCCTGCTTCGACACCATCATGAAAGTGGGCTGGCCCGAAGGACGCATCCCACTGGCAGAGACCACCATCTACCTCGCCACCAGCCCCAAAAGCAACTCCGCCTACATGGCAATCAACGATGCCCTCTCCCTGGTGCGGCAGACAGGCAACCTGCCCGTCCCCCTGCACCTGCGCAACGCCCCCACCCAACTGATGAAACAGCTTGGCTACGGCGACAACTATAAATATGCCCACGACTATCCCGGCAACTTTGTCCGCCAGCAGTTCCTGCCCGACGACCTGAAAGACCACCGCATCTGGCAACCGCAGGACAATCCCGCCGAACAAAAGCACAAAGAAAGGATGCAAGCCCTATGGGGAAAGAAAGGGAATGATTAGGGACAGGAGGCACTTAGCATAAGATTAAACTGTAAGTATTAACACCAAATCACCGATAATCATGAAAATAGTAGTTCTCGACGGTTATGCCGCCAATCCCGGAGATCTTTCCTGGGACGAATTGAAAAGTTTGGGAGAGTGCATTGTTTACGACCGCACTACACCTTCGGAAGTTACGGAACGCGCTGCCGGAGCGGATATTCTGCTGACCAATAAAGTTGTGCTCAACGCAGATACCATAGCTGCGCTGCCCCATCTGAAATACATCGGCGTCCTTGCCACCGGATACAACGTTGTCGATATTGCCGCTGCCAAAGAACGGGGCATTGTCGTCACCAACATCCCGGCATACAGCACCCCTTCCGTAGCCCAGATGGTCTTTGCGCACATCCTCAACATAGCCCAGCAAGTGCAGCACTACACCGACGAAGTGCGCAAGGGCCGTTGGAGCAGCAATCCCGACTTCTGCTTCTGGGACACTCCGCTCATTGAACTGCGCGGCAAGAAGATCGGTATCATCGGCTTGGGACAAACCGGCTACAACACCGCCCGCATTGCCATCGGTTTCGGCATGGAAGTGCATGCCTACACCTCCAAATCCACCTTCCAGCTTCCCCCCGAAATCAGAAAGACGGAGCTCGACGAACTCTTTGCCAACTGCGACATCATCAGTCTGCACTGTCCCCTCACCGACTCCACCCGCGAACTGGTTAATGCCGCCCGCCTGAAGCAGATGAAGCCCAACGCCATCCTCATCAACACCGGACGAGGCCCGCTCATCAATGAACAAGACCTTGCCGACGCCCTGAACAACGGCACTATCCTTGCCGCCGGACTGGATGTGCTCTCACAAGAGCCGCCCCGCCCCGACAACCCGCTGCTCACCGCCAAGAACTGCTACATCACCCCACACATCGCATGGGCAAGCGCCGCAGCACGCGAACGCCTCATGCAGATCATGCTGGACAATGTGAAAGCGTTTCTGGACGGGAAAGTGATTAATGCAGTGACAAAGTAAAAACGAATCGCTAAACCCTAATCGCTAATCACTAACTACTAATCACTAATCGCTAACCCCTAAAATCTCGTTTATGGGAAAATCCGCAGTCAAAGGACTCTTGCGTTGGATGCCGGTAGGTGCCACGTGGATGCTGGCTGCCGTTACCATTGCAGCATCCCGTTCCGGACATTATCATCCGGACAGCTCTGTGGTGATGCCCCTGCTGGGACTTGCCGTACCGATATTACTGGTGTCCTGCCTGATAACAGCCCTTTGCTGGGCGCTGGCACGCAAGAAGTGGGCTATCGTTCCTTTGGCAGCCTTCTTCTTCAACTGGGAATATCTGACGGCAGTCGTCCGGTTCGGTTCCACCGATGATGATGTGCCTGCCACTGCTCCGGCGCCGAACCGGGAAGGCAAGTCCGGCGGCTGCCTCACCGTAGCCACCTACAACGTACATCATTTCGGCAACGAAATCACCGGATACTCCTGCAAGGAAATAGCCCGTTACATGCAGCAGCGTCATGTCGATGTGCTTTGCTTCCAAGAGTTCGGCGACAATCCCCACTTCACGACAGACAGTCTGCGCCGCGCCCTTTCGCACTGGCCCTACGCCCTTATTCCTGCGGACGACTCCATTCGCGGCATTCTCCCCGTTGCCGTATTCAGCCGTTACCCGCTTGCGGGAGGACGTTTCATCACCTACCCACGAAGCTCCAATTGCAGCATGGCGTGCGACATTGTTCTGGGTGCAGACACCCTCCGCCTGCTGAACAATCACTTGCAGACCACCAGTGTCAGTCAGAACCGCAGGAAGTGGGAACGCGAACTCGCCGCCAACGACACCCGCCGCGAAGCGCAAGCCGTACAGGATGCTGCGGAAACCCTGCACGAGAACTTCGTGAAGCGTGCCGCCCAAACCGACAGCATCGTCCGCCTTGTCATCGCCAGTCCGCACCCCGTACTGGTGTGCGGAGACTTCAACTCCCTGCCCTCGTCCTACACCTACCGCCAACTGTCCGGAATCCTCCAAGACGGTTTCAAGACAGGCGGACATGGATATATGTACACCTACCGCTACGCCAAGCGCATGCTGCGCATCGACTATGCTTTCCATTCGTCCAAGCTGGACTGCACCGACTATTACTCTCCCGATCTGAATCTGTGCAGCGACCACAATCCGGTGATATTTACGGTGAAATACTAAAGCGCAAAAGGATATACAAAAGAGAAAGAGTATATTAAAAAAGGCTATCCCGGTTTCCCGGAATAGCCTTTACTAAAATATAGAAAAACAAAAAAAATGGCTTTAGAAAGTCAAGCGGATGCCCACTTGTGCATGCCAGCGTGAAGAGATGTCACTCTTGTTGATTTTGGCATTATTAAATGCGTAACCCGGGTTTCTGTTACCATTTTCATCCGTACTCAGGCTTACCACTGTCAGCGGTGACAAGTTGTAGGCAGAGCTGTAGCTTGCGCCCCACTTCTTGTTCAGCATGTTGGCAAAGTTGATGATGTCGAATGTAAATTCCAGTTTGCCCAGTCCTTGAGCGTTGTAGATGGTTTGCGCCAAGTGCAGGTCTATCTCATGTTCCCAGTTGCTCAGGTTGGAGTTGCGTTCGGCATACTGTCCGCGGTGGTTCTTGGCATAGTCGTCGTTGTTCACCCATTCGGTGAAGGCTTTACGGCTGTCTGCTGCGCTCATAATCAGTTTGCCGGTCTTCTGATCCGTATAATCCACGAAGTTCATGTTGTCCATTTCGGCTTCGGTAGGGATGTAAAGCAATGAGTTACCTTTCTGGCCGTCACCGTTGAAGTCGCTGACTTCGTTCATCGTCAGGCTGTAACGGCTACCGGAGAAACCGTTGTAGATAACGGAAATGGTGGTGCTTGTCCAGCCGTTCAGATACTTCGGAGTGGTGTAAGAGAGCTGTGCCATGAGGCGGTGAGGAACATCGAACTTGGAGAAGCCGAGTTCGTTTTCGGAGTTGGTGTCGCGGGAGTAGTTATACTTCCAGTTGGAGTAAGCCACCGAGCTTGTACCGTCATTCACAGACTTGGAACGTCCGAAGGTATAAGATGCCGACATGTCCAGACCGAAGTCGAAGCTCTTCGCCAATGAAGCGGAGAAAGCGTAGGTATAGCCCTTGTTCGTATTTCTCAGGTTCACGATGGAGTAGTAATTGCTCTTGGTCTTGGAGTAGAAAGGAGCGGCAGATGCTTCCACACCGGGGATGGCATATACCTTCTCGCCGTTGTTGTTCAGTGCGAGATTCTCAAAGAACACGTTGTTCATGGTCTTGGAGTAGATACCCTCCAGAGTCAGTTTCACGTCACCCGGCAGGCGTTGTTCCAGTGCGAGGTTGGCACGCAACACTTGCGGATACTTGAAGCCTTTGTCTACGGTAACGATGTCCGGTCTCAAAGCTCCGGTTTCCACCGATGTGGCTGCTCCCATAGGATCTTTGGCATATTGTGCCAGTGAAGGGGCCGTATTGGTGTGGTTGTTGCCTTGTTTGGGTTCGATGGTAGTACCCATGGACTCCATGCCCGTATTGTTGTAGGCGTTGGACAACCAAACGAAAGGTACGCGTCCGGTGAAGATGCCCACACCGCCGCGGATCAGTGTCTTGTGAGAGTCGTCCGTATACCAGCGGAAGCCTACACGCGGAGAAACCAGCACTTTGGCGCCCGGCATTTCGCCTACGCGCGATGTGATGTCGTTGTCGGCAGCGAATGTATTGAAGGCTTCGTTCGTTGTGGGGTCGTTGAAGAGCAAGGGGATGTCAAAGCGGATACCGTAGGTCAACTCAAGGTTGGTGTTGATGTTCCACTTGTCCTGTGCATAGAAGCCGAACTGTCCCGACTTCATGATGGGGGCGTAGCGGAGGTCACCGCCTGTCAGTTCGGGGTTGGTGTACTTATACGTATATTTATAAGGTGCATCGTTCAGGAAGTTGTCCAAAGAGTTGAAGTACCATGAACCGTTTACGGCCTGAATGAAGAGGTTGCTCATGCGGTAGATTTCGTTGTGCGTACCGAAGGTCATCGTATGGCTTCCCAAATACCATGAGAGGTTGTCCTCGAAGGTATAGATGTCCTGATCCAGTTTGTTGGCTCCGGAGGAGAATTCCGTACCGATGTTGGCGGTGATGTTGGTTTTGCCGTCGTTTCCTTTCACGTTTTCAATCTGTACGGTGGGTCCCTGATAGGCCACTTCGCGGTTATCGCGAACGAAGCTGGCCGAGGCGCGGAACTCGTTGTAGAGGTTCTGTCCGAGGCGTGAGTTCAGTTCGGCAACGATGGAGTTGGTCTTGTTGTTCATGCGGTAGCCGCTGTTGTTGAACACGTAGGAGTATGCTCCGGGAGAATAGTTGTCATCGAAGGAGTTGTTGTGCTGGTAGCGCAGTGCCAGTTTGTGGTCCTGATTGATGTTCCAGTCCACACGTGCCAGCAAGCCGAAGGACTTGCGGTCTACGTCGCGCTGTGAGTAGGCTTCGTCGATGCCTGTATATTCCTTGTATTTATCGGCAATCTGCTTGGCTGTGGCCGAAGTGAGGTAGGAGTTGATGTATCCCGGATAGATGCTGGCGGGATAAGACTCTTTCTGTGCTTCGGCGCTTACGAAGTAGAACAGTTTGTCCTTCACGATTGCTCCGCCCAGTGTGCCGCCGAAGGTGCGTGTGAACTGCTGTCCGAGTTCGCTCTTGGCATAGTCGCGTACGGCGCTGTACTTGCCATACATGAACTGGTTGTTGAAGTAGGTGTAGGCCGATCCTTTGGTGGTGTTCGTACCCTGCTTGGTGATGGCGTTGATGCCGCCGCCAGTGAATCCGCTTTGGCGAACGTCGAAGGGTGCTACTACTACCTGTATTTCCTGAATGGCATCCATTGAGATGGGGTTGGCTCCGGTCTGTCCTCCGTTGGTTCCGGAAGAGGCAAGGCCGAATACGTCGTTGCTCACCGTATCGTCTATCTGGAAGCTGTTGTAGCGGTTGTTGGAGCCTGCAAACGTCATACCGCCGATTTTGGAAGGCATGGCAAAGGGCATGTTCTTCACGATGTCGTAGACGTTGCGGTCTACGGTGGGTGTGTTCTCAATCTTTCCCAGGGAGAAGTTCTGTCCGGCTCCGGCAGCGGCTTTGGCTTCTGCCACCACCACTACTTCGTCCAGCAGTTCCGAGCTGGGAGTCAGTTTCACGTTCTGCGTATAGGTGTTACCCAGTTCCAGCATGATGCCCGTAAAGGCGGCACTTTGATAGCCCACGTAGGACACTGTAAGTTTGTACGGGCCGCCGGTACGCATACCTTGCATCGTGTAGCGTCCGTCCACGTTGGTGACAGCGCCATACTGTGTGCCCGAAGGTTCATGAACAGCTATAACCGTCGCTCCGATTACAGTTTCATTCTGTTCGTCGGTCACCTTGCCGCTAATGGCCGAGGTGGTGACCTGTGCATTTACGCCCATAGCCGCCAAGACCAGCATCAGCGTAAAAATAACTCTCATTCCTTTTAACATAATTGTTTCTAATTAGTTTTTGAAAATTGTTATACCTCAAATCCGCAACTACGCGCCTATATGATACAGAAGCGAAAATAATCTGCATC
>ENA-OPTB01000207-OPTB01000207.1-human-gut-metagenome-genome-assembly--contig:-NODE-207-length-61383-cov-8.497945_pt1 | contig 61383 bp, 47 predicted proteins | sample MGYA00241810_ERZ501911 | MGnify/ENA primary metagenome ERZ501911 (study PRJEB25962, sample SAMEA2042304) | human gut metagenome | biome: human gut; feature: human-associated habitat; material: faeces... | reverse complement strand
ATTCTTTAACAGTTTCTTCTTTATCATATACTATTACATTTATCGGGCATAAAAAGAAAAACAACTAGTCAATCTCTATCCTTTGTAATTTTGTCTAAAAAATGATATACGCATACATTCGAGTATCTACGGATAAACAGACCGTAGAGAACCAGCGATTCGAATTGCAGAAGTTTGCAACGGAAAGGGGTATTGTTATAGATAAGTGGATAAGTGAAACTGTCAGCGGAACAAAGGCTGCTAGTGACCGAAAACTAGGGCCGTTACTTCGGAAGATGAAGAAGGGGGACACGCTCATCCTTTCAGAAATTAGTCGCCTCGGTAGGAACCTCATGCAAATTATGTCCATTTTAAACCTTTGTATGAGCAAGGAAACTCGTGTTCTGACGGTGAAGGAACGTTATGAGCTGGGAAACAACATCAATAGTCAAATATTGGCCTTCGCCTTCGGGCTGTCGGCACAAATAGAACGTGACCTTATATCCCAGCGCACCAAGGAAGGGCTAGCCCGCCGGAAGGCCGAGGGTAAGAAACTCGGTCGCGATTTTGGTAGCAAGAATACCCATTACAAGCTGACAGGGAAGGAACGCATCATTCGGGAAATGCTGGAAGAAGGAAAAAGCAAAGCATCCATCTGCCGAAAATTGCGCTGTACCTATATTACACTAGAAAGGCATTTAAAAAGGTTTGATAACAATTTGAATATTAAAGAATAATCCCTTACCTTTGTATCAACTTATTGGAAAATGCCCATGAACGGCGCTTGCTATGACAGGTGTCGCTTATGGGCATTTTTTTGTTTAATCTAAAATTCATGTTTAAGATGAAAAGATTGGTTCTCATGATGGTTGCATTAACGATGTGCGTAGTGAGTATGTTCGCGGCTAACGTCGCCAGTGTCGAACCTGTAAATCCTGATTTCCTTGAAGGCTTTATGAGCTTTACAGGGCTGGTAACGGTGATTGTCCCTGCTGTGGTGGGCTTTCTTGCCTCCAAGCTATCCAATCCTATGAACAAATGGGTAACGATGTGGGTGACTGCCGTGGTTGGCATTGTTGTTACCTTCTTCTCGTGGTGGATGAACCTCGGCTTTCCTCCAGCTGATGCGAATATCTGGATAGTGGTCATTGATGCGCTGTTCGTAGCTCTAGCATCGACGGGAATTGTGTCTGTTGTAACAAGTGAATGGTTGGCTAAGTTGTTCGTCTCTAAGATTGAAAAATAACAATGCCATGACAGGATTGATGACAGAACTGGAGAAGGTCGGCATAACCGGCCTTCACAATTACATTGTTGTGATGTTCGCTTGCAGCCTATCAATCATCATCGCTTCATTCGTAGACATGTGGAGTGGTATAGACGCTGCCCGTGCCAACCATGAGCGGATAGACAGCCGGGGATTACGCCGTACAGTAAGTAAGGTGGTGGATTACCTTCGTGTGTTGATTTTTGGCGCATTGATTGACGGTTTGGGGCTGTTCTTCACATGGTACGTTGCTCCGTATGCCATGATACTCATAACAGTTGGCATAATTGTGATTGAGTGTCGGTCAGTGATGGAGAATAGCCGGAAAAAGAAATCTCATGCTGCTGATATTGCAGATGTGGTCAAACAAATAATCGAGTGTGCAGACGAAAAGGATGCAAAGAAGCTGGTAACATTGATTAAGGATAAGGAGGAAAAGAAATGAAAGTACTAATTGATAATGGTCACGGGTATAATACTCCGGGTAAGTGTTCGCCTGACGGCCGAATAAAGGAATATGAGTATGCCCGTGAGATTGCGGAACGGGTGGTGAACGAATTGTGTCGCCGCGGCGTGGATGCGGTGCGACTGGTTCGTGAGGAAGTGGATGTTCCACTCAGTGAGCGCTGCCGACGAGCGAATGAGTACAAGGCCGGTGAAGCTATCTTGGTGTCCATCCATTGCAATGCGGCCGGGATGGGCGACAAATGGATGGATGCACGAGGTTGGGAAGCGTGGACCAATCCGGGAACTACCAAGGCCGACCGGCTGGCCACCTGCTTGTATAACGCCGCTGGGGAACTCGGCTTTAAACTGCGAGAGGATAATTCTGACGGTGACCCGGACAAGGAAGGACATCTGTATATCCTTCAGCATACGAAGTGCCCGGCTGTACTCACTGAAAACCTGTTCCAGGACAACGAAGATGATGTAGACTTTTTGCTGTCTGCTGCGGGGAAGAATGCTGTTGTGGAGCTGCATGTTCGTGGTATCTGTAATTATCTAGGGGTATGAAGTGGCTTCCTTGGGTCGTCATAGCCGGGCTTGTGCTGGCAATCATATTTCAATGTCGCCAACACAATGAAACAGCACATAAGACGGTCTATGATACCATCCCTATCTATGACACCATCACACATGATTCGGTCGTTCTGCGTGACAGTGTGGTGCTGCGCTATGAATTGGTGACGTTGCCTGTTGCTTCCGACAGTGTGGAAAATCTTCCACATGATAGCGCACAGGTTGTGATTCCTATTACTCAGAATCACTACAAGGAGGACGATTTTGAAGCGTGGGTGTCGGGATTTCGGGCCAAACTGGACAGCATCAGGATATTCCCAAAGAGCTACTATCTGAAACCAAAGCCGACCAAGCCCAAACGGTGGGTGCTGAGTGCCGGTGTGAATATGGGGTACAATCCTTTTACACGACGATTTGAGCCGACCATCGGGGTGAATGTTGGTATGAAGTTGTGGGAATGGTAGAGTGTTGTATATATGTGACATTGAGAATCGATTGTAAATACTAAGATTGTGTGTTATGCAACTTAATATTACTATACGTTGATGCATAGAACAGAAAGAAATGGTATCTTTGTTATTCATCTAATAAAGATGGATAAAGTTCAACGCTTCTAAAATATAAACGATGCTAAATTTTAAAAGATACATCAGAGATTGGTTTTGTTGGTTAGTCTTTGTTTCTATACTAATTATAGTATCAATTCTGTATTGGTATTTCAGTTCTAATGATTCTTTTGAAAGTAAGACTGCAGATTGGGGGGATTTTGGAAGCCTTTTAGGAGCTATTACAGGATTGATAGCCTTTATTGGAGCTCTTTTTACGTTGAGACAAAATCAACAGCAATTTTTAAATAGTGAAGAGCGCTCAATATTTTTTGAATTACTAAAGATATTTATATCTTATCGAGATTCATTGCGAGTTACAAGAATTGATTGGAAATATAACAAAACAATACATGATTGGGACATAACTCCACACAACGAGTTTTGTACTCCAGAAAGAACCTATCAACAGATTTATTTTGAATTGTATCATATTTTCTATATGGAAATTAGAAAAAGTATTCCAAGAAATTTTTCTAAGGATGAATTTATGGAGAAGATTATTCCTGACAAAATATTACCAGGACAACGGACGTATATATATTACCCTTTAGCTATTGCTATTAATTATATATATGAAGACTATAATTGGGGAAAATCTGGAGGAATGGTGAATGTACCACCTCTTGATTTGGACATTTATGATTTTCTATGTTTAAATGCAGTCAAATTTTATTTGGAGGGAAATAATATAAAACCAATCACGACGGCTTGTACTAAGGCTGCAGATCAATGCTTTGAAATCTATAAAAATAAACTTGGTACATATTTTAATAATGCCTATAATATATTAGATATGATATCTGATTTTATAGTACCTGCAAAATATTTTAATATATTCAGAGCACAATTGTCAAAGAATGAATTGGCTATTTTATTTTTTTATTCTTTTAGTTCCTTAGCAACACCTAAAACAAGAAAATTATATTTAAAAGCTGATTTATTTAAGGGTCTTGATTTGAGAGATATACGCTTAAAAGGAGGGGTAAACAATAAGGCTGTATCTCGTGAAGAGTATATGAAATTTTCATCTATGTTGGATAGAATAGAAGATAAAGATGAATATGTCTCTTATGATTTTTTGAAGAAAATGTATGATTGCATGGATGTTCAGTAATAATGTCTTTGTGAAGGTTAAAAATAAGTTGTTCTGACAAGGATATTGAATATGTCACCTGCTTGTTAGTTTTCCTATCTTTACGTTGTAGAGAGTTTTTGTTTATAATACCAGAAAAGCCCCAACCGGACAAATATCTGGAAGGGGCTTTGTAATTATCCTCTCATCATCATAATATCAGATCGAAGCTCAATATACTCCTTGTACTTCTCTGGGTTATTTACATAGTCAATTACACGAGAGATAGCCATGTCGGCCTGTTTCTGTCTGACCTTGGTATAATACCGTATTACTCCTTTGGATTTATCTGAGTGTCCCAAACAATAATCTATAATTCCGTCAGGGATACCGATTTCAGAAGCATACTGGGCAAATGATTTTCGGGCAGAGTAGTAGACTACCTTTTCAGTAATTCCAAGTTGCTTTGCTAGAACCTTCAAAAGACGTGTGATGTATCTGATAAAGTTGTCATAGGAAAACTTATATCCAAAATCTAAAAGTCCTGTATTCTTGTTCATCCATCGTTCGGCAATTTCTTTAGCCGGGTAGGGGATAGTCAGCCTTATCATCGTTGAACTGTTAGTTGTGTTCTTAACCTTAGTTCTTATGTATTCCAAATCTAGCTTGCGGAAATCAATCTGAAGCAAGTCTATCAAGTTAATCCCTCCAAGATAAAAAGACAAGCAAAATAAGTCCCTTGCTATTCTCAACCTTCTTTCTTCAGGGTTTGATAACCTTATCTTGTTAAAGGCTTTGAGAGATATGTCAAGCTCTCTAACTGGAGCGGATGATATTTGGAAATCTATAAATGGATGTACTTCATACTTGACCATCCGTTTCTTTATCCCACGGTTTATGATTGTCTTGGTATTCCTCATCATGATTCCGTTTGTGGATTCTCCAACCTTTTTGGTTTTTCGAAGAAATTTAGAATATCCCTCTATAATTTCAGGAGTAATATCTGCTAATAGAAAATCCCCCTTGGTGAACTCTGTAAAATACCGTCTATTCCTTTCCAGCATTTCAGCATATTTGTAGCTTCCATTTTCTTCCAGCTCTTTCTCATAGTTGGTACATACGCTTTGAAAGGTAGCATTGTCTTGGCCGGCACTGCTCTTCATAAGCATATTTTTCAATTGCTGACAAGAGTAGATGGATTGATTTTTGATTGAATCAAGTTTTTCCTGATATTCATTTAGTAGATTCCTTAACTTCATGTTTATCATGGAAGCATCCGGGCGCTTCACAACTTGTCCATTCTTAAATTGGGATTCATTGTCAATAATGAAGTTTGTAACAATGTAAGAAGTCTCATGTTTGTGGCAAACGGCTACTCTGATTTTATGTCTGCCATCCTTGAGAACTTTTGCTTTGAAGATTGTTAATTTTAGAGTTGCCATAATAGATTAAAAATAAAGGATACGCAAAGGATACGCATAGAACCTCAAAAGTGAGAAAGGAATCCTTTTTTTAATCTAAGTAATGAAGAAAAGCCTACTATCTTAATTGCTAATAACCAAGATAATAGGCTTTTTATTCTTTGTCGGGGTAGCGGGATTCGAACCCACGACCCCCTGCTCCCAAAGCAGGTGCGCTAACCGGACTGCGCTACACCCCGAATCCCATTAATCGTTTCTCGATTTTGGTGCTGCAAATTTACAGCTTTTTTTTATATCCACAACTATGCTCCCATATTTTTATCAAATTCTTTAAGGAATCATATTTGTTTACCGATGTTTTATTTTAATTTTGCAAAGACAATTTTTCATAAGAATGTCGGAGTATAATCAACGAAAATAAATCATATAATAATGTATAGAACGAATACGTGCGGAGAATTGCGGTTGAACCATGTCGGCCAAAAGGTAACGTTGGCAGGGTGGGTACAACGCAGTCGCAAAATGGGCGGAATGACATTTGTCGATCTGCGAGACAGATATGGTATCACACAGTTGGTCTTTAATCAAGAAACAGATGCCGATTTATGCGATAAAGCGAATAAATTGGGGCGTGAGTATGTCATACAGGTGACCGGTACGGTAACGGAACGGTCAAGCAAAAATGCCAATCTGCCGACCGGTGAAATAGAAATCATAGCCGAAAATTTGGTCGTGTTGCATACCGCAGAGACACCGCCTTTTACCATCGAAGACGAATCGGACGGAGGAGACGATATTCGCATGCAGTATCGTTATCTCGATTTGAGACGATCGGTAGTACGCCGTAATCTCGAATTACGTCACAAGATGGCATTCGAAGTCCGCCGTTATCTCGACGAATTAAATTTCTTGGAGGTGGAGACTCCGGTGTTGATCAAGTCTACTCCCGAAGGGGCTCGTGATTTTGTAGTGCCTTCAAGAATGAATCCGGGAGAGTTTTACGCGCTCCCTCAATCGCCCCAAACATTGAAACAGTTATTGATGGTATCGGGATTCGACCGTTATTTCCAAATCGTGAAATGTTTTCGTGACGAGGATTTACGGGCAGACCGTCAGCCCGAGTTTACTCAGATAGACTGTGAAATGTCTTTTGTCGAGCAAGAAGATGTTTTGAATATTTTTGAAGGTATGATTAAACACCTGTTCAAAAAGATTCGTGGCATTGAGTTCAACGAACCGTTTTTGCGTATGACATGGGCCGACGCCATGAAATACTATGGCAGCGATAAACCCGATATGCGCTTCGGTATGAAATTCGTTGAAATGAAAGATTTAACCGAAGGACATAATTTTGTGGTGTTCGATAGTGCCGAATATGTGGGCGGTATCTGTGCCGAAGGGTGTGCGACATATACCCGTAAGCAACTCGATGAATTGACCGAGTTCGTCAAACGTCCACAAATAGGAGCCAAAGGGTTGGTCTATGTCCGTTTCGATGAAAACGGCACGCCAAAGTCATCGGTCGACAAATTTTATTCGGCAGACGATTTGAAAAAGTGGGGCGAAAGATTCGGTGCAAAACCGGGCGACCTGTTGTTGATATTAGCTGGTCCTGCGATGAAAACCCGTAAGGCTCTTTGTGAGCTGCGGCTGGAAATGGGCTCTCGTTTGGGGTTGCGGGATAAAGATACATTTGCACCCTTGTGGGTTATCGATTTTCCCTTGTTCGAATGGGACGAGGAGACCCAGCGCTTCTATGCCATGCATCACCCGTTTACTTCCCCGAAAGCGGAAGATATCCCTCTATTGGATAGCGATACCGGAGCCGTCAGAGCGAACGCTTACGACATGGTTATCAACGGTGTCGAATTGGGTGGCGGGTCTATCCGTATACACGACAGTGAATTGCAAGACCATATGTTCCGTTTGCTGGGATTTACCGAAGAGCAAGCATTGGATCAGTTTGGCTTCTTAATCAATGCATTCAAGTATGGAGCACCACCTCACGGAGGTTTGGCGTTCGGTTTGGATCGTCTGGTCTCGATGTTCGCCGGATTAGATTCTATACGGGACTGTATTGCATTCCCCAAAAACAATTCCGGTCGAGATGTTATGCTTAATGCACCTTCTGTTTTGGCGGAATCCCAGTTAGAAGAACTATGTATAAAAGTGAACCCGAAGAATTAGAGATTCGTGATAATAGTTAACGATATCATAAAGGCGATAGAATCGGTCGCTCCATTGAATTGGCAAGAATCCTATGATAATGCAGGATTGCAAGTGGGCGGTCGGTTTCAATCGGTTTCGGGTGCGGTTGTTTGTCTCGATGTCACGGAAGCCGTAGTCGACGAAGCTATCTCTATGGGATATAATTTGATTATATCTCACCATCCTTTACTCTTCAAGGGATTGAAATCGATAACGGGGAATAGTTATGTCGAGAGGATTGTCATTAAAGCTATTCAACACAACATAGCCATTTATGCAGCCCATACCAATCTCGACAATGCCCCGGAGGGGGTATCTTACAGAATGGCTCGGAAACTGGGATTGACCTCGATTCGAGTTTTAGACCCGTTATGCGGCCGACTGATAAAGCTGGTTACCTATGTACCTTCGACTCATGTCGAGAGCGTAAGAAGCGCTCTTTTTGAAGCAGGAGCCGGTCATATAGGGAACTATGACAAGTGCAGTTTCGGACAAGAAGGGACTGGGACGTTTCGTGCGGGAACTTATGCTAATCCATATTGCGGTGCGATAGGGGAGTTTCACCGGGAACAAGAGACACGCTTGGAAGTGATAGTTCCTATACATGTACAAGAAGCGGTTATCGATGCGCTGAAAAGGAGCCACCCGTATGAAGAACCGGCATTCGATTTGATTCCGTTATCCAACCGATGGGAACAAGTCGGGAGCGGTGTTGTAGGAGCCTTACCGGAACCTGTCGATGAAGTGTTGGTCTTGGAAAAGCTGAAAGAAATTTTTAAGACTGGTTGCGTAAAACATTCTCCATTGCATAACCGAAAAATTTCACGAATAGCTTTATGTGGAGGAGCCGGATCCTCATTGATGACAAAAGCAGTCATAGCCGGAGCCGATATGTTTGTTACAGGAGAGATTCGTTATCACGACTATTTCGAATTTGAATCTCGTATACTATTGGCCGAAATCGGTCATTATGAGAGCGAACAATATACAAAAGAAATTTTTTGTGAGATAATTCAAAAAAAATTCCCTACCTTTGCAATCCATTCTACACAGGTAGATACAAATCCGATAAATTATTTGTAAAGTATGGCTACTGACAAAACAAAAGCAGAGAAAGAATATACAGTGGAGGAGAAGTTGAAAACACTGTATGATTTGCAAACCATTCTTTCGGAAATCGATAGAATAAAAACATTGAGAGGTGAGCTTCCTCTTGAAGTTCAAGACCTTGAAGATGAGATTGCCGGTCTTGAAACTCGTATCAAAAACTTTCATACAGAAATAGAAGACCTTAAAGCTGCTGTGTCGGCTAAAAAAGTAGAAATACAAAATGCCCAAACGCTTATAGAGAAATATACCAAGCAGCAGGATAACGTGCGGAATAATCGAGAATTTGATTTTCTGTCGAAAGAAATCGAATATCAAACGCTTGAAATTCAATTGTGTGAAAAACGTATCAATGAATTTATCGCGGCACAAGAGGCCAAGAGTAATGAAGTCGCAGCTTCGGAGGAGATTTTACAGGATCGCCAACATATTTTGAACGAAAAGAAAAGCGAACTTGATGAAATTGTTTCGGAGACCAAACAAGATGAAGAAAAGCTGAGGGAAAAGGCCAAGAAACTTGAAAATAAAGTAGAGCCTCGTTTGTTGTCTGCATTTAAGAGAATTCGTAAGAACGCACGCAATGGTTTGGCAGTGGTTTATATTCAACGCGATTCTTGTGGAGGGTGTTTCAATCGTATTCCACCTCAAAGACAGCTCGACATCAAAATGCGTAAGAAAATTATCGTTTGCGAATATTGCGGACGTATTATGATTGATCCGGAACTTGCAGGAGTGAAAGATGTAAATTAGTAGAATTAAAATTATTTTTATAAGAAAAAGGTCATTCATTTTCAGAATGACCTTTTTTGTCTGACTTTATCACCCGTTTTAACAGGGTTATTTTGCTATTTATTAAGAAAAGACACGTTGGCTAAGTGCTTCCAAAGCTCGCTTTTTATCATCACGACGCATAACGAACGACACATCGCAGTTATCTCCGTAAGAGATCATTCGTACAGGAATATCTTTTAAGGCTTCGACTATTTGATGTTCAAAGCCTACATTATACCATTTCAAATCGCCCACAACGCAAATAATTACCATATCATCTTCGACCGAAACATCGGCATATCGTTCCAGCATAGAGATTATTTTCGGCAAATGCATCTTATTGTCGATTGATAAAGATATTTCCACATTAGACGTTACGACTAAATCGATAGGTGTGTGGGATTGTGCAAAACAGTGAAATATTTTTTCGAGGAAACGGTAACACGGTATTTTATAATGGGAGCGCAACTTAATATAAGTTACGTTATCTTTGGCTGCAACAGCCTTTATTTTCCCGGTGTCGGCAGTATCGGAAATAAGCGTTCCCGGAGCTTGGGGATTCATAGTGTTGAGTAACCTTACAGGGATATTTTTTAATTTGGCCGGAAGGATACATGTCGGATGCAAAATCTTTGCACCGAAATAAGCGAGCTTGGAGGCTTCGTCAAAAGTCAGAGTACGCACTGGTGCTGTTGCCGATACTACTCTTGGGTCGTTGTTGTGTAGGCCGTCTATGTCGGTCCATATTTGTATCTCACATGCATTCAAGGCAGAACCCAATAATGATGCAGTATAATCGCTACCGCCTCGTTGTAGGTTGTCTATTTCACCGGATACGTTACGACAAATATAACCTTGCGTAATAAACAAACGATTATTGGGATAGTGTTTTAATAATTTGCATACATTCCTTTTGATAAAGTGTATATCGGGCTCTCCGTTTCTGTCGGTACGCATGAACTCAATCGCAGGAAGCAGAACCGACACGATTCCAATTTCTTTCAAATAAATATGCATCAGTCGAGTTATCAGTAATTCGCCCTGTGCCAGTATGATTTTTTCTTGTTTTGAAGAAATGGGAGATTGAGCTATTGTTTGTAACGATGAAAAAGAGCATAGAATAAACTTTTTAGCTTCTTCTATGCTCTTTGCAGAAAGATAGAGCTTATCGGCGACTTCAATATATTTGATTTCCAAACACTTAATGTCTCGCTGTGCACCGTCGATATCTCCATTAAATAGTAATGAGGCTATTTTTGCCAATGAATTGGTCGTGCCCGACATTGCCGATAGTACGACCAGATTCAACTCATTATTACAAATAAGATTTGCTACATGTTTGATTCTCTCGACGGTTCCTAATGAAGTTCCTCCGAATTTCAAGATTTTGAATTTTTCTTGTTTACGATCCATTTTCTGCTTTTCCATTTCTCACATGTCTCTATTACAGAGTTTTCGTTTTATACTTTGCAATTAAAATACCATAGTTTGAAATTTATATAATTGTTTGATTTATAATTAATTATTAAATTCAAATATAAAGGCAATATTTCCAAAATGGAAAAAGACCATATCGTTATGATAGATACGGTCTTTTTGTGATTACATTTACAAAGTATACCGAGTATTGATCAATTGATTCGTACCGGCTGTATAGGTTGCTGTTTTATCAAATCGAGTGGAACCGCTTGATATTTTACACGATTAAAATCGATGGCTTTCAAGTCTATGCAACGAATGTCGCTATTATACATAGTACGATAATAGATAACTCTGTGTGTAAGATCTGTCGATGATGTCCATTGTGTGGCACTCGGTATATCGGTAGGCGTTTCACTTTCAGAAAACTCTATACCGATAGGTATATCAAAGTTGTTCAAAATGTGAAAGCTCTGTATAACAGTTTCTATCGCTGTTTCTTTTTGTGGAGAAGAAGTCTGGTAAAAAGCGGCACGTATGAATCTTGATGGGGGAGTGACATCACCGGGAATGCCGAGGAAACCACTGCCTGCACCAAATGAGGAAAGTTTTATATTTCCGAGTGTCCTCGGATTAGTAGTCCCGGGATAAAGATTGATGTAATTATTCAGATTGGTCATATGCCAGTCAAAACCGGGAGAATTGGTAAGTATTCCTAATGTATTTTCATAGAAATTAGGTTGACCATCAACAATCTCCAATACGATTTGCTTTCCTGTAATATCTGCCATTCTCCAATGAACGGTTGAGGCTCTCGGGTCAATCGGCACGATGTGTATCTTTTTTATAGCTTTCATAGCTTCGTCTACCGTTGAAAAGTTTCCCAATATCCATGATACTAATTGTAAATCGGCTATACTGGAATCTTTTAGTCGGGGATCATAATTCTCATATCGACCATATCCGGGAAAATAAAACAATCCGGCAGATAGTCCGGCCTCATTTAATCCTTCTGCTACAAATTCCTTTTGTTCGACGGATAACCCGATATAACCGTAACGAGCCGTAAATTTCATTCCCGATAGCTTTCCTCCGGGAATATAGGAATACTGCTCGTAACCACGAGGAACGACAACATATTGGCTATTTAAATCGCTGCCGCCCCATTCGATTGTTCGGGCAAGAATCATAGAGTTATCTTTTGTTGTTAAAGTAATGCCGGTACAGGCTTCTGAGACTTGAACTTGAAATAGAATGACAACAATCGTTATCCATAAAGAAATCAATTTTTTCATTTTTGTTATGTTTGATTTGAGAGGAAAATAAAGTATAAAAAGAAATGTATTTATAATTGTTGGAATCCAAATATACTTAATTTTTTAATATTAACAAGATATATTTTTATTATGAGTATGAAGCAAGCTATAAAATGTCAGTTCATTTTTTAAACATTCTTTATCTCTAAATTGTTTTGCCAATAATTTGGAATATAAGGTAATGATATTCAGTGAAATTTAGTACATTTGTACTAAATATAAATTTTATGCTTTGGTGTAAACCAAGCTCTATGTACTTTTACCTCGGTTACAATTTGTATGATGAATAGGTATATTTGTATTCCTTTATGTCTCTTTTTATTGAGTGCCTGCAATCCGAAAAAAAGCGATCGACCAAATGGGTGGTATTATATCACCGATCGTGTAGAAGACAGTATTTCTTCAGAACCTATCGTGGCTGTTAATGATTTTGAAGAAATAAAATTAGATTCGGCAGAAACCTCAAAAGGTAAGTTCGTATATCAAATTACGGGCCACGTAGCAGCTGATTGTGTAGAAAAGTGGGCAGATGCGACAGAACATTCGATAGGGAAACGAATTGGATTTGTTTTTCAAGATGAAGTTATTTGCACCCCATGTATCAATTGCCGCATAGAGACCGGTAGTTTTGCTATATCTGCCCAAGACACAGATATAAAATCTATATATTGGCAAATTGTTCGAAAAATTCACAGCCGATAAGAAAAAAATCCTATCGGCTGTGCCTCTATGATAAATTATAACGATTAGAATCGGAAACTAACATATAGGTATGCGCCAAATACTTTCCAGTCTTGATTGTCTTCATCTATCTTATAGGAAGTCGTACCCCAACGATATTCGGAGCCAAGAGATATAACTTTGTAAGAGTCTGCTAAACCTGTATTAAAATAAGATCCATAGTTCAGTCTAATATATATCGGTAGGTAGTCGAGAAGCTGACGACGAGTTTACCCGACGTTTGCAAACCTGTGGATATACGGTTATAGGACAACCACGGCTTACCGGTAATGGATTTTATGAAAGTACTATACTCGATCCCGGAAGGTAACAATGTCGAAACTCCCGAATAATGAATTAGAAAATCCCAATCAACTGATAAAAATTTCGGGTATCACAGTCTGAGTGTCGGGAATAGAATATTTTTCTAACAGTTGAAAGCAGTGTCGTTGAGAACGGAACTTTGCTTCCCGACTTTGAACATAGTGATTTTCTAAATTTTCGTCTATATAACAAGCCTTGACATTATCTTGTAGTTGAAGAGATATAATCGATAATATTTCATTTTTTATGCTTTGGTCGAATATGGGAACAGCAGTCTCAATGCGTCTGTTCAAGTTCCGTCGCATCCAATCTGCCGAAGAAAGGTATATATCCTCATGTCCACCAGCGTAAAAACACCAAATACGCGCATGTTCCAAATAAGAATCAATTATGCGAATCATACGGATATTGCGACTATAAGGTTGGTTAGGAACTAAGCAATTAATACCTCTTACGATCAAATCTATATGTACACCCGCTTCGCTGGCATCATAAAGAGCATTTATCATATTCGTATCATGCAGCCCATTCATTTTTAATATAATATGGGCTTTCCGACCTTGACGAGCCTCTTCGATCTCAAAATTTATTTTCTGTTTCAGCACATCGACCATGTTGAATTGAGCGACCAATAAAGTCTGGAAATATCGGTCGTTTGACGAGCCGTCTAAAATGGAAAATAATTTATCCAATTCGCTGGTAATTTCCCTGTTTATAGTGAACAGACCCATATCCGAATAAATTCGAGCCGTATTTTCATTAAAATTCCCTGTACTTAAAAAAGCATAAGCTTGTGGTTGATTTTTGTGAAGCGTAGAACATTTAATCAATAATGCTTTTGCATGCACTTTTAATCCGGGAGTACTATACACCACGCGAATCCCAGATTTTCGCATCAATTCGGAAGTTATAATATTGTTTTCCTCGTCGAACCGTGCCTTTATCTCTACATATACAGTTACTTGTTTTCCCTTCTGTGCTGCATAAAGTAAACGATCTATGATTTCGGAATTTTCAGCGACACGGTATTGGGTGAGTTTTATGTCGGTAACATTGGGATTATCGGCCGCCTCGGTAAGAAAACGGGTTAAATAATTAAACGACTGATATGGAAAATGAATTAGAAAATCCCGTTGCCGAATGACTTCGAACATGGTTGGTGCACTATCGAATACCGGTATCTGCATAGGCGAGGGGAGTACTTCGCTTAATTCTTTTCCGGTTAGATTCGGTAACTTCGATAAGTCTTCCAAATTAAGGTACCTCCCTGATCGAATACACTGTCCGTGAGGAATATCATAGGCGTCACAAATGTATTGCAGCATATCTAAGGGCATACTACCATCGTAAACCAGTCGATTGGCATTCCCTATTTTCCTCTTTTTTACGCGCTTGCGTACCGCATCGACGATGTTGGCCACCTCTTTGGCTTCTATGGAAAAATCTGCATCCCGAGAGACTCTTATCGCATAGTGGGAATCGATAATAAATCCGGGAAATACGACATCTAAATTTAAGGCGATCATATCGTCGATAAACATCAGATAATTTTTGCCATCGTGAGGTGTGAGATTTATGAAACGAGGCACTTTACTAAATGGTATCTTTATTTGGGCATAAAACGGTTGCCTATCGAGATCTACTTTCTTGTACATTTTTATGGCCAAATAAAGTCGATTGTCTCGTAAAAAAGATACAATATCGTTTTTTAGGATCAAGACCGGTTGTAGGAAAGGGAATACCTCTTCTTTAAAGAAATTACGAATCTCTTCTTGATGACAATTTTCTATTTGTTCGTTGTGATACAATACCATTCCTTCTTTTTCAAGTTCAGGTATAATCTCGTTGAAAAAGAACTTATTGAAAATATCTACTTGTCGATTTACTTCTTGATTGATTGCGCTCAGTGTATTTTCTGCCTGTCGTTTATCCTCGGTGCTTTGCAGCGGATCAGATAGTATTTGGTGATATTCCGATACCCTCACTCTATAAAATTCTTCTTGATTGGATTGATAGATAGACAAAAATTTTATTCGGTCAAATAACGGAACCGTATGATCCATAGCTTCCATTAATACTCTGTAATTAAAAGAAAGCCAACTTATATCGCGTTTAAAATATTTTCGAACATTTTCCATAGTGGTTTATGTTGATTAAGTAACGGTAAATATACAAATAATGTACGTTTGTACAAATTTTTTTCTAAATTTGCACATAGTACAAACAAACTTCTCTCAATAAAAAATAATAGAGAATGGATCATAAATCTTTTTTAATACAATTACAATCCCGATTGGGCAAAGATAAAGGAGAAATCGACAGCTACATGTCTGCATTTCTTCAAATTTTGAAGGAACGTTGTTCTCAGATGGACACTGTGGCAATACAAGGATTCGGGTTATTCGAGCCCAAAAAGAAATTGGAACGAGTAGTCGTGAATCCGTCAACCGGTAAGCGTATGCTTGTCCCTCCCAAGATGATTCTGTCATTTAAACCGGGGAGTGCTATTAAAACTAAACTTAAAATGTTGTCTTCCAAATGAACGAAAAAATATCTTTTCCCGATTTGGTTGGATTGCTTTCTTCAAAGATGAATATCACGAAGAAAGAAGCTGAAACTTTTTTGAAAGAATTTTTTACTGTTTCAACAGAAATCATAACTTCCGGTGAAGAGTTGAGAATAAACGGGTTAGGTTTATTTAAACCTATATGGGTAGAAGCCCGAGGAAGTATCAATATTCAAACCGGAGAACCTGTGGAGATACCGGGGCACTATAAACTGTCTTTTATTCCTGATAAAGTACTGCGTGAAGCTGTTAATGCCCCATTTTCCAGCTTTTCTGTCGAAGTCCTCAATGATCATGTGCCGATTGAGGATATGACGGCCGTTCCAAGTCAAGATATAGATGAAAATAACGACATTTGTAATACCGAAAATGTAGAACTACAAGATTCAAAAGAAATTCGAGAAAAAGAAGAGGAAGATGAACCCATAGAACCGGCTCATGAATATATTCAGGAAGATAAATCAGCCGATGAAGAATCTTCTGAATCTACTGTATCATCACAGGAAATAGAGAAATTTCAAGAGGAAATTATTCAACCCGAATCAGAGACGAAAGTAGAAGAAAAAGAGGAAGATTGTTATGAAGATTATTTGCGGAAATCGGCTTCTCGAAAGTCATTCTGGTGGGGTGTACTGTCCGCATTCGGCATTATTATAATATGCTTGGCCGGAGGTATATTTTTTATGGGAAATGATAGCCCTTATGTTGTGAAAATCGGAGAATATACTCTGTCTTTGGGAAAGCAGTCGATCGATTCGCGACCCATGAACAACAATCCCGAATCGGTTGTTCTACCGGAAAATAAAGATACACTTTCAGAAATGGAAAAGGATTCTGTCCTTAAAGACTCGGTAATCTCGGCTTCTCCCCTCGCAGCGCCTGAGGTCAAGCCGGTTATAGAAACTATTCGATCAGGAGTATTTCTGACGACATTGGCTCGAAAATATTTTGGGCATAAGGCATTTTGGGTGTATATTTATGAAGAAAACAAGGACGTGATTAAAAATCCTAATCAAGTTCCGATTGGGACTCGTTTAACCATTCCAAGTGCATCGAAATATGATATTGATGCAAACAATAGGACTTCTGTCGAGAAAGCTAAGGCATTAGCCGCGAAAATACAGAGTCGTTATGAATAAATATCAACAGAGTCGTTAGCTGAATAAGTTAGCGACTTAGTCTTTTTTAAGTGAATAGTTAGCCATTTTTAACGCGATTGGGTATATATAGAACCAGTGTATGGCTAATTTTGCGACAGAGAAAGTCAAAAAACGTATAAATTAAAAATACAAAAAGATAAAACGTATGAGTGAAACAGTAGATATTCGGGAGTTGAACGATCTGATCGCCAGTAAAAGTTCGTTTGTGAATATGATAACACAAGGCATGGATCAAGTTATTGTCGGTCAAAAACATTTGGTGGATTCACTGATGATAGGATTGTTATCCAACGGACATATCTTGCTTGAAGGTGTACCGGGGTTAGCAAAAACTTTGGCTATAAAAACATTGGCTTCTCTCATTGATGCAAAATATAGCCGCATACAATTCACGCCCGATTTACTGCCTGCCGATGTCATGGGTACGATGATATATAGTCAGGCAAAAGAACAATTTCAAATCAAGAAAGGTCCTATTTTCGCCAATTTTGTTTTGGCAGATGAAATTAACCGGGCTCCGGCAAAAGTACAAAGTGCGCTATTAGAGGCCATGCAGGAACGTCAGGTTACCATTGGTGAGCAGACGTTTAAATTAGACGATCCGTTTTTGGTTATGGCTACTCAGAACCCGATAGAGCAAGAAGGTACATATCCGTTACCAGAGGCACAGGTGGACCGTTTTATGCTTAAAGTAATCATCGGATATCCTAAAAAAGAAGAAGAGAAACTCATTATACGTCAGAATATAAGCGGACGAAAAATAGATATTAAACCCGTTCTGCAACCGTCTGAGATTATTGAAGCGAGAGAGATTGTCCAAAAAGTTTATATAGATGAAAAAATAGAACGGTATATTGTCGATATCGTATTTGCAACACGTTTCCCCCAAGATTATGGTTTGGGAGAGCTGAAAGAAATGATATCATTCGGAGCCTCTCCTCGTGCATCTATTAGTCTGGCCTTAGCAGCCCGGGCTTATGCATTTTTAAAACAACGGGGCTATGTTATTCCCGAAGATGTGCGAGCCGTTTGTCACGATGTATTGCGTCATCGTATCGGGTTGAGCTACGAAGCCGAGGCCAACAATATGACCGCAGAAGAAATTATTAGTGAAATACTCAACAAGGTAGAAGTTCCCTAAACGATGTTCGGGATATAATTTATGGAAACCAGTGAGCTGTTGAAAAAAGTTCGTCATATCGAGATAAAGACGAGAGGGCTTTCCCGTAATATATTTGCGGGGCAATACCATTCGGCTTTTAAAGGTCGGGGTATGGCGTTCTCCGAGGTCCGAGAATATCAGTATGGCGATGACGTAAGAGATATAGACTGGAACGTGACGGCACGTTACAATAAACCTTACGTGAAAGTATTTGAAGAAGAAAGGGAATTGACAGTCATGCTTTTGGTCGATGTCTCTGCCAGTAGAAATTTTGGAGCGGTAGGAGAGGCCAAACGTGAGATGATGGCCGAAGTCGCTGCAACTATTGCATTCTCGGCTATACAAAACAACGATAAGATAGGTATGATATTTTTTTCCGATAAGATAGAAAAATTCATACCCCCCAAAAAGGGCCGCAAGCATATTTTGTATATCATACGAGAACTTATAGACTTCCAACCCGAGAGTACAGGAACCAATATAAGTTTGGCTCTGGAATATATGACAAACGCGATCAAGAAACGATGCACGACATTTTTGATTTCTGATTTCGTAGACGGGAACGATTATAAAAATGCTTTATCGATAGCTAACCGTCGTCACGATTTGGTGGCAATACAAGTATATGACCGACGTGAAACTCAATTACCCGATGTAGGATTGATTAAACTCCAAGATTCCGAGCGAGGGTGTGAGCAGTGGGTAGATTCGTCTTCGGCAAACGTGCGAAACCGATATGCCGCTTGGTGGAATTCGAGACAAGAAAGAATGCTTTCGACTTTACGTAAAAGTAGAGTCGATTTAGCGACTATCGCAACAAACGATGATTTTGTCGTAGCCCTTATGACTCTCTTCAAGCGAAGAGGGTAGATTAAAAATCTATGTATATATGAAAAGAAGGTATATAATATTACAGTTGTTAGGTCTTTGTTCTGTATTGCCGGTATTTATGGCAACTGTATCTGCCCAGAATAATATAGTCGTGCGAGCCCAAATGGATTCTGCCGCTATTATGATGGGAGATCAAACTACGGTGCGATTAGAGGTTTCTCAGGATAAAGATAAATTTGTGAGGTTACCCATTATTCAAGATACGCTTGTTACAGGTGTAGAAGTGTTGAAGGTGTCCAAACCCGATACGATTGATTTGAAAAACAATCGGATACAAATAAATAATGAAGTTCTTGTCACCTCGTTCGATTCGGGACTTTATTATCTACCTCCGTTCAAATATGTCATAGAAGACGATACTTTCGAGACTAAGGCGTTGAGTCTCAAAGTAGTACCGGTTCCGGTTGATACAACTCATGCAGAGTTCGATATAAAAGGAGTAGATGCACCACCTTTCGTATTGATGGATTACATTCCGTCGTGGGTAATATATTTATTGGTCGCTTTAATCGTCATAGCGGCAGGAATATATGCATATTGGCGTTGGGGCCGGCGGAAAAAAGGCGAAGAAACTATCGATGAAAAAATGTTGGTCCCGCCTTATGACCGGGCAATACAAGCTTTACACGAATTAAAGGACTCTAAACTTTGGCAACAAGGTCAGGAGAAGGCCTATTATACGACTTTAACGGAGATTCTTAGAGAGTATATCGACGAACGATTTCATATCAATGCAATGGAAATGACCTCTTCTCAAATTATTGAAACATTGCATCGTAACGAAGAGACAAAAGCTGTCAATCGGCAATTACGAGATATTCTTGAAATGGCCGATTTCGTGAAGTTCGCAAAAATGAGACCCCTGCCGGACGACAATGAGCAGGTAATGCGTTATGCCGAGACTTTTGTTGAAGAGACTAAACCGGAAGAAAAGGCTCCTGAATCCGAGAATCAGACTTCCGAAAAAACGGAATGAAAAGAGATGTTGAACGAAGGTTGATAACAGCCTTTAAAATAATTTGAAAATGGTATTTGCGAATCCTTTATATTTACTTCTGTTGTTATTGATTATACCGGTAATAGCATGGTATATTCTTAAACAGAAGCGTATGCAGGCTGCACTACAAGTCTCTACTACACAGCCATTCGATAAAATGCCGCGTACATACAAAATTTACCTGCGGCATTTCAATTTTGTTTTGCGCGTTTTGGCAGTGGTTCTTTTGATTATTGCATTAGCTCGTCCCCAATCTACCGATAGCTGGCAAAATTCCTCTACCGAAGGAGTGGATATAGTGCTTGCCCTTGACATTTCTGGAAGTATGTTAGCCCGCGATTTCAAACCGGATAGAGTAGAGGCGGCAAAAGATGTAGCTGCACAGTTTGTTTCCGGTAGAGAGCACGACAATATAGGCTTGGTGATCTTCGCCGGGGAAAGTTTTACCATGTGTCCGATGACAACAGATCATGCCGTCCTTCTTAATTTAATGAAAGATGTCCATTGCGGTATGGTCGACGATGGAACCGCAATCGGTGATGGTTTGGCAACCGCTATTAACAGAATAAAAGACGGACCAGCCAAGTCGAAGACAATCATACTGCTGACCGATGGTACGAACAATGCCGGTGATATTGCACCGGCGACCGCAGCACAAATAGCGAAGTCGTTTGGAATCCACGTTTATACGATAGGGGTGGGAACAAAAGGATTAGCGCCTACACCGGTTCAGACACCGTATGGCATTACATATCAGAATATGCCGGTCGAAATGGACGAAGAGGCCTTGAAGCAAATTGCAGAGACAGCAGACGGAAAATATTTCAGGGCAACGAACAAAAACGTCCTCAAAGGTATTTTTGAGGAAATAGATAAATTGGAGAAAACGAAGCTAACAGTTAAAGAATTCAGTGTAAAAGAGGAAGAATACACTATTTGGGCATTAATGGCTCTCTTATGCTTAGGTTTGGAAATTGTTCTTCGTCATACGTTATTGAAAAATATTCCTTAAACAGAAGTTGATTATGTTTCGATTTGCACAACCTGAATACCTATATTTATTGATCATTGTTCCTATATTGTGGGGACTGTTTATCTATGGGCGTTATCGGTCCCGACGTAATTTGGCCAAGTACGGTAATCCGTCGGTGCTGGCTCCTTTGATGACCGATGTCTCAAAATATAAACCGTGGATTAAATTTATTATTCAACAATTGGCGTTTATTGTCATTGTATTTATGTTGGCGCGGCCCCAGTTCGGTTCTAAACTCGAAACCGTAAAGAAACAAGGAGTCGAAATTATGATAGCGCTAGACGTTTCCAATTCGATGATGGCGAAGGATATAGCGCCTAATCGATTGGAAAAAGCAAAGATGATGTTGTCAAAACTCGTAGATGAATTGGACAACGACAAGATAGGTCTTATTGTTTTTGCAGGAGATGCTTATACTCAGTTACCGATTACATCGGATTTTGTGTCGGCTAAAATGTTTTTGAATACCATTAATCCTAATATGGTTCCGACACAAGGTACAGCTATTGGTCGGGCTATTTCTACTGCGATGAATTCATTTACACCCAACGAAGGGGTAGATAAAGCAATCATTGTCATAACCGATGCAGAAAATCATGAAGACGATGCTGTTCAAATGGCAAAAGCTGCGGCCGAAAAAAATATTAAAGTAGATGTAATCGGTATCGGGTCGTTGGAAGGTGTTCCTATCCCGACCGGGAACAGTGAAAATAACTTTATTAAAGACAGAGACGGTAATGTTGTTATTTCGAAATTGAACGAGTCTCTCGGCCAAGAAATAGCAAAGGCAGGAACTGGTATTTATGTTCGAGCCGATAATACCAATAGTGCATTGAGAGCCTTGACCTCAGAAGTAAAGAAAATGAAAAAAGCCGATATTGAGAGTAAAGTCTATTCGCAATATGATGAACAATTTCAGGGGCTGGCGTGGATAGCATTGTTGTTATTAATAGTAGATGTGTTTATTGTAGACAGAAAGAACAGTTGGTTAAAAAAGATAACCTTCTTTTCATAAATATGTTGAGATATGAAATCTATCAGATATATAATGTATTTTGTGTTGATGAGCATGACAATGAGTTTGCTCGCACAAGAGAATGCACAGGCTGTTGCGCAAGGTGAAAATAAAATAGATGAAAAAGTAGAACGCAATACGATTAGAAAAGGGAACGGATTATTTAACGATAAAAAATATACCGAAGCTGAGATCGAATACCGTAAAGCTCTGGAAGCTAACCCTTCGTCGGAAATTGCAACATACAATTTAGGTGCGGCGCTTTACAAACAGCAGAAATGGAATGATTCTCGTAACGAATATAGAAAAATCGTACAAGCATCGTCCGATTCTTTACGAGCAGCACACGCTTGGCATAATCTTGGAAACATATCGTTCCAAGAAAAAAATTATGCTCAAAGTATAGAAGAATATAAAAATGCTCTCCGACGAAATCCGAAGGACGACGAGACACGTTACAACCTCAGACTGGCACAATTGCTGTTAAAGAAACAACAACAAGAGCAACAAAATCAAGATAAAAACGACGACAAAGACCAGCAAGATAAGAACAAAGATCAACAAAAAGACCAAAAGCAAGATCAACAAGAGCAAAACAACAATCAAAATAACCAAGATAAAAATAAAGATCAACAAGAACAAAATAAACCACAGCAGCAACAACCGCAACAATCTCAAATGTCGAAAGAGAATGCACAACAAATTCTCGATGCGATTCAACAGGACGAACGAGATACACAAGAAAAAGTCCAAAAAGCGCTGATGCAGCAACAAAAACGTAAAAAGACCGATAAAGAATGGTAGAATCATATAACATAGTTATATAAATAGTTATGAGAAGATATTTAATAATGTTTGGGGCTTTGGTCTGTATGGCAACTCTGTGGGCCGATAATGTGCGGTTTGCAGTAGATGGACCCAGACAAGTGATACAAGGGCAACAATTCCAATTGGAATATACTTTGTATAATGCATCAGGTAAAGATTTGAGGTTACCTGAATTTTCTGGCTGTAAAGTATTATATCAAGGAACGAGCTCAGGCACGAGTGTATCTGTTGTAAACGGTAATGTCGATAGACAAACAACAGAAACACATGTAATTACTTTGAGAGCGGAAAAAGAAGGTAGCTACACTTTTGCACCGGCTACAATCTCGGCCGATGGGCGTACTTTTTCTACCAATACATGGAAATTAACGATACTTCCTCCCGATAAAACATCGTCCTCGGCAGGCGGTGCTTCGAGACAGTCGATGGGAGAAGAAGCTGGAAATACGGAATTGTTTATTCGAACCGTACTTTCGAAGACAAAAGTATATGAACAAGAAGCATTGCTGGCAACGATAAAATTATACACTCGGGCATCGGGTGTACAAGCAGAGAATTATAGCTTCCCTTCATTCGAAGGATTTGTGGTACAGGATATAGACTTACCTCAAAACACGTCGTTCGAATTGGAAAATTACAATGGGGTGAACTATAAAATGGCGATTTTGAAACAATGCCTTTTGTTCCCTCAACGTACCGGGAAAATAACTATTAATCCGGGGAAATTCGACTTTCAAGTAGAAACATATCAACTCGTTAATGGACCGTTTGGCCCAATGAGAGTTCCACAAGGAGTAAGTCGATCTGTTAGTTCGAATGCTGCTTCTGTCGAAGTAATGCCTCTACCGGCGGGTAAACCGGTCTCATTTATGGGAGGAGTAGGTAATTTTACATTGAGTAGCTCGATTAGTTCTACACATGTGAAAGCAAATGAAGCAATAACTTTAAAATTGATATTCAAGGGTTCGGGAAATTTGAAATATATGAAAAATCCCGATTTGAAATTACCCAACGATTTTGATACTTACGACCCCAAAGTAGATGTTTCGGTAAAAGCTACGACAGGAGGAGTTAGTGGTACTCGGACAGTAGAATATACTACGATTCCTCGTTTTGCGGGTAAATTCAAAATACCGGCAGTAGAGTTCTCCTATTTCGATACAAAATCCAAACAATATAAAACTTTACATACAGAAGAGTATGAGATTACAGTCGAAAAGGGTGCTTCTGGCGAGGGAGGAAAAACCGTTTCTAATTTTTCCAACAAAGAAGATTTAAAATTACTGAACCGAGACATTCACTACATTAAATTAAACAAGATGAACTTGGTGCAGACTCCTTCGATATATGTAGATAATTGGAAATATTGGTTATGGTATATTTTACCGACATTGGCTTTTTGTATTTTTGTACTTATAAATCGCAAACAAGCAAAAGCGAATGCCAATGTCGCTCTGATGAAAAACAAAAAGGCCAATAAGGTCGCGTTGAAGCGATTGAAAGTTGCAGGGAAATATCTGAAAAATCATGACAAAGAACATTTTTACGACGAAGTACTCAAAGCCATATGGGGATATTTGAGCGATAAACTCAGCCTGCCGCTTTCTGAACTTACTAAGGACAATGTTGCAACCGAGCTGGAAAAATATGGGGCAGGAGAAGATCTAATATCTACGTTTAATGATATCCTGAGTCGATGTGAGTTCGCTCAATATGCACCGGCACAATCAAATGAAACTATGGAGGAGTTATATTCACAAACTCTCGATGCTATAAGCAGAATGGAAAATACAGTAAAAAAGTAAAATAGGGAAAAATGAAAAAGATATATATTTATTTACTTTTTGTAGTTATAGGAATATCGCCTATATATAGCCAGACAACTTTGACACAAGCCAATGAAGCTTATGGGCAGGAAGATTACATTAAGGCAATAGAATTATATGAGCAGACATTAAGAGAACAAGGCGTATCGTCCGATTTATATTATAATTTAGGCAATGCTTACTATAAACACAATGAGTTTGCGAAAGCAATACTAAATTACGAACGAGCTCTATTACTGAATCCCGGTAATGAAGATGCCCGTTTTAACTTAGAGATGGCCAATACCCACATCGTTGATAAAATCGATCCGGTAGGTAAGTTCTTTCTTTCCGTATGGATAGATTCATTACGCAATTTTTTGTCATCGAATACATGGGCTGTCATAGGAATAGTTTCATTTCTATTGTTTATCGGAGGTTTGTATTTATATCTGTTCTCCAAATCTGTCAAAGCAAAGAAATTCGGTTTTTTTGGAGGAATTATACTTTTCTTGATTGCTGTTCTTGCCAATTGGTTTGCATGGGGATTGAATAGTAAGTTAAAAGCCCGCAGTGAAGCCATCGTATTTGCTGCGACTGTTCCGGTAAAAAGTTCTCCGGCAGAAAGTGGAACAGACCTCTTTATTTTACATGAAGGGACTAAGGTCTCTATATTAAGTAAATTGGGAGACTGGTCCGAGGTCAAGATAAGTGACGGAAATCGCGGGTGGTTACCCTCTTCGTCAATAGAAATTATCTAATTCTATGTCGATACTTCAACAATTAATAGAATGGGATAAAGAATTATTACTATTTTTAAATAGTATACATACCCCGTTTGGAGATAAATTCATGTGGGTATATACAGGAAAATACACATGGATACCTTTGATATTATCTCTTCTATTTGTCCTATTCAGAAAAAATTGGAAAGAAGCTCTATTGGTCTGTGTAGCTCTTGCAATAACCATTACATGCTGCGACCAGTTCGCTTCTACTTTGTGTAAACCTTACTTCGCCAGATTGAGACCAGCCCGTGATCCTGAATTATCCGAATTTGTGCAAATAGTAAATGGTTATAGAGGCGGACGTTATGGATTCATATCCAGCCATGCCGCGAATAGTTTCGGAGCAGTGGTTCTGTTATCCATGATTTTTCGGAATAAATTTTTTGCATTCACATCGCTCCTTTGGGCTATTGTAAATTGCTATTCACGCATATATTTAGGCGTTCATTATCCGGGTGATATCTTAGCGGGGATAATTTCGGGAACAATTATTGCTGTCATAATTTGTATTGTATTAAATGGATTCCGAAGTTTTTTGTTAAATAAAAAATTCTTGAACAATAGGGAATCGCCATACATAAAAGATCCCGATATACGAATAACGACGGGAGTAATCTATTTAAGTGTACTCTGCATAGCTGTTTATGCCTTGATTGCAACATATTCTTGATGCTTCATAAAATTTTACTCACAAAATTTGGATATAAAGAAAATAGAGCATAAATTTATTGCGTATTCAATTGAGTACAATTAACCAAATAATTAACCATAAAAACATTACCCTTATGACTAAGACAATCACATTTAACGAACTTCGTCGCATCAAAGACAGTTTGCCAGATGGTTCAATGCATAGAATAGCAGATGAGTTGAATGTTACCACACAGACCGTACGTAACTATTTCGGAGGCAGTAATTATTCATTTGGGAAAAATTGCGGCCTTCACATAGAACCGGGGCCCGACGGGGGAATCGTAGTCCTTGATAATACGCAAATATACGATATGGCAATTCGTATTCTTGAAGAAGAAAATAAAAAATAAAAGGGATAAATTGACAATGAAAAAAGACAGGTTGATAACGTTGGCGATTCATACTTATCCAAAGGCTCTTATTTTAAAAGGCGTTTTGGAAAGTCAAGGAATAGCTGTCGTAATTCAGAATGTCAATTTATTAAAACCAGTTATATCCCCGGGGGTGCGAGTGCGAATTAATGAGAAAGATTTGCCTCACGCCCTCGAGATTTTAGAAACTGATCCGGTGTTTGGGAAATCAGAAGTTTCTGACAAACCACAGAAAAATAGGATTCTTATACCGATTGATTTTTCTGATTATTCTTTACAAGCATGTCGATTAGGTTTTGATTTTGCGGCTACCCATCAAGCAGAAGTTGTATTACTACATACTTTTTTATCTCCTTTCTCCACAGGGTCACTCTCCTTGACAGAGACAATCTCCTATGAATTAAAAGAGAGTGAAGAACATAAACTATTATTCGCAAAGGCCAATCGGGAGATGGCAAACTTTTGCGAAAAATTGCAGCGATTGATGACAGATGGAGATTTTCCTTCTGCACCATTCATTTATAGGGTGTGTGAAGGTGTCCCTGAAGATACGATAATCTTAATGGCAAAGGAATTGAATCCATCGCTCATAGTTATGGGTTCGAGGGGAAAAACTCGTAAAGAGATCGATCTAATAGGGAGTGTCACGGCAGAAGTAGTAGATTCCGGTAATTTCCCGGTGTTCGCTGTCCCAGAAGGATTTACTCATACTTGTATGAACGAAATAAAAAACATTGCTTTTTTTACTAATTTCGATCAACAGGATTTAATCTCTCTGGACACGTTCATGCGTTTATTCGAAAACTATTCGTTTGGTATAATGTTTTTACATTTAACGGAAAAAAGCGATGCATGGACAGAAATTAAATTAGCTGGTATTCGAGACTACTGTCAATCTCATTATTCGGGAAGAGAAATAGATTATAAGATTATTGGTGAGGAAAATTTTTTAGATAACGTAGAAAAACTTTTTCATGAATCGGCCATAGATGTTATGGTTGTTCCCAATCGTAAACGAAATATATTTGCACGTCTTTTCAATCCGAGTATCGCTCACAAAATGTTATTTCACACCGACACTCCATTAATAGCCATTCCTTCTTGAATAAATTTTCGACAATGACACCTGTTCTTTCTAAGAAGAAAGAGGAGGAATCTTTGTCAGTAATTATTTCGACGCCACAATTCTCAGGTGACGTTTTGTCAGATTTTAAGCAAATAAATCTTTTGGCATAGATTTGGATATATATATAATGTTCTCACGAAAGCGAGAACATTATATATAAAACGAAACATTAACTAAAATAAAAAACGATGAAGATTAAACCATTAGCAGACAGAGTATTGGTACTTCCAGCTCCCGCAGAAGAAAAAACAATCGGTGGTATTATTATCCCCGATTCGGCAAAGGAAAAACCCCTCAAAGGTAAAGTGATCGCCATTGGTAATGGTACGAAGGACGAAGAAATGGTGGTAAAACCCGACGATACTGTTTTATATGGCAAATATGCAGGTACCGAAATCGAGTTAGATGGTGAGAAATATCTGATCATGAAACAATCCGATATTTTAGCTATTCTTTAATGTGTTTAATGTTTAACTTTATTAGGTAAAGAACTATGGCAAAAGAAATTAAATTCAATATTCAAGCTCGTGAAGAATTGAAAAAAGGAGTCGATGAATTGGCAGATGCCGTTAAAGTCACTCTCGGTCCTAAGGGTCGTAATGTAATTATTGAGAAAAAGTTTGGTGCTCCTCATATTACAAAAGATGGTGTGACAGTTGCCAAAGAAATAGAATTGGAAGACCCATTTCAAAACATGGGTGCTCAATTGGTAAAAGAGGTTGCTTCTAAAACAGGCGATGATGCCGGAGACGGAACAACGACAGCAACAGTATTGGCACAAGCCATCGTAAACGTAGGCCTTAAAAACGTAGCTGCCGGAGCCAACCCCATGGATTTGAAACGAGGCATCGACAAAGCCGTAGCCAAAGTGGTAGAAGGCATCAAGGCTCAGGCTCAGGAAGTAGGCGACGATTTTGAGAAAATCGAATCGGTTGCTCGTATCTCGGCCAACAACGATAGCGAGATTGGCCAGCTCATTGCCGAGGCTATGAAGAAAGTGAAGAAAGAAGGTGTTATCACGGTAGAAGAGGCCAAAGGTACCGATACGACTGTCGATATTGTAGAAGGTATGCAGTTCGACCGAGGATATATTTCTCCTTACTTCGTTACGAATACCGAGAAAATGGAGTGCGAAATGGATACTCCGTATATTTTGATCTACGACAAAAAGATTTCTGCCTTGAAGGATATGCTTCCCGTTCTTGAAGCTACGGCACAAACAGGTCGTCCTTTACTGATTATAGCAGAAGATGTCGATAGTGAGGCTTTGGCAACTTTGGTTGTAAACCGTTTGCGCGGGTCTCTCAAAATCTGTGCTGTAAAAGCTCCCGGATTCGGGGATCGTCGTAAAGAAATGCTCGAAGACATAGCTGTTTTGACAGGTGGTGTAGTTATTTCTGAAGAAAAAGGATTGAAATTGGAATCGACGACAATCGAAATGTTAGGTCGTGCTGAAAAGATTACGGTAAACAAAGAGAATACCACGATTGTCAACGGTATGGGAAGCAAAGATTCCATCGCTGCACGCGTTGCCCAAATCAAAGCCCAAATAGAAACGACAACCTCCGATTATGATCGTGAGAAACTGCAAGAACGTTTAGCCAAATTAGCTGGTGGAGTCGCAGTTCTCTATATTGGAGCCGCTTCCGAAGTCGAAATGAAAGAGAAAAAAGACCGTGTAGACGATGCATTAAGCGCTACAAGAGCAGCTATTGCCGAAGGCATCGTTCCGGGTGGAGGTGTTGCATACATTCGTTGTATCCCCGCATTAGATGGTTTAAAGGGAGCAAATGAAGATGAAACGACAGGTATTGAAATTGTAAAAAGAGCCATAGAAGAACCTCTTCGCCAAATTACCGCTAATGCCGGAGTGGAAGGTGCTGTTGTTGTTCAAAAGGTTAAAGACGGAGAAGGAGACTTTGGATACAACGCCCGTACAGATACCTATGAAAATTTCTTTGCAGCAGGCGTTATTGACCCGGCTAAGGTAACTCGTGTAGCTCTGGAAAATGCAGCCTCTATCGCAGGCATGTTCTTGACAACAGAATGTGTGATTGCCGATAAGAAAGAGGAAAATCCTGCACCCGCTATGCCGGCTCCCGGAATGGGCGGCATGGGTGGAATGATGTAATTCCTCGATTTCCTGACAAATAATAAGAAAGGGAGTATCTGAAAAGATACTCCCTTTCTTATTATTTATAAAGCATATTCGATATTTATTGTATTTTTGTGATGTGAAAGTCATATATATCGTTTTAGGAAGTATCTCTCTGTGTTTAGGAGTTATGGGGATTTTTCTACCTTTATTACCTACAACACCATTTCTTTTGTTATCTAGTATTTTATGGTTCCGTGGTTCCCCGCGACTATATAAGTGGCTATTGAATCATAAACGGTTGGGGCCATACATTCGAAATTTCATGGAAAACAAAGCTATCCCTCTACGAGTAAAGGTTATCTCCGTTTCATTAGTTTGGCTGACTTTGCTGTATTGTTCATTTTTCATGGCTGGAAATATATGGTTAGCAACTCTTTTTATAGTTTTAGCGATAGGCATAACTTGGCATATTCTTTCATATAAAACATTGAGTAAATAAAAAAGAGGGTATCTGAAAAGACACACTCTTTTTATCGATCATCAATCTTTTATTGCTATTTATATTCGTCCCAACTTTTGATTTGTATATCATCGATACTCAAACTGCAAAATGCCTGAATAAATGCCGATGCCAATCGAGCATTTGTAATAAGCGGGATATTAAAGTCAATGGCGGCTCGGCGTATCTTATATCCGTTATCCAACTCTTTTTGAGTTAGATTCTTGGGAATATTGACTACCAAATCGATTTGTTTATTGTGCAACATTTCTAATGCCTGAGGCTCATGGTCACTTTCACTAGGCCAGTATACTTTCACCGCAGGAATGCCGTTATCGGTAAGGAATTGGTGAGTCCCTCCTGTTGCAAATAAATTATATCCCTTTTGATACAATAATTGCGCAGCTTCAAGCATATCGGCTTTCTGCTTTGTTGTTCCCGTTGAAAGTAAAATATTCTTTTGGGGTATTTGATATCCGACCGAAAGCATAGCCTTTAATACCGCTTCACTCGTATCGAGCCCTATACAACCGACCTCGCCGGTCGAAGCCATATCCACACCCAATACAGGGTCGGCCTTCTGTAACCGGGAGAACGAGAATTGAGATGCTTTAATCCCGACATAGTCTAAATCAAATTCGTTTTTATTCGGTTTTTCCACAGGAAGCCCCATCATTACTTTGGTAGCTAACTCGATAAAATTAATTTTCAATACTTTCGATACAAAAGGAAAGCTCCGAGAAGCTCTCAGGTTACATTCGATGACCTTGATATCGTTGTTCTTGGCTAAAAATTGGATATTGAAAGGCCCCGATATGTTAAGCGCCAGAGCAATCTGTCCGGCAACCTTCTTGATGCGCCGCATAGTCTCGACATACAATTTTTGAGGTGGAAATTGTATGGTCGCATCACCAGAGTGAACACCGGCAAACTCAATATGCTCGGATATGGCATAAATCAGGACTTCACCATTACGGGCAACAGCGTCCATTTCTATTTCTTTGGCATTCTGAATAAATTCACTCACAACGACAGGGTGTTTTTTAGAAACATTAGCTGCCAATTGTAGGAACTGCTCCAACTCCGTATTGTTCGAACAAACATTCATTGCCGCACCGGAAAGCACATAAGAGGGGCGAACCAACACCGGATAACCGACTTCTTTCACGAAATCGTAAATATCTGACAACGAGGTCAGTTCTCTCCAACGGGGTTGGTCTATACCTAACGAGTCGAGCATAGAAGAGAACTTGTGACGGTCTTCTGCATTATCAATGCTCTTGGCTGTCGTCCCCAATATATTAACATGCTGCTCGTCAAGGCGGGTAGCCAAATTGTTCGGTATTTGACCTCCGGTCGAAAGAATAACCCCATGAGGATTTTCCAATTCGAGAATATCCATTACCCGTTCAAAGGTCAATTCATCGAAATAGAGTCGGTCACACATATCGTAATCTGTCGAAACAGTCTCGGGATTGTAGTTTATCATTACACTCCGATAGCCCTCTTTACGTATTGTGTTCAACGCTTGGACTCCACACCAATCGAATTCCACCGAGGAACCTATACGGTAAGCGCCAGATCCCAATACGACAATAGATTTTTTGTCTCCGAGATATTTCACATCGTTGGCAATACCGCTATAAGTCAAATAAAGGTAATTGGTTTGAGCCGGATACTCGGCTGCCAACGTGTCGATCTGTTTTACAACAGGAACAATCCCCAATGATTTACGATATTCACGCACCCATTGCATATGGCAATCTTCCATTTTATCTTTCCAAATGGCTCGTGCTATTTGGAAATCGGAGAACCCTTGTATCTTCGCCCGACGTATCAATTCCGCCCCGGCCTTTTTATCACTTTTGATTTGTGTGACCGATTCATCGAGAGTCTCCAACTCCTGAGCTGTACGAACAATGTTCATTAATTTTTGCAGGAACCAGCGATCTATTTTCGTTAATTCATGTATTTGATCGACGGAATACCCTGCACGCATGGCTTTGCTGATCACGAATATCCGCTTATCCGTCGGTTCATGCAATGCCTTGTCGATATCAGGAATAACCAAATCTTTATTTTCAACGAATCCATGCATTCCTTGACCAATCATACGGAGTCCTTTTTGAATGGCTTCCTCGAATGTTCTGCCGATAGCCATCACTTCTCCGACCGATTTCATACTTGATCCGAGCTCCCTGTCTACACCTTGAAATTTTCCCAAGTCCCAACGAGGAATTTTACATACGATATAATCAAGAGCTGGTTCAAAGAAAGCACTGGTCTCTTTGGTGACCGAGTTTTTCAAATCGAACAACCCGTATCCCAATCCCAATTTTGCTGCAACGAAAGCCAAAGGATATCCGGTAGCCTTAGAAGCCAAAGCAGACGAACGACTTAGCCGTGCATTCACTTCGATGACCCGATAGTCTTCCGATTTAGGATCGAACGCATATTGTACGTTGCATTCTCCGACAATACCGATATGGCGTATAATCCGTATGGCTAATTCGCGCAATTTATGATATTCGCTATTGGTTAATGTCTGAGAAGGCGCTACCACGATACTTTCGCCCGTATGAATCCCCAACGGGTCGAAATTTTCCATATTACATACTGTAATACAGTTGTCGTAACGATCTCGAACGACTTCATATTCTATTTCTTTCCAGCCTTTCAGCGATTTCTCCACCAGTATTTGTGGGGAAAAGGAAAGCGCTTTCTCTGCTTTTACACGCAATTCTTCCTCGTTATCGCAGAAACCACTGCCTAATCCTCCTAATGCGTAGGCCGCTCTAATAATAATAGGATATCCCAACTCGGAAGCTGCCTTCGCTGCATCTTCTATCGAATTGACAGCCTCGCTTTTAATGGTTTTAACATCAATCTCATCTAACTTTTTAACGAAAAGTTCCCGGTCTTCGGTATCCATAATCGCTTGAACCGGAGTTCCCAACACTTGTACGTTATACTTTTCTAATATTCCAGATTGATAGAGTTGAACACCGCAGTTGAGGGCTGTTTGTCCCCCGAAAGCCAGAAGTATCCCTTCGGGTTTTTCTTTTTGAATGACACGTTCTACAAAATAGGGGGTAACCGGCAGAAAATAAATTTTATCTGCCACTCCTTCCGAAGTTTGTACCGTCGCAATATTGGGATTAATAAGAATAGTCGTGATACCCTCTTCTTTGAGCGCTTTCAATGCCTGTGACCCAGAGTAGTCAAATTCACCCGCTTCACCTATTTTCAAGGCTCCGGAGCCCAACAATAATACTTTTTTGATTTTCTTTATTTCAGCTTGATTCATAAGGCTTTTTATTTCCGGATTACAACATATTTACAAACTCATCAAATAAAAACTCCGTGTCGGTTGGCCCGCTAGCCGCTTCCGGGTGGAATTGCGCCGAGAAATAAGGCTTCGATTTGTGCCGTATTCCTTCATTCGTGCCATCGTTCATATTGATAAACAACGGTTCCCAATCGGATCCAAGAGTCGAATTATCGACTGCAAAACCATGATTCTGAGAGGTGATAAAACACCTGTTCGTCCCGACTTGCCGCACGGGTTGATTGTGACTTCGATGACCGTATTTAAGTTTATAGGTGCGAGCACCTCCGGCTTTCGATAAAAGCTGATTCCCCATGCATATTCCAAATATTGGTTTGGTCCCATTCATGGCTTTACGAATATGTTCTACCGTAACATCGCACATATCAGGATCCCCTGGGCCATTAGAGATAAACAGCCCATCATATTCAATCGTATTGAAATCATAGTTCCACGGCACTCGAATGACTGTAACATCTCTTTTGAGTAGGCAGCGAATAATATTGTGTTTTACGCCACAATCTACCAATACTACTTTTTTATTACCGTTACCATATCGAATTACTTCCTTACAACTGACTTTGGCGACCAAATTAGTTAAATTAGGATCGACGAAATCAATATCTTCACCATCTTCGAAAACAATTTTCCCTTTCATGGAACCATGCTCTCTCAATAGTTTGGTTAACTCTCGAGTATCGATATCGTAAATTCCTACGATTTTTTCTTCTTTCAACCAATCGGCAAGGCTTTTATCAGCATTCCAATGACTGTATTCAAACGAGTAGTCCGATACGACCAACGCTTCGACATGGATTTTTTCCGATTCATAAAATCGAGACAATCCATTTTCCTCTTCACGACGAGGTACGCCATAATTCCCGATGAGCGGATAAGTAGTAACTAAAATTTGACCGGAGTAGGAGGGGTCTGTCAAACTTTCGGGATAACCCATCATAGCCGTATTAAAGACAACCTCGCCAGCAACAGGTTTTTCGTAGCCAAATGATTTCCCCTCGAATACGGTTCCATCATCAAGGATTAGAGAAGCCTTTCTTTTTGTTTGCATTACGATAGAATTATATTTTGTATTAGTAATTAGCTCGAATAAATATTGTGGATTTCTATCGTGAAAACCATGCAAAGGTAATGAAAAAATCCCTATTCTTCCGGTTTTATAAACATATTGTAAAAATAAATTTTTGTTATGCTATTATTCTGCAATAATATACAGATAGTTGTTTATATTATCGAAATATATTTATACAATATTTATATTTATATTTTATTATCATATTTATCAAAACGACTATTTTTGTCTCAAAATAATTACAATTAGTTCTTAAAAGCTAAATTGTAGTATCAAAAAGAATACTCTTATGAGATTCACAAAAATGCAGGGTGCAGGTAATGATTATATTTATCTGAATGGTTTCGAGAAATTACCGGCAGATTTAAGTGCATTATCTCGACGAATGAGTGACAGGCACTTCGGCATTGGAGCCGATGGGATAGTCGTTATTATGCCCTCAGATCATTGTGATTTTCGAATGAGAATGTTCAATGCAGATGGTACAGAAGCAGAAATGTGTGGAAACGCCTCTCGGTGTATAGGAAAATATGTCTATGACAAAGGACTGACTTCCAAAACCCAATTGACTCTTGAAACGCTGGCTGGAATTAAACACCTGATTTTAGATGTAAAAAATGGAACCGTAAATAGAGTTTCTGTCGATATGGGAAATCCTATCCTATTTGTCCCGAAAATTCCTGTAAATACATCTTTGAGTGAAATTATATCTTATCCGTTAGAGATAGAGAATAATACATTCAATATAACTTGTGTTTCGATGGGAAACCCTCACACCGTCATTTTTCTCAATGAGATGGAGCGATACGACTTACATCATATAGGAGCGCTCATAGAACACCATGAACTGTTTCCTAAAAGAACCAATGTCGAGTTTGTAGAAATTTTATCTCCCGACCATTTAAAAATGAGAGTTTGGGAGCGTGGAACGGGCGAAACCCTCGCTTGTGGAACCGGAGCTTGTGCTTCGTTAGTCGCTGCTGTCCTAAATGGAAAGGCTAATAGAAAAGCTGTATTACACTTGTTAGGTGGAAATCTGGATATTGAGTGGAATGAAAAGAATGATAGAGTTTATATGACAGGAGAGGCCGTTACGGTTTTTGAAGGAGAATGGAACAATAATATATAGGAAAAATGGCATTAATCAATGAAAATTTCTTAAAGTTGCCCGAAAGCTATCTCTTCTCCGATATAAAAAAGAAGGTCGAAGCATTCAAGCATCTTCACCCCGACGCTAATATTATCAGTTTGGGCATAGGCGATGTAACGCGCCCGATTGCACCGGTTGTAATAGAAGCCCTGCATGCTGCCGTTGATGAAATGGGCGATTCGAAAACATTCAGGGGGTACGGACCGGAACAAGGGTACGACTTCTTACAGAAAAAAATTATTGAAAACGATTATATACATCGGGGAGTCGACTTAGCCCCTGACGAAATTTTTATTAGCGACGGAGCCAAAAGCGATATCGGAAACATCGGGGACATTCTGAGTATGCAAAATAGGGTGGCCGTAACCGATCCCGTTTATCCGGTATATATAGATACCAACGTGATGGGAGGTCGAGCCGGAAATATAGCGAAAGACGGACAGCACTGGGATAATATCATTTATATACCTTGCATATCTGAGAACAATTTTATTCCTGAACCTCCTTCGGTACGTCCCGACATTATATATCTGTGTTATCCCAATAATCCAACAGGAACCACGCTGTCAAAAAACGAATTGGAAAAATGGGTAAACTATGCTCTTGAAAATGAAACACTCATATTATTTGACTCTGCTTATGAAGCTTATATTCATGACGAGGGCATACCGCACAGCATCTATGAAGTAAAAGGTGCCAAACGAGTGGCCATAGAATTTCGAAGTTTCTCAAAAACGGCCGGATTCACAGGCCTACGATGTGGATATACAGTTGTCCCGAAAGAATTAAAATTGTACGACACTTCTAAAAAGAAAGTAAATATCAACCGTTTATGGAATAGACGCCAAACTACGAAGTTCAATGGGACATCGTATATCGTACAGCGGGCTGCCGAAGCGACTTACAGTCCAGTCGGCAAAATACAAATACAAGAATCTATCGACTATTATATGCGTAATGCCAGCCTTTTGAAAGATTGTCTTCAAAAGGTCGGATTACAGATTTATGGTGGAGATAATGCCCCATATATTTGGGTAAAGACTCCTAATGAATTATCTTCGTGGAAATTTTTCGATCGATTGCTTTGTGAATGTCATATCGTAGGCACTCCCGGGGTAGGATTCGGCCCGTCGGGGGAGGGATATTTCCGATTAACGGCTTTTGGCAGATATGAAGATACGATAGAATCGATTTCACGAATTCAAAATTGGAAGTTGTAACGAAAAGAAAAATATCAAACCAATCTAATAAGTTCAATTATGTCAATGCTAAGATTTAAGGTAGCAAAGGAAGCATTCAGCCGGAAAGCAGTTCCCGTTAATGAACCCAAAGAACGGCCTTCTGAATATTTCGGGAAATATGTCTTCAACCGGGAAAAGATGTTTAAATACTTACCTAAAAAGACGTATGAAGCAGTTATAGAAGCGATAGACAACAGTACCCCATTGAGTAGAGAGGTGGCAGATAGTGTCGCTGCCGGTATGAGGAAATGGGCTCTTGAAATGGGGGCTACCCACTATACACATTGGTTTCACCCGCTTACAGATGGTACGGCTGAAAAGCACGACTCCTTTATTGAGCATGACGGGAAAGGCGGAGTAGTCGAGGAGTTCTCGGGAAAATTGTTAATTCAACAAGAACCCGATGCTTCGAGTTTTCCGAATGGCGGTATTCGCAATACTTTCGAAGCTCGGGGATATTCGGCATGGGATATATCTTCTCCTGCATTCATTCTCGATAAAACATTGTGTATTCCTACCATATTTATATCCTATACGGGGGAATCTCTCGATTATAAAACACCGCTATTAAAAGCATTGAATAGCGTAAACAAAGCGGCAACGGCCGTATGTGGATATTTCGATAAAAATGTAAAGCACGTCTATTCCTATTTGGGTTGGGAACAGGAATATTTTTTGGTCGATGAAAGTTTGTATGCGGCTCGTCCCGATTTGGTACTTACCGGCCGAACTCTCATGGGACACGAAAGTGCCAAAAATCAACAATTGGAAGATCACTATTTCGGGGCTATACCTTCACGAGTAGAAGCTTTCATGCAAGACCTCGAAATCGAGTGTCACATGTTGGGTATCCCGGTTAAAACCTGTCATAATGAAGTTGCGCCCAATCAATTCGAAGTTGCCCCTATTTTTGAAGAGACCAATTTGGCCAACGATCACAATTTGTTATTGATGTCGGTAATGAGAGAGGTTGCCCGTCGGCACAATTTCAGAGTCCTTCTCCACGAAAAACCATTCAAAGGAGTTAACGGATCGGGGAAACATAATAACTGGTCGTTGGGGACAGATACCGGCGTATTACTTTTTGCTCCGGGAAAAACTCAGAAAGAGAATTTACAATTTATCACATTTATAGTTAATGTGATGGCTGCCGTTTATAAATATAACGGATTATTGAAAGCAAGTATATCGTCTGCAACTAATGGACATCGTTTAGGGGCCAATGAAGCACCACCGGCTATTATTTCCATTTTCATGGGAAAACAGATCAGCGAGGTTTTAGAAAAGTTGGCAGAAAGTACATCAGATGACGTTTTGAACATGAGCGGTAAGTCGGGATTAAAATTAGATGTCGCTCAAATACCTGAAATTCTAATGGATAACACCGACCGTAACAGAACTTCGCCCTTTGCTTTCACAGGCAATCGTTTTGAATTCCGAGCCGTCGGCTCTTCGGCGAATTGCGCTTCGGCAATGATCGCATTAAATGCGGCGGTAGCCTATCAATTGCAAGACTTTAAGAAAAAAGTTGATGCTCTTATTGCCAACGGTAAAGAGAAAACCCAAGCCATACTTTCGGTTGTAAAAGATTTAATAACAGAAAGTAAAGATATTTGTTTCGATGGAAACGGATATAGCGAAGAGTGGAAGGAGGAAGCCAAGCGCCGAGGTTTGGATTGCGAGACCAGTGTCCCTTTAATTTTCGACAGCTATTTGAAAGACGATGTGGTGAAAATGTTTGAACAAACACATGTCTTTACGCAAGTCGAGCTACAAGCACGCAATGAAGTAAAATGGGAAATATATACAAAGAAAATACAGATAGAAGCCCGTGTATTAGGCGATTTGGCTATCAATCATATTGTTCCGGTGGCAACTCGTTACCAATCTCTTTTACTGGATAATGTATTCAAAATAAAGAGTCTCTTCCCGGCTGAAAAAAGCGAATTGATAGCCACTCAGGATATGGAGGTCATCGAGAAAATAGCATTCCATTTGCTGACTATAAAGGAAAAAGTACATGCGATGGTCGAGGCTCGTAAGGTTGCGAATAAAATTGAAAACGAACGAGAGAAAGCCATTGCCTATCACGATACGGTTGCCCCGCAACTCGATGACATTCGTTATCATATAGATAAACTCGAATTGATGGTCGACAATGAAATGTGGCCGTTACCGAAGTATAGAGAACTACTTTTCATTCGTTGATTTTCGGGACAGTAAAATTTGAATATTATAAAATGAGCTATAACAGAAAAAATAAAAATATCGGGTTATGGCTCATTTTTGTTTCTTGATTATTGATAGAACATTATATGACAGAAATTATTAAGCATGAGTGCGGTATAGCAATGGTGCGATTGTTAAAACCGCTCTCTTATTATCAAAAAAAGTACGGTTCATATTTATATGGGTTGAACAAGTTGTATCTTTTGATGGAAAAACAGCATAATCGGGGACAGGAAGGAGCCGGTTTAGCGTGCGTAAAGTTACATGCTCGCCCAGCCGAGGAGTTTATTTACCGTGAACGTGCCATCGGAACAAGTGCAATTCAAGAAATTTTCGCAAACATAAAGGAGCAAATCAAGAACACTCCTCACGATACGGCAGATGCCGACTGGGCAGCCCTACATTTACCGTTTGCCGGTGAGGTTTATATGGGGCACTTACGTTATAGTACGACAGGACGTTCAGGCTTATCTTACGTACACCCTTTTTTGAGAAGAGGAAATTGGCGATCGAGAAATTTGTTACTGTGCGGTAATTTTAATATGACTAATGTAGATGAGATTTTTAATAGTATTGTCGCACAAGGGCAACACCCGCGTAGCTACGCCGATACTTTTGTCTTGTTGGAACAAGTCGGACATGCTCTCGACATGGAGAATCAAAAACTCTATGACCGATATAAGAAAGAAGGATTGGACGACATCGCAATAACAAAATCGATCGAGGAAAATCTTAATATTGCCGATATTCTCAAAAAGCCGGCTCGAATTTGGGATGGGGGATACGTGATTTGTGGAATGACGGGCAGTGGCGATATGTTTTCTTTCCGCGACCCGCATGGCATACGACCGGCGTTTTATTATGCCGATGACGAGATTGTCGTCGTCGCATCTGAACGTCCGGTGATACAAACTACAATGAATCTATCCGTGGAGCAAGTCAAAGAATTACAGCCGGGAGAATGTTTGGTGGTAAACCGTAGGGGAAACATACACACAGAACAAATCCTGCCACCTCGAAATTACAGCGCCTGCTCATTCGAACGTATCTATTTTTCAAGAGGGAGCGATATCGATATTTATAAAGAACGGAAAGAATTAGGTCGATATTTGACTTCTCAAATATTGGAAAGCATTGATTATGACTTGGAGCATACTGTATTCTCATTTATTCCGAATACGGCCGAGGTCGCTTTTTATGGTATGCTCGAAGGTCTGAATAATTATTTGAGCGAGCAAAAATTCTATATGTTGCGCAATGCTACTGCTCCATTAAACGACAGTGAGTTAAAACATATACTTTCACTCAAAGTGCGTTCTGAGAAAGTCGCCATCAAGGATATAAAACTACGGACTTTCATCGCCGAGGGAGATACAAGAGACGATTTGGCTGCACATGTATACGATATTACTTATGGAACAGTACAAGCGGACATCGATAATTTGGTTATTATAGATGACAGTATTGTTCGCGGCACGACATTAAAACAAAGTATTATAAAAATATTGGACCGATTGCATCCCAAAAAGATAATCATCGTGTCGTCTTCTCCCCAAGTTAGATTTCCAGATTGTTACGGCATCGATATGTCCCGAATGGGAGAATTTATCGCTTTCAAAGCGGCAATAGAATTACTGAACGACAGGGGAATGCAGCATATCATCGAAGATGTATACAACAAATCCAAAGCACAGCAAAATTTCCCCAAAGAACAGATAACCAACTATGTAAAAGAAATTTATGCACCTTTTACCCAAAAGGAAATATCGAAGAAAATAGCACGAATGTTAACTTCGGAAGATATTACTTCACAAGTGGAAATCATCTATCAAACATTAGAAGGGTTGCATCAAGCTATTCCTAACCACCCGGGTGACTGGTATTTTTCAGGAAACTATCCTACTCCCGGAGGAAACAAATTAGTCAATAATGCTTTTATAAATTTCGTTGAGGGAATAGACAACAAACGACAGTTATAAATAGATTCAGACAAACAGAAATAAAGCAGGATAAAATAGAAAATTATCCTGCTTTATTCCACAGTGTGCAAAAATATGTTATTATTTATACGGATTATAAATAATATACACAGAAAATAGAATAGAAATCGGAACAAATTACGAAATTTGCAATCGAAATTAACACGATAAAATTTTTAGTATGCGATTGTCCGATTTGCAAACAGGAGATAAAGCTGTTGTTGTTAAGGTATTAGGCTATGGAGCATTTCGAAAACGAATTATCGAGATGGGGTTCGTTCGGGGACAAACGGTGCTTGTCGAATTGAATGCTCCATTGAAAGATCCTATTAAATATAAAATAATGGACTATGAAATCTCTCTAAGACGCAGTGAGGCTTCATTAGTCGAAGTTATTACTCCCGAAGAAGCGAATCAACTCGAAAATCGACAGGGAGAAAAAAACAAACTAAATGTAGAAAGTTGGAAAACCGAGGAAGACGACTGTATAGAAAGAGCGCTTACCCAAAGTAGTAAAACGATAAATATAGCTTTGGTCGGAAATCCCAACTGTGGAAAAACATCTTTATTCAACGTTGCCTCCGGTGCACATGAGCATGTGGGCAATTATAGCGGCGTTACGGTCGATGCCAAAAAGGGATTTTTCGAATATAAAGGTTATCACTTCAATATATGCGATTTACCGGGTACATATTCTCTTTCGGCCTATTCTCCGGAAGAGCTATATGTTCGCCGTTATTTAAAAAATGAAATTCCCGATGTTATTGTCAATGTAGTCGTAGCCTCCAATTTGGAAAGGAATCTATATTTGACCACAGAATTAATAGATATGGATTACCGCATGGTGATTGCTCTGAATATGTTTGATGAATTGGAGCAAAGCGGTGGAAAAATCGACTATAAGCATTTGGGAAATATGATTGGAGTTCCTATTGTGCCCACCGTATCACGCTCTGGAAAAGGTGTAAATCAACTATTCGATACCATTATCGAGGTATATGAAGGCCGTGATGAGTCGGTTCGTCATGTTCATGTCGGTTTAGGGAAAGTAATCGAAAACAGTATTACCCCTCTAAAAGACTTATTAAAAAAAGACCCTACTTGTAACCGGGAGTTCTCACCTCGATATTTAGCGATTAAGATACTCGAAGGAGATACGGAAGTCAAGCGAATGCTGGAAGGTTCCGAGTCCTATACCGAATTGATGAATATACGCAATGCAGAAGTCGAGAAAATAGAAACAACGCTTAATGAAGACATAGAGTCGGCTATTGCCAATGAAAAGTATGGATTCATATCGGGAGCTTTGGCGGAAACATATAGACCGGGAGATAAAGAGGAAGCGAAAACGACTCGTATTATAGACTCTTTCGTCACAAATAAACTATTCGGATTTCCTATATTTATTTTCTTGATGTGGCTGATGTTCGAGGCGACCTTTTCCATCGGGGCATATCCTATGGAGTGGATCGAAAATGGAGTCGCATGGTTATCCGAAATTATAGGTAATTATATGCCTTCTGGACCATTGAAAGATCTATTGATCGATGGTATTCTCGGAGGAGTAGGAGGGGTAATAGTTTTTCTACCTAACATTTTAATACTCTATCTGTTTATTTCGTTCATGGAAGACTCAGGATATATGGCTCGGGCCGCTTTTATCATGGATAAAATCATGCACAAAATAGGGTTGCACGGAAAATCTTTTATTCCTCTTGTTATGGGATTCGGGTGTAATGTGCCAGCCATTATGGCAACCCGGACTATCGAGAGTCGTAGCAGTCGATTGATAACCATTCTTATAAACCCATTTATCTCGTGTAGTGCCAGAATACCTATTTACATTTTGTTGGTAGGTACTTTCTTTCCTCAATACGCTAGTCTGGTATTTATAGGACTGTATTTATTCGGAATTATTGTTGCGGTTATTACGGCCAAATTGATGCGTCGGTTCTTCTTTAAAGTAGATGAAACGCCCTTTGTCATGGAATTACCACCATATCGTATGCCGACAGCGAAAGCTACTTTTCGCCACATGTGGAATAAAGCAGAACAATATCTACGCAAAATGGGTGGGGTTATATTAGTTGCCTCTGTCATCGTGTGGTTTTTAAGTTACTATCCACGCCCCAAAGCCTCTTATGAAAGAGAACTTACTCCTCATGAGCAAATGGAACAACAAAGCAATTCTTATTTAGGGAAAATAGGCCAAGCTGTTACCCCCCTTGTGGAACCATTGGGCTTTAATTGGAAAGTAACGACATCTTTACTTTCTGGGACAGCAGCCAAAGAATTGGTGGTAAGCACACTCGGTGTATTATACTCCGAAAGCGATGCCGACGAAACCATATCTTTGTCTCAAAAAATATCACAGCCGAATCCTGTTACGGGAGTTCCCGATTTCACACCGTTAGTAGCGCTTTCCTTTATGGTATTTGTATTACTGTATTTCCCTTGTATCGCCTCTGTCATTGCGGTAGCCAAAGAAGCGGGAAGTTGGAAATGGGGGACATTTACGGTGTTATACAATACAGGAGTAGCTTGGATCGTTTCATTCTTAGTCTATCAAATAGGACTACTAATTATTTAGTATGGATAAACAAACATTTTTGTCGTCTTATGAAAAAGACGGGTATCAAGTCATTGATTCATTTATATATGACAATATAAAAACATTTTTAGAGAGAAACAAACCTCGTAAAAATCATATAATTTGGATCGTTTTCATAAGCGGGTTCTTCATACTGTTTTTTATAGGATTCGCTATGGGAAAACTTTGGTCCGATTCGTTATCTTTCTCACAATTCGGGATACAGATATTGAAATGTGTCGTATTTTCTATTCTGGGTTGTGCTCTGATAATTCCGGTACATGAATTTATTCATTGGATTGCATACAAAAAAGAGGGAGCTAATGATGTACGTTTTGGAGCCATATGGAAGTCATTCGTGTTTTATGCAGCCGCACATAATTTTGCGGCCGACTATAAAACTTTTCGACGAATAGCTCTTGCACCCTTTTATATCCTATCGGTATTATTGGTACTATTATTTTTGTTCCCAGTACCTTTATGGGGAAAAATCTCGATCGCCGCAATATTATTGTTTCACATCGTTTCTTGTTCTGGAGATTTATCTATGTTATCTTATATGAAGCGATACAAACGCCGTAATGTTATTACCGTCGATGATATCGATAACCGTTTTACTTATTTTATGGAAAAATAAATTATGAATTCAACGATTCAATCTTTAATAGTAGGTATTATCCTCTTAATAGTTGTATTTTATGTTATACATAAGATATTCAATATGGTACGGAATCGCAAGGCGCCAACTTCTGCTTGTTGCGGGTGTAACAAACCTTGCAAGGTCGAAAAAATAGATAAGAAAAGATAGAAAAAAATAAGCTCGAATATTGGAAAATAGAAAAATATAATATACCTTTGCACTCGCAATCACTCAAAAGAATAAGGGTTCCTTGGCCGAGTGGTTAGGCACCGGTCTGCAAAACCGTTTACGGCAGTTCGATTCTGCCAGGAACCTCTAAAAAAGCTCACTATAAGTGAGCTTTTTTATTTTTAAATCAATCCCAAAAACGCCAAGCGAATCGTTTCATATCTACATATCCCTTTGGTGTAAACGATATTCCTTCTCGGGATAATAGTTCTTTCTGCTCAATCCAGTCGGGGACAAGTCGTCCTTGACAATTAACGACCCGATGACAAGGGATATTCAGGTTTTTAGGAACAAGTTTTAATGCTCGTCCTACCAAACGGGCATGCTGGGGATACCCCATTAAAACAGCGATACTTTTATAAGTTACCACTGTCCCTGATGGAACTTGACTAACTATATTATATACTTGTTCGTAAAAATTGTCGGGAACACAAGACATAAGCGTGGCTATAAATCCTTATAAAAAGGAATATCGGGTAAAAATGTATAGCTATTGGTGGTATAATTTATATGGCAACAATAATGTTTCATGCCATTAGAAACAAACAAATAGCTCACTTGCAATACAAGATTATAGCGAACGATCTGATCGAACGTTTTTTGTGTAATCTCGACATGAGGCGCTTTATATTCCGCTATACACAATGGATTCCCGTTTCGATCATAAACAATCGTATCACATCGGCGATTACATTTGTTGAGAGTCAAAGAAATTTCATTCCCGATTAACCCGCGAGGAAATTCTTTTTGATTAACAAGGTAGGCAACAAAATGTTGCCTAACCCATTCTTCGGGAGTCAAGGTTACATATCGCCTTCTCAATTCGTCGAAAATAAGAATCTTATCTTTTTCTTGTTTTACTTTATAGGGACACGGCGGTAAATTTAACTCGATCATCTCATATTTGATATTTGTTCTTTCTAATTATTTCTGTAAATTTACTCCAAAATTACATATTTATGAAGACAAAGCAAGAAATTGTCGAGAATTGGCTACCCCGATATACCCAAAGACCCGTTAAAGATTTTACGAAGTATATATTATTGACAAATTTCTCTAAATATGTCGAAATATTCGCTACCCATTTTCATGTTCCTATTTTAGGAGAGGACAGTAATATGCCTAGTGCATCGGCCGATGGGGTGACGATTATTAATTTCGGAATGGGTAGTGCCAATGCCGCTACGGTTATGGACTTATTAAGTGCCGTAAAACCAGAAGCCGTATTGTTTTTAGGTAAGTGCGGCGGTATAAAAAAGGTAAACAAATTGGGCGATTATATTTTACCGATAGCGGCCATTCGTGGGGAAGGAACATCGAACGACTATTTTCCACCAGAAGTCCCGGCATTGCCGGCTTTCATGTTGCAACGGGCAGTTTCCACAGCCGTCAGGAATCACCATCGAGACTACTGGACCGGAACGGTTTACACGACTAACCGTCGGGTATGGGAGTTTGACGATAATTTCAAAGACTATTTACGTCGCATACGTTGTATGGCTGTCGATATGGAAACAGCCACATTGTTCTCGGTTGGATTCGCAAATCAGATTCCGGTAGGAGCATTGTTGTTGGTTTCAGACCAACCGATGATTTCAACGGGAGTTAAAACAGAAGAAAGTGACAAAAAAATCACGCGAGATTTCGTAGAAGAACATGTATTGATAGGAGTGGAGGCTCTAAAATTGATCATAGATAAACGGACGACGGTGAAACATTTGAGATTCGACGAGGAGTAATTATGGCTAAAAAAGATACCAATCAGCATCTTGCCATTTTGCAAGACATTCGCAACAAAGTATTCAAACCCGTTTATTTACTCATGGGCGAGGAGTCGTATTATATCGACTTAATCTGTGAGACAATCATCGAAAATGCCTTGAAAGACTCGGAAAGGGATTTTAACCAAACCATTTTATACGGAGCCGATATCGACGATTTCGCCATAGTGGTCAATGCAGCAAAGCGGTTTCCCATGATGGCTGAACGACAATTGATTGTTGTTAAGGAAGCCCAAAATATCAAAGGGGTAGATAATCTTCTATATTATTTACAAAAACCGTTGATGAGCACAATCTTGGTCATTTGTCATAAAAATGGCTCGCTGAAAAACAAGAAGGTTGTCGCCGGCATTGAAAAAATAGGAGTAGTATATGAATCGAAAAAATTATATGACAATCAGTTACCGGCATTCATAAACAACTACGTAGTAGCGAAGAAACTGTCAATCGACCCCAAAGCAGCTTCTATGATGGCCGATTTTGTCGGGAATGACCTAAGTCGGCTTAGTAGCGAACTCGACAAATTATCGATTTCACTTCCGGAAGGGAGTCTTCGCATTACCCCCGAAATCGTAGAACGTAATGTTGGCATCAGTAAAGATTTCAATAATTATGAATTGCTGAATGCAATCATCACCCGGAATATATTAAAAGCGACTCAAATCATACAATATTTCGAACAAAATCCCAAGAACAATCCGCTGGTTGTCACGATAAGTGTATTATTCAATTTTTTTTCAAATCTAATGCTATGCTATTTTTCGACAGACAAGTCGGAGAATGGAATTATGAACGAACTGAATCTAAGGTATTCTTTCCAATCCAGAGATTATTTGACAGCCATGCGAACTTACAACGCATATAAATGTATCGACATTATCGCATTGATACGCCAATATGATGCTCGCTCTAAGGGTATCGGCTCAGGAGCTTCGAGTAATGACGGAGACCTGCTTAAAGAATTGGTTTTTAAAATAATGCACTGATTAAAAGTGATATAAATATCCCAGTGATACTGTTATTATTTGGCTGTGGGAAGCCGCGAATACATCTTTCTTTCTGTTTTTGAATATATCTCCCAATCCATAATAGTATCGGCCTTCCAATACGATGCCATGTGTTTTCTTTATACGAAACTCAATACCTGCTCCTGCGGTAATACCATAATCAAATCGATGGGCTATATCCATCGTATATATTTCTTTTACCTTACTTTTTTGGCTGAACTCAGGCAAATTATAAATGTCAAAATTGCTTTTATAACTATCCCCCAATAAAAGTCCGATTTGAGGCCCCGCATTGACAAATCCACGCACAACACGATTGCCAAAGAAAAAATGAGTCAGAAATGGAATTGTCACATAATTCAACGTATGAGTATAGGTATAGGGATCTTCTTCAAAAGTTTCGTTCCAACCGCACTGAGTAAAATTGATCTCGGCAATTAACCCGAAAAATTTTTCTTCGATATAACGAACCGATACCCCGCCGGTATAACCCAAAAGTAGCGATTGTGTTACAGTAGGAGTAAACGAAACTCTCGAAAGGGTCGTTCCACCCTTTACTCCCACTGTAAATTCAGGTTGATAATCACTTCTCTGTGCCAATCCTGATTGCAGAGACACAACTGCTATAACAAATAATATGTATCGCAAAAGTTTCATCGTTTATTCTCTAATTTTCCTGATTGTGAAATTAGGTGTAAAATTGATGAAATAAAAAGATTTATTGATAAAGCCACTCCAATTGTTTACACGTTGAAATGAAAAATCGGTTTGTATGCGATCGATCGAAGGCCGAATATCCTGCGACGCAAAATTCTTCCCATGTTCCCGAATAGCCGAAAGGAAATATATTCCGGTATCGAATCCTAATAAAGCATATTGAGGGCTGGCATTTATCATATCCTTATTATACCAATAAAGGAATCGTTTGTGAAACGTCTTAGTATCTTCCTCGAACGGATTGGCATAGAACCGGGAATATAAATAAGTATTTAGTTTATAAAATTCGTTCAGATATTCAGGAACCTGTGTCAGCCATTCCGGATATCCGAAAAGTGCAATATCCAAATCTGCTCTTTTTTCTTTCAACGATTCAATAGGAGCTACAATTAAAGAAAGAACCTTCTTTTTGGCCGAGGTAGGTACAAATACAATCCCGCTTGCATCTGCCAATATAGAATCTTGATCTAATAGGTTCAACTCATTACCGAACTTTATTTCGTGATAAGCGATATGAGCTCGATCCAACTCTTCTTTCAGACCGCCGATAAAATCTCTTTTGTCGGGTTCTTCCGGTGTATGAGATAAAAATACGACTTTCCGATTCCCCAAATAACGGATAAATCTGTCCGCAGCTTCTGCATATAAATAGGAATGGGGAATATTGGTTTGGAATACTTTTGCATTGTGCGAAACCTCCTCGTTTTTAAGCGAAAAAGTATTAACGACATTTATATCGTTGGCCAGTCCGAAATCAGCGATTAATTTTATATGACTATCATTTTCAGGAGCGATAATCAAGTCCATTTCTTTTAATATCGGGTCTGAAAGAATACGACGAACGGTTGATTCGGACTCTTCGGAATCATACGCATATACATTGATAGAGGCCCCTTGACGTTTAAGGCTGTCTACCGCCATTAAAAATCCCTGATAATACTCGGTATATAAACTGGCTTTCGTATCGGGAGACGACTGTCGCAACATGAACGGAAGTATAACCGCGACATTGATTACCCCCTTCTTGTCGCTTTTATATAACTTATTGTATATATTATTGATTTCTGCACTCGTGATAGGATTTTCCGCAGTAACTGTATTGTACTCTATTCCTGCGGGAATATTTATTATATCGTCTTGCTTTATTTGTTTTATGTTCGGATTGCATTTCTTTATCTCTTCAACAGTCGTTCCAAACTTTTTTGAGATACTATATAAAGTCTCCTTTTTCCTTACTTTATATTCCGTATATAACTGTTTGGGCTCTATCGTAACATTTAATTCTTTCGTATCGGGAGTTATGCGTATCACGGAACCCTTCTTCATATGAGTAGGGGAAATACCGGGATTAAGTTTCAAAATAGTCTCTATGTCAACATCATATCTTTTTGATATAGAAAATAAAGTTTCACCGTCGGCAATCGTGTGATAGACATATTCATTCGAGGTCCCGTTCAAAGAATCCTCTAAAACTTCACTATCGGCGGTATTCATTGCTGTTTGAGTGTCCTTTTGTACAAGAGGAATAGATTGTTTCTCAGGTTTTTGATAACGTTGTGGAATCTTTAAAGTCGCACCGGCTTTTATTCCACGTTCAGAACCCGGATTAAGTGCAATAATGCTTCGAATAGGGACTTTATAAGTCTTTGAAATAGAATACAGTGATTCTCCCCGTACGATTGTATGTTCAAATGTGCTTTCGATTTCCGGTTCAGAATCTTGCTTATTCACGCCCTTATTTGTCGGAATCATGAGCAGCTGTCCTTTTTTTAAGCCATTTTTAGCGGCAGGATTATAGCGAATAATTTCCTCCTGAGAAATACCGAATTTATGAGATAATATATAAAATCCCTCCGACGGTTTAACCTTATAAATATAAAATTCTTTCCCGTCTATAATCTTTGTTTGTAAATTCTCTGTCTGAGCAGACAACAAAAAAGTGAAGGCAAAACAAAATAATAAAGCTATGGTTATTCGAGTATATTTCATATTTTCAAATCGTTATCTTTTATATACAAACTTGATATACAAGAAACAAAAGTATATAAAAATATCGTTAGTTGCAAACCCGATCGAGATTATGGAAATCATATTATCATTTCTCTCTCGGAAACGAGATTATTGGGAAATTTTAAATTCAAGATACAAACACGATTACTTGAAAAATTGTAACTTTGTCATTCATTATTATTTGGATAAATATGCGTAGATACCTGCTATTTTTCGCGTGCATCATTACAATCGGTGAGTTATATGCTCAACAAATTACCGTATCGGGAGGGGGAAGGCCTGCCTATAACCATACGCCAGAGATTAGTACCGGTTTAACAGGTGGTGTTTTTGTGATATATTCGCTAAATAACGCAACGATCGAATTTTCGGGGGAAGATGATTCTCCCATTTCTTGGCGCCTATTCAGAGAAAACGGTGCAGCATCGTCTACCCCGATAAGTGGAGCTATACAAAACGGGAACATTTCTACATTGAATATTTCGGAAGCCGATTGTGGATATATAATTGAACAAAATGGAGAGAGTTATTATTTATGGATAATCGATTATTCCCAATCTCCTTTGATTCTTAATGCTGTTTCTACATCAAATGAAGAAGGTCAGTGCGATATGACCACATTAATGCTAGATGGGGAAGGGAAAAAGCTTAATTACTACTCGATCAATGGAGCCCCTAAATCGCTACGCCGTGAGCTAACGGTTAGTTATATGAGTTTGACATGGGATAAAGAGTCTCTGGCATATACCCAAACATTCCAGACAGAAACGGTGTATGACTTTTCTTCTTCTATCCAAGTACCGTCACCTCTCTGTAATACCGATTTTACAGTAACAGGAGATCAGATATTGAATTATTGGGGGCTGTCGCAGACGGCATCGACCGAGGAATATATAACATCGGCAATAGGGGCGACAGCGACGGCAGAACAGACATATCGGGAAGATGCCACGAATGAAGACGATAGACATCCCACCGATTATTTGGGAGGGTCTGCACCGGCCGAGATCGAATTCAAAGCTTATGTAACGGATGCTGTTACTCATATCGAATGGGAATTCTCGGACAAGGAGGACTTTTCAAATACAATTGCCCGGTATAACGATGAAACCTTATGGTACACTTTCAGAGACGAGGGTGTCACTTATGTTCGCCTAGTCGCCAGCAATAGTACCGCTACATGTCAGGCATACAGCGAGACATTCACCATAAATATCGGAGAACCTCGTTTGGAAGCACCAAACATTTTTTCACCGGGAACAAGCCCCGGAGTTAACGACGAATGGAAAGTAGCTTATAAATCGATCGTTAGTTTTAAATGTTGGATATTCAATAAATGGGGAGTTACTTCGATAGCCCCGATCAAGGCTGGGACGGGAAGTATCGTGGCAAATATGTAGACCCGGGAGTATATTATTATGTAATAGAAGCAAAGGGGGCAAATAATAAAAAGATGAAATTAAAGGGACACATTAATATATTACGTCCTAAAAATTAATGGATATAAGTAAATGACGTCAAATAGGTATTTTTTTATTGTACTGTTATTTTTGTATACACTGCTGTTCATTAAAGGGTATGCAAATACGACAAAAGAATTTTCCGATGTAATCGTTCCCGAATTTCCACTACAAGTGAAATTCGCAAATGAGCTTGTAGATCTGGACCGTCTGGATATGTATGAACGATTCGACAGGGAACTCACCACGCTATGTTATATGCACTCGTCTACATCATTAGCCATAAAACGAGCCAACCGATATTTTCCCATATTGGAACCTATATTGAAAGAAGAGAAAGTCCCGACCGATTTTTTATATTTGGCCGTTATTGAAAGTACCTTGAATCCAAGAGCCGTTTCACCGGCAAAAGCCGTTGGTATCTGGCAAATTATGCCTCGTACGGGAAGAGAATATGGACTAGAAGTAAATAACGATATAGACGAACGCTATCATATAGAAAAGTCTACTCGCGCAGCCTGCAAATATTTGAAAGATGCTTATGAAAAATATGGTAGTTGGACGACTGTCGCAGCATCTTATAATGCCGGTATGGGACGTATATCGACCGAATTGGAAAAACAACTGGCCGATCGATCGTTCGATTTATGGTTAAATGAAGAAACATCTCGTTATGTATTTCGCATTTTAGCCATGAAAGAAATATTTTCTTCTCCGGCAAAATATGGATACAAACTAAAAGCCAAACAACTCTATCAACCAATCAGATACTCGGAAATAAAAGTAGATACCACGATTAACAACCTAGCCGTATTCGCTCAATCTAAGGGCGTTTCTTATGCCCAATTAAAAGAAGCCAACCCGTGGCTTCGCTCCCGTTTCTTACCGGATAAGTCTAGAAAAGTTTACTATATAAAAATACCGATGAAAGACGATTTGTATTATACGAAACGTAAATTTACTACTTATAAAAAAGAGTGGGTGATCGACAAAAAATGAAAGCAGAAGAACAAATTGAAGTATATGGGGCTCGTGTCCATAATCTCAAAAATATAGATGTCAATATTCCGCGGAACAGTCTCACCGTTATTACAGGATTAAGTGGCAGTGGCAAATCGTCATTGGCATTCGATACTATTTTTGCCGAAGGGCAAAGGCGTTACATTGAGACCTTTACAGCATACGCACGGAATATGCTCGGAGGTATGGAGCGCCCAGATGTAGATAAAATAACCGGGTTGAGTCCTGTTATTTCCATAGAACAAAAAACGACGAATAAAAACCCTCGTTCGACCGTAGGGACAACAACAGAGATATTCGATTTTTTTCGGTTGCTGTTTGCAAGGGCAGGGGAAGCATACTCTTATTTATCGGGGGAAAAAATGGTTCGTTATACCGAGGAGAAAATCATTTCTCTGATAATGGACCTATACCAGAATAAGAAAACTTATATCCTCGCTCCATTGGTTCGTAACCGTAAGGGACATTATAAAGATTTGTTCGAGCAAGTTCGGAGAAAAGGTTATTTGACGGTCAGAATCGACGGAGAGCTACGGGAAATAACGCATGGAATGAAACTCGACCGTTATAAAAACCACAGCATCGAACTGGTAATCGATAAACTGATCGTGGATAAAGACGATGAACGGCGTTTGCAGGAAAGTGTCAAGACTGCGATGAAACAAGGAGATGGCCAACTGATGGTTCTCGATGCAGAGACACAAGAAATAAGACATTACAGCCGGACATTGATGGACCCGCAAACCGGGTTGTCTTATAGTGAACCGGCTCCTCATAGCTTTTCATTCAATTCCCCACAAGGTGCTTGCCCGAAATGTAAGGGGCTGGGATATGTCAATATAATTGACAAAAACAAAATTATCCCGAATGACGAAAAATCCATCTATGAAGGAGGAATCGTTCCGCTTGGCAAATATAAAAATTCGTTGATATTTTGGCAAATCGCCGCGATTTGTGAAAAATACGACAGTAGTTTGAAAACCCCTATCAAAAATCTTCCGGAAGAAGCGTTGGACGATATACTGAACGGAACAGACGAGCGTTTGCAAATTAAAAACGAATCGCTGGGAACTTCGAACTATTTTTTATCGTTCGACGGTCTGATAAAATATATAGAAATTCAACAGCAAAGCGATGCTTCATCACAAGCTCAAAAATGGGCCGGACAATTCGTCACGACAGCTACATGCCCGCTATGCGAAGGGCATCGTTTGAACAAGGAGGCTTTACATTACAGAATCGCAGGAAAAAATATTGCCGATCTAGCCGATATGGATATTTCGGAATTATACGAGTGGGTAAATCATGTAGAGGAATATTTATCTCCTCAGCAACGTAAAATTGCGGCCGAGATTCTCAAAGAAATACGTAACAGACTACATTTCCTCGTCGATGTGGGCTTGGATTACTTATCCCTGAACAGAGCTTCTGCCACATTGTCGGGTGGAGAAAGCCAACGGATAAGATTAGCGACTCAAATAGGATCTCAATTGGTTAATGTCCTTTATATTCTCGATGAACCCAGTATAGGACTCCATCAACGGGATAACACTCGGTTGATTCAGTCTTTAAAAGAATTAAGGGATATGGGGAATTCGATTATTGTAGTAGAGCACGATAAGGAAATGATGCTCGAAGCCGATTATATTGTAGACTTGGGGCCTCGGGCTGGACGGCTGGGAGGAAATATCGTTTTCGCCGGAACTCCGAAAGAAATGTTGAAAACCGACACTCTTACGGCTCGATACCTTACCGGTAAAAAAGAAATCGAATTTGCCCCCCAAAGGAGAACTGGAAATGGAAAAAAGATAATATTATCAGGAGCTACCGGAAATAATCTAAAAAATGTGACCGTCGAATTTCCTCTGGAAAAATTCATTTGTATCACAGGTGTTTCGGGGAGTGGTAAATCAAGTTTGATTAACGGGACTTTGCAACCTATTATTAGTCAAAAATTTTATCGTTCTTTGCAAAATCCGTTACCCTATGAGAAAATAGAAGGATTGGAAAACATCGATAAAATCGTAACGGTCGACCAATCTCCACTAGGTCGAACACCTCGGTCGAATCCGGCCACTTATACCGGTGTTTTTGCCGATATACGCAACGTGTTCGTCGAATTGCCGGAAGCCAAAATCCGAGGTTATAAACCGGGTAGATTCTCGTTCAATATCCCGGGTGGACGTTGCGAGGTATGCGGAGGAAATGGATATAAGACTATCGAAATGAATTTCCTGCCCGATGTACTCGTGCCATGTGAAGCCTGTCATGGGAAACGATACAATAGAGAAACCCTTGAAGTAAGATTTAAAGGAAAATCTATTGCCGATGTTTTGGACATGACCATCAATCAAGCCGTGGAATTTTTTGAAAATATACCCTCTATTATTTCTAAAATTAAAGTTTTACAGGACGTTGGTCTCGGATACATTAAACTGGGTCAGCCGTCTACGACATTATCAGGAGGAGAGAGTCAACGGGTAAAACTGGCTGCGGAACTTTCAAAAAGAGATACGGGTAAAACTCTCTATATACTGGACGAACCTACCACAGGATTACATTTCGAAGATATTCGAGTATTGCTCTCTGTGTTGAACCGATTGGTAGATAAAGGAAATACCGTGATAGTCATTGAGCACAATCTAGATATAATCAAATGTGCCGACCACATTATCGATATGGGACCGGAAGGCGGTAAAAATGGAGGATATGTTTTAACAACGGGTACTCCGGAAGAAGTTTGTGTACAGAATACTTTTACGGCTCGTTATTTAAAGGCGGAATTAAAGGTATAAGAAAAACGACATATTACGATTTTGAAAGATAGAAAAGGGTTCAAAGTATAAAATTTGAATCCTTTTCTATGCTATTTACAGTTGTAATATATTTTGAATCAATAATATAAATCTATTTTGAATAGGATTTAAGGGGCGTATAATTCTCATATTTTTGAACAAGTTTACATCTGTACTTGGAAAATAAAATCTCGTGAAGTTGAGTTATAAACCAGTTTATTGTTTACATTTGTAATTTACAATCACTATTTACAAATGTAATTCACAAAACGCAATTACACAAAATAAAAATCTGTAACTCATAAAGGGTAGGGGTATTACATTTGCATATCCACCAAACACAGAGGTACATAAACAATTATTATATCCACGATATATATGATATAAATAATTAAAAACCAATATTTTAATACGTTTAATATAAAGTATATTCGAGGTATAATTTCGAATTTCGAACAGCATACGCTGATGGCATTGTATATACTACAAAATAAAATATTGATTTTTAAATAATTATAGACATAAATATAAAATAACACTTTCAATAAATATTCTTGTTGGTAAACAATAGAGACTATTTACGAAGTATACATCATGTTACTTTGTTTGCATTTGCAAACTATACAATTCACAAAACAAACTTGTGTTTTTTATTTATTCTTATTACATTTGTAAACTATAATTTTACTATTACGAATCTATTTACCACCCCTAAAAATGGAAGAAAATGAAGCTCTAATTGTTGCCGAAAGAATGAAAAGTTTTATCGAGTATAAGGGTATATCTGTTACGCAATTTGCCGATGCAACTAAGATACAGAGATCTTCAATGTCTCAAATTTTGGGTGGACGAAATCAGAAGATCAGTATCAATACCATTGGGAAGATACATTCTGCCTATCCCGACTTATCTATCTATTGGCTGTTATATGGAACAGGCCCTATGATTTTGACGGCGACAATACCTCCGGCCGAAAACATTACCTCACCCTCCAAAGAATTTTCAACATCTTTATTTCCCGAGGAGAATGAAATAAAACCGGACGAACTTACAGCTCCTTCAAAATATTCGAGGGAAAATGGCTCTAATATTCATCAAAAGCAGGACCATAAACTTGAAAATGAAGAAGTAACGAACTTAAAAGCACCATTTTTCGAGCCATCGGAACAGGTCGTAAAAAATAAAAAAGTAACTAAAATCATGATTTTTTACTCCGATAATACGTTCGAGACATTTTCCCCGGACAATGAATAACTCGTCTTTATCTTTTAAACGAGAAATAAAACGATTGCATAATCCGATAAACTTTTGTTTCGCTTTTGGGTTTATACTATCTTTGTTCAGCTAAAATAATTTTATGAAAAAATATATTCTTGACTTTCGGGTTGTTGAAAACACAAAACTGCACGATAATTATGCTCTTTTGAAATTGAAACCCGATAATAATGAACCGTTGCCCGATATGTTACCCGGGCAGTTTGTCGAGGTTCGTGTAGACCGGTCTCCCGGTACATTTTTAAGGCGTCCGATTTCTATCAATTTCGTCGATTCTACTCGCAATGAACTATGGCTATTGATAAGAAAAGCCGGTGAAGGAACTCGGACTTTATGCGATTTGAAACAAGGAGATAGTATTAATTTGGTGTTACCATTGGGTAATACATTCAGTTTACCCGACGAAACAGACTCGGATATATTGCTTATCGGAGGAGGCGTTGGAATAGCCCCGATGCTGTATTGGGGCAAATACTTAAAAGAACGGAATTATACCCCCAAATTTTTGTTAGGATTCCGTTCAGACAAGGATATACTGCAATATGAAATGTTCCGGCAGTTTGGAGATGTATATATTTCCACCGAAGACGGTTCTTTGGGCGAAAAAGGATTCGTGACTCAGCACTCCTTGTTAAATAGTAAGCTCGATAAGCTGTATGTTTGCGGCCCGAAACCCATGATGGTAGCCGTAGCCCGATTTGCTCATGAACGAAACATATCCTGTGAAGTATCTCTCGAAAATATGATGGCCTGTGGCGTAGGCGCATGTCTCTGTTGCGTAGAAGATACGATCGAAGGCAATACTTGTGTATGTAAGGAAGGTCCTATCTTTAATATAGAAAAACTAAAATGGCAGATTTGAAAGTAAATATAGGTGGGTTGCTTTTGAGGAATCCCGTAATGACGGCATCGGGAACGTTTGGCTACGGCGAAGAGTTTGCCGATTTCGTCGATTTATCTCGGCTGGGAGGGGTCATTGTAAAAGGAACGACGCTGCATCATAGAGAAGGCAACCCGTATCCTCGCATGGCCGAAACGCCTTCGGGAATGCTCAACGCAGTAGGATTACAAAACAAAGGTGTCAATTACTTCATCGAAAATATATATCCTCGCATAAAAGATATCGATACCCATTTCTTGGTAAATGTATCGGGATCCTCAATAGAAGACTACGCCGTTACGGCAGAGAAAATCGCTGCATTGGACAAGATTCCGGGAATTGAGTTAAACATCTCTTGCCCGAATGTGAAAGAGGGTGGAATGGCTTTCGGGACAAGCTGCCAAAGTGCTGCCGCTGTGGTAAAAGCTGTGCGTGCAGTTTATCCTAAAACTTTGATTGTCAAACTTTCGCCAAACGTTACCGATATTACCGAGATAGCTCGAGCAGTCGAGGCCGAAGGCGCCGATGCTGTATCCCTGATCAATACTCTGTTGGGTATGGCTATTGATTCAAATCGTCGCAGACCGGTACTCTCTACAATTACAGGGGGATTATCCGGTGCATGTGTTAAGCCCATCGCATTGCGTATGGTTTGGCAAACTTACCATGCCGTAAAAATCCCTATTGTAGGATTGGGAGGAATCATGAACGCCACCGATGCCGTTGAATTTATATTGGCCGGTGCATCTGCCATAGAGGTCGGAACAGCTAACTTCATAGATCCTCAAATAACTGAAAAAATAGCGAACGGAATAGACGAATATCTCGATAGGAACAACATTGCATCCGTAAAAGAGCTTATCGGAGGTTTGATTTGTAATTAATTTATTATCAATAGTATAAAAATAGCGAATATGGATTGTATTAGATAGCACAATCCACATTCGCTATTAAAGTATCAGTTTAATATTATATTTGCGAACAGATATTAAAGTGTTACTTTATATCTGTATAGCTTGTTAGAGCATTTCAACCGACCGTTTGATAAATTTACTCAGAGCCTCTCCCTTCAACATATTATTGGAAAGCAGAGCCAAGTCGACCAACTGACGAACCAAAGGTGTCTGATCGGCATAAGTCTTCAATATATCCGATTCCTTTGCTCTCAATTCTTTTGCCTTTTCCTCAGCATGCTTCAAAGCCTCCTTATCTGCTACGGGAATTTCATCGTCCTTTTTATCTTTTTTTGCCTCTTGTAACCGTTCGATTTCTTCATTGACAGTTTTCAGCTCGTCCAATATAGGAGTTAATTCACTCTTACAAGCACTTTCGGTATCAGCAATAACCTTTTGCGAAAGAGGGTGATCTGTGTTCACTATGAGGTTATAGCTATCGGGAAGCTCCCCATAGAAAGCCATTCCTGATTGTATAGCAGCCATATCTTTCATACGACGCATAAATTCATTTTGCGTAATAACGATAGGTTGAGCAGTCGCACCTACGGGCTCGAACATAACCAAGAAATCGCTTTTCTCCATAGCAGGGATCTGCGATTTGAAAACAGAAGTCATCATATCGCGCTGTTGCTCATCGAGAGCTGTATTTGAAGTTGTATCCGATTTCTTGATTAGTTTATCGATCAGATCGCTATCCACGCGCACGAAACGGCTTTTCTCTAATTTCTGCTCCAACATACCGATGAAATGAGGATCCAGCTGTCCGTTCATCAATAGTACATCGTAACCTCTTGATACAGCCGTATCGATATAACTGTATTGTGCTTCCTTATCAGTGGCATACAGATAAACGAGTTGTCCGTCTTTATCGGTTTGGTTACCCTCTATCAGTTTTTTATATTCATCGAGCGTATAATATTTATCCTCCGTATCTTTCAATAATACGAATTTCTGAGCACGCTCGTAGAATTTCTCATCAGACAGCATACCATATTCGATGAAGATTTTCAAATCGTCCCATTTCTCCTCGAACTGTTTGCGATCGCTGTTGAATATCTCTTGCAGACGCTCTGAAACCTTTTTAGTGATATACCCCGATATTTTCTTTACATTAGAATCGCTTTGCAGATATGAACGCGAAACATTCAACGGAATATCGGGTGAATCAATCACACCCTGTAAAAGCATTAGGAAATCAGGAACGATACCCTCTACCGAATCGGTAACGAATACTTGGTTGCAATATAATTGTATCTTGTATCGATTGATATCGATATTATTTTTGATTTTCGGGAAATAAAGAATTCCCGTCAACTTAAACGGATAGTCGATATTCAAATGAATCCAAAACAGAGGTTCATCTATTCCCGGATAAAGATCGGCATAGAATTTCCTGTAATCTTCATCGGTCAAATCTGTCGGCTTCCGAGTCCATGCAGGCTCCATATCATTAATGACCCTATCCTTGTCTGTATCGACATATTTCCCGTCTTTCCATTCTTGTTCTTTTCCAAACACAACGGGAACAGGCAAGAAACGACAATATTTTTTCAACAGGGTCTCGATACGTTGTTCTTCAAGGAATTCCTTATTGTCATCATCGACATATAAAATAATATCTGTTCCCCGTTCGCTCTTTTCGATATCGGTCATCTCGTAAGCCGGAGAACCATCGCAGCTCCACATGACTGCTTGGGCTCCTTCTTTATAGGATAATGTACGTATTTCTACTTTTTTGGAAACCATGAAAGAAGAATAAAATCCTAAACCGAAATGCCCGATAATAGCATTGGCATCATTTTTATACTTGTTCAGAAATTCTTCAGCTCCGGAAAATGCAATTTGATTGATGTATTTGTCAATCTCTTCTGCTGTCATTCCGATTCCATGATCCGATATTGTAAGAGTACCTTCTTTTTTGTCGATAGATACTTTCACGCTCATTTCGCCTAATTCTCCTTTAAAATCTCCGAAAGAAGATAAGGTCTTTAATTTTTGAGTTGCATCTACTGCATTCGAAACGAGTTCACGTAAAAAAATCTCGTGATCACTGTACAAGAACTTTTTAATAATGGGGAAGATATTATCCGTTGTGACCCCGATAGTTCCTTTTTGCATAGCTATATTATTTTTTAAAGTTAAATTTTATCACAATCGTTTGTAGAAAAACAAAAAAAATGCCAGACCAACCGGTCTGACATTTTGACTTATTCATTATTATTTTGTCATTCTTTGTCGCTATGTACAGAAGAAACGATCTTTTCTTCTTGCTTATCATAATCGATGATTATTGTGTCTCCTTCTTTTATTGAATCTCGTATTATCAACTCTGCAATCTCATCTTCCAAGTATTTTTGTATTGCTCTTTTTAAAGGACGAGCTCCAAACTGAATATCATACCCCTTAGAGGCTACGAATTCTTTTGCCGCATCGGTTAACGTGAATTTGTAGCCCAATGCTTGCATTCTTTGATAAAATCCTTTCAATTCGAGATCGATAATCTTATAGATTGCTTCTTTGTCGAGCTGGTCAAACATGATTATATCGTCGACACGGTTCAGAAATTCCGGAGAAAAAGCTTTGTTTAAAGCTTTTTGTATAATACTTCTCGAAAATTCTTTATCCTCTAATGAAGCAGATGTAGAGAAACCGACACCTCGTCCGAAGTCCTTCAGTTGACGAGTTCCTATGTTGGAAGTCATGATAAGAATTGTATTCTTAAAGTCAACAGTACGTCCCTGAG
>ENA-OPTB01000204-OPTB01000204.1-human-gut-metagenome-genome-assembly--contig:-NODE-204-length-61507-cov-6.509194_pt1 | contig 61507 bp, 39 predicted proteins | sample MGYA00241810_ERZ501911 | MGnify/ENA primary metagenome ERZ501911 (study PRJEB25962, sample SAMEA2042304) | human gut metagenome | biome: human gut; feature: human-associated habitat; material: faeces... | reverse complement strand
GTGAAAAATCTGACATGGCAAAATCCTGAGCAACTTTTTGTTGCTCAGGTACTTATAAATAAAGTTAAATCAAAGTGTTGCGGAATTAAGGGAGATGAAGAATCCCGCAAAATTCTGGAGGATTTCGCGGCTTTCATCGTCGAAATGCACGAAAAGGGAGTGTTCAACCTCGACATGAACCCAGGCAACGTATTCTTTTACAAATCCGGCGAAAAATACCGATTCGCACTGATCGACATCAACCGCATCCGGTTTTGCCGCCACCTGACACGCAACGACTGTGTAGAGGTTTTCAAACATCTGGACAACCTTCCGCCTCCGGCCCTCTCGGTCGTACTGGTCCGCTATGCCGAACTGCGCCAATGGAATCCCCAAATTCTGTGCGGAGCCGTCATGCTGCGGCAGGGCGTCAATCTGCCTCGCCGCATCAAAACGGGCTTCCGGTCCCTGTTGTCGCATCTGGGCCTGCGGAAATAGCCCTACTCCTTATCCCGAAATCCCTGGGCTTTGAGCCGGATCTCGCCGCCGTCGGGCGTTACGAGATAGGCTCCCGTATTTTCCGCCGTAATATGTCCGATCACATCGACCCCGCCCATGCGCATCACCCGCTCTTGCAGGGCCAGCGGCACGGTGAACAGCAACTCGTAATCTTCGCCGCCGTTGAGCGCCGCCACGACGGGATCGGTATGAATCTCCTCAGCGAAAGCCGTCGTCTGACGGGCGATAGGGATCCGGTCGAGGTAAATGCGGGCTCCGCATTTCGAGGCTTTACAAATCTGAAGCAGGTCGCTCGCCAAACCGTCCGAAAGGTCGATCATCGACGTAGGGACGATCTTCTCCTCGGCCAACAGCTCGACGATATCCTTGCGGGCGGCAGGCTTGAGGTAGCGTTGCAACAGATATTCGTTTCCTTTGAACTCGGGTTCGGGATCTTTCACCCCCCGCAACACCCGCTTCTCGCGTTCGAGCAGTTGCAGTCCCATGTAGGCTGCCCCCAGGTTGCCCGTAATACAGATCAGGTCGTGAAGCTTGGCGCCGCCGCGATAAACCACCTCCTCCTTGCGGGCCCGTCCGAGCGCCGTCACGTGAATAGCCAGCCCGGTCACCGAAGCCTTCGTATCGCCGCCGACCAGATCGACCTCCATCTCCTCGCAAGCGAATCGAATCCCCGCATACAGGTCGTCCAACGCCTCCACCGAAATCTTGGACGATACCCCGAGCGACACAAGCAACTGCTCGGGACGCCCGTTCATCGCCAGCAAGTCACTGACAGCCACAACAACAGCCTTGTACCCCAAGTGCTTAAGAGGGAAATAGGTCAGATCGAAATCGACCCCTTCGAGCAGCAGATCGGTGGTACAGAGTGTCACTTCGTCGGCCCCCGCCGCAATCACGGCGGCATCGTCGCCCACCCCCCGAAGCGTCGAGGCATTGCGCACGGAAAAAGAATCCGTCAGGTGGTCGATCAGCCCGAATTCGCCGAGCGAGGCGATCTCGGTAGGTTTTTTATCAGCCATAGGAATATTGTTTACAGTCGTATGTACCTCCCGCATACGGATTCTCTTCCCGTGCGGGTTATCGTCGCAGCGAAATTCGAAAAATCTGCGCTATATCTTACAAAGATACCGAAACTTTGTCGTTTTGACAAAAAAAGATTATATTTGTTAGCGTTAAAAAATTCTTAACCGATGCTGAACATTGTTTTATTCGGGGCCCCGGGATGCGGCAAGGGAACGCAGGCGGCGCGGCTCAAAGAGAAATACGGAATCGATCACGTATCGACCGGTAACGTAATTCGGGAAGAAATCGCCCGGGGGACGAAACTCGGCAAAGAGATGGAGTCCTATATCACCACGGGCAGACTCGCTCCCGACCAGGTGGTGATCGACATGATCGCCGACTATATCGCGGCGCACAAACACGCGAAAGGCAACATTTTCGACGGCTTTCCCCGTACGACGCACCAGGCCGAGGAGTTCGACCGGATGCTGTCCGAACAGGGGTTGAAGGTCGATGTCATGATCTACATGGACGTTCCCGAAGAGGAGCTGGTAAAACGCATCCTGCTCCGGGGCAAAGAGTCCGGGCGAGCGGACGACGCTTCGGAGGAGGTGATCCGCGACCGTATCAAAGTATATCACGAACAGACGGCCATCGTCGCGGACTTTTACGCCAAACAGGGAAAATTCGCCGACATCAACGGTCTGGGCACCATGGATGAAGTCTTCGACCGCATCTGTCAGGTCATCGATTCCATTCGGAAGTAACTCCGACCTCATACACATCTATTTCACGGGATTCCTTCGACAGGAATCCCGTTGTTTCATCCTCCTTCCGGAAGAAAAATTTTCCCCGGAGTCCGCGCAAAACTCGGCTCGCACCGGACACACCAGACAAACGGCACGCTCCGCCCTCCTTCCGACCGAACGCCCCGGCCCCGACAGCCCCAGTCGGCAAACAGCCAGGCGGCAGCGGCACCGAAAATATACCAATATATATAAATAAATCCTGCCGGCGATAAATAAAAAAGAGGCCTCGCAAGACGATTTTTACATTATTTTTTGTACCTTTGCATCCGCTAAATGCATATTAATCTAATTAACAAACGATTATGAACAATTACGAAACCGTTTTCATTGTCACGCCGGTCCTTTCCGATGCACAGGTCAAGGAGGTCGCTGACAAATTCCAGGGTGTAATTACCGAAAACGGCGGTCAGATTGTGAACAGCGAGGCTTGGGGCTTGAAGAAGCTCGCCTACCCGATTCAGAAGAAGACCACCGGATTCTACTTCCTGATTGAGTTCACCGGTGAAGGCTCGATCGTCAACACCCTCGAAACGCAGTACCGCCGCGACGAGCGGATCATCCGTTTCTTAACTTTCAAGCAGGACAAATTCGCCGTAGAGTACTCGGAGAAACGTCGTGCGAAACTTTCTAACAAGCAGGAGGAGTAAACCATGGCACAGGAAAACAACAACCAGTCTGAAATCAGATACCTCAACCCCGTTTCGGTTGACGTCAAGAAAAAGAAGTACTGCCGTTTCAAGAAACTCGGCATCAAGTACGTGGATTACAAGGACGGCGAGTTCCTCAAGAAGTTCCTCAACGAGCAGGGCAAGATTCTGCCCCGCCGCCTGACGGGTACTTCGCAGAAGTTCCAGAAGAAGGTAGCGCAGGCCGTGAAACGTGCCCGCCACCTCGCGATCCTGCCCTTCGTAACCGATTGTATGAAATAATAAAGAGGAGGAGAGAACATGGAAGTAATTCTTATCAAGGATATCGAGAATCTGGGTTACGCCAACGACATCGTGAACGTAAAACCCGGTTACGCAAATAACTACCTGATCCCCCAGGGTTACGCGAAGGCAGCTACCGCAGCCGCGAAGAAGATCCTCGCGGAGAACCTCAAGCAGCGTGCCCACAAGGATGCCAAGATCCTGGCCGACGCACAGGCTCTGGCCGAGAAGATCGCCAACCTGCCGCTGGTAATCGCTGCCAAGGCAGAGGAGGGACGCATCTTCGGTGCGATCACCGCTGCCGACCTCGCCGAGGCTTTGGCTGCCAAAGGAATCGAAATCGACCGTAAGACCATCGCCGTGGAGAACATCAAGACCCTCGGCGAATACGAGGCCGTCGCCAAGATCCACCGCGATGTCAAAGCGACGATCAAATTTACGGTAACCGCAGAGGAGTAATCCCCAGCCTCCGTTTCAATCGAAAAGGCCGATCGTACAGATCGGCCTTTTTCGTCGGATCGCCCGAAAGAAAGACCGCCCCCGCATGCCCCCCTCCTTCGCGGAATCCGGAAATATCGATCGGCAAAAACAAAAAAATCGCTACCTTTGCAAATGGCTGCGGCCCCGGACGACGAAGGTGGCCGCGTCAAACTGACGCAAGGAGAATCCGATCACGGAGAAATTCACACTTCGGAGCAATGCACGGTCGGGAACATAGCGTACCAACTCCGCAGAAAGACCCTGCACGACTCGCCTCGCATATGAGGTATTGTCCGGACCGAAACCCAAATGTACGAACACCGCACGCATAAACACGAAATCGTCCCCGCTCATACCGGCATCGACGAAAAAACGCACTCATGTACCTGAAAAAACTGTCGCTCATCAATTTCAAGAACATCCGGGAAGAGAATCTCGAATTCCGGCCCGGCATCAACTGCTTCGTGGGCGACAACGGAGCGGGCAAAACCAACGTGATCGACGCGGTCTATTTCCTTTCGATGTGCAAGTCGTCGCTGGCGATGACCGACGGGCAGAGCATCCGCCACGGCGCCGACTTCTTCCTCGTCGAAGGGACCTATGCGAGCGATGCCGGCAAGCGGGAAACCATCGTGTGCAGCTTCTCGCGCAAGGGCGGCAAGGTGCTCAAGCGCAACGGCAAGGAGTACGAACGGCTTTCGGACCACGTGGGACTGATTCCCGCGGTGATCGTGTCGCCGGCCGACAGCGCGCTGATCTCGGACGCCGCCGACGAGCGCCGACGCTATCTCAACGCCTTCATTTCACAGCTGGACCGCGCCTATCTCGGTTCGGTGATGCGCTACAACGCCGTGCTGGCCGAACGCAACCGCCTGCTGAAAACCCGGCCCGACGAAACCATGCTCCAAATCTACGACATGCAGCTGTGCGAACACGGCAAGGCCATCCAACCCAACGCCAAACCGGGCGACATCCGCTTCAAGGACCTGAACCACGACGGCGTGCTCGATGCCAACGACAAGACCTGGATCGGTAATCCCTATCCCGACCTGATGCTGGGCTTCAACCTGGGACTGAACTGGAGGAACATCGACTTCTCCGCCAACTTCTACGGCACCTTCGGCAACGACATCTACAACAAGACCAAGGGCTACTACTCGGGAGAGAATGGTCAGAACGTCTACAAAGGCACGCTTGAAAAAGCATGGCACGGCGAAGGAACAAGCTACGACATTCCGCGCATGAGCTATACGGCTTTGGAACTCAATTACCACCGTGTGTCCAGCTTCTACGTCGAGGATGGCTCCTACCTGCGTTGCAAGCAACTGCAGATTGGTTACACCCTGCCAAAAGCATGGGTGGGCGGCTCGCAGCTCCGTCTGTCGTTCTCTGCACAGAACCCGTTCACCATCACCGGCTACTCGGGCATGGACCCCGAGCGTCCGCAGCTCGACGGCAGCGTGATTGAAACCGGTATCGACGGCATCGGCTATCCGAACCCGCGCACATTCTTATTCGGACTTGACTTGAAATTTTAACTGCTATAACTTATGAGACACAAAGTACTTACCATATTGGCTGTCGCCTCCCTGTGCTTCTCGTCGTGCGATGACTTCCTGACGGAAGACGTGCGGGGCAGACAGAATCTTGACACTTACTTCCAGAGTGCCAACGACGCCCAGTCGTTCGTGACAGGCTGCTACCAGGCCATCACGTTCGGCGGCTGGTGGAACATCAACACCGTGTGGCTGATGTCGGAGATGTGCAGCGACGACGGCTGGATGGGCAACACCACCCAGTCGCAGAGCGACTACATCTCACTGGCACACTACCAAGGCTCCGGACAGAGCAACGGCGCCATCTCCAACTTCTGGCAATACCGCTACAAGGGTATTCTGCGCTGCAACATCGCCATCGACCGCATCGGCAAGTCCAACCTCGCCGACGAACAGCTGAAGCAACGCCTCATCGGCGAGGCGCGTTTCCTCCGCGGATACTTCTACTTCGAGCTGGTGCGCAACTTCGGCGGAGTGCCCCTGGTGGACGCCTTCAAGATGCCCGAAAAGATTGCCGGCATCACCCGTTCGTCGGTGGAGGACTGCTACAAGTTCATCGAGGCGGACCTGAAGGCGGCTGCCGAAGTCTTGCCCAAGCGCAGCGAGTATGCAGCCAGCGACATCGGACGTGCCACCCGGGGTGCCGCCCTCGGACTGCTCGGCAAGGTCTACCTCTACCAGGAGAAGTGGGGCGAAGCCTACGAAGTGCTGAAGCAGGTCATCGACTCCAAGGAGTACGACCTGATGGAGGACTTCGGCGACGTGTGGAGCGTGGACCACAACAATAACAAGGAAAGCCTCTTCGAGGTGCAATACATGTACGACGAGACCTACTCGCTGGGCGGCGCCCTGACCGTCATCACCGGTGCACGCTCGGGACCCGGCGACGGCTGGTCCTGGGGTCAGCCGACTGCCAACCTGGAGCAGGCATACATCGATGCCGGAGACACCGTCCGCCTGAAGTGGACCATCATCAAGACCGGCTGTACGGAGATTGCCGGCGAGAACCAGTTCGACAAGTTCGTGGAGAACAGCAAGAACATGGCGCAATATGACGTCTACCTGAAGGAGTACGGCTGGGACCCGGACTGCTACATCATCGACCCGGCACAGCACAAGTCCGCCCGCATCGTGCGCAAGTACTTCGTGCCACTGGAGAAACGTCCGGAAATCTACAACATCGACCGCATCCCGCTCGACCACCGCATCCTGCGCTTCGCCGACGTGCTGCTGATGTTTGCCGAGGCTAGCAACGAGCTGGGCAAGGACACCGAGGCACAGGAAGCCCTGAACCGGGTGCGCCACCGCGTACACCTGGCGGACGTGACGGCAACGGGCAACAACCTGCGCAAGGCGATCCGGCTCGAACGCCGCCTCGAACTGGCGTGGGAGCAGAACCGCCTCTACGACATCCGCCGTTGGAAGGACGACAATGGCAAGCCGGTCATCGCCAACCTCATGGGACCGAACGGCTCGTTCGTGAAGTTCAACACCGACCCTGCCACGCGCGACCGCTACGAATGGGAGAACCAGGGAGAATCCAGCGACAAGGGCATCACCTTCGACCCCGACCGCGACATGGTCTTCCCCATCCCCCTGTATGAAATCACCCAGTCGAACGGCTCCATCAAGCAGAACCCCGGCTGGAACTGACAGGCGGAAGGAGACGGACCGCTCCTCCCCTCCCGGCACACGGTCAGAAGGGAAAGAGCCCGGCCTATCCGTCATCATCCCCGGGGATAGACACGGACGAAGCCTGCCTTAGACGGACCAAAGTATTATACTTAGCCAGCCTAAGTATTATACTTAGACCCCCTAAGTATTATACTTAGGTCCGTATAAAGCCTGGTTTAATCCGATTCATCCCCCGTGCCTGCGGGATTGACCCCGGGGGATGACCGACTGAAGCACCCGACTGTATCCATGCTGCCGCTTATAAGGGTCGAAACTCTCTATAAGCGGCAGTTCATTTATCCATGTTACACTCAACTCATCAACCCCATCCCATCATGAAACCATCCCTTCTATTACTCAGCATCGCGTCCGCCCTCCTCGCCGGTTGCTCGGACAGCGACTCTCCCCTCACCCCCGACACCCCGCAGCAACCCGACTTCGTCAGCGTGGAGAAGGCAGTCAGCATCGACGCCGGCACCACCTACCAGACGATGCGCGGCTTCGGAGCCTCCGACTGCTGGACGGCGGACTACGTGGGGCAATACTGGACGCGTCAGCGTGACGCCATCAGCGAACTGCTCTTCTCCACGGACATCGCCGACGGCAGAGCCAAAGGCATCGGCCTCTCCCAGTGGAGGGTCAACCTCGGTGGCGGCACAGCCGCACAGGGAGACGCCAGCGGCATCGACGACAAGACACGCCGCGCCGCCTCCTTCCTCACCGGCACGGGTCAGTATGACTGGAACAACTGCCGCGGACAGCAATACTTCATGCAGCGTGCCAAGGACATGGGCTGCCCCTCGTTCGTCCTCTTCAGCAATACGCCCCCGGTGCAGTTCACGCGCAACGGCAAAGGGTTCTCTGCCAGCGGCGCCTGTTCCAACCTGAAGGAGGATGCCTACGACGACTTCGCCGACTACCTCGCCACCGTGGCGCAGCACTACCTGCACGCGGGCTATCCCGTCACCCACCTGTCTCCCGTCAACGAGCCGCAATACAACTGGGACAGCGGACAGGAAGGCAGCGGCTGGCAGAACAGCGAGGTGGCACGCCTCATCCGGGAACTGGACCGCGCACTGACCGACAAGCAGGCGGACGTGACCATCCTCCCCGGCGAAGCGGGCGACTGGGAATACCTCTACAAGACCAAGGGGGATGCCACACGGAGCAACGTCATCGCCGACTTCTTCACCCCCTCTTCCGCGGACTACATCGGCAACCTGAAGCATACCGCCAACCTCCTCTGCGGACACAGCTACTGGACCGACGGCACCTGGAACGGCATGCGCAAGGTGCGTCAGCAGGTGGCAGCAGCAGCCCAAGCCAAAGACATCGAGCTGTGGCAGAGCGAGTGGAGCATGCTCGGCGACGGCTACAGCAGCGAGGAGTTCGTCGGCTATGACAAGGCGACGGAGATGGACATCGCCCTCTACATGTCCAAGGTCATCCACAACGACCTCACGCAGGCAGGCGTCGGTTCATGGAGCTTCTGGACGTCGATGGACGTGCCGCGCTGGGGACACCAGAACCGCTTCCTGCTCATCGCCCTGACACCTGCCGGCGGCGAGAACGGCGACCTCGCACAGGAGGGGAGCTACCGTCCGACTGCCACCCTGTGGGTGCTGGGCAACTACAGCCGCTTCATCCGTCCGGGCTACGTCCGCATCCGGATGGACTACAACGAGTCGCGCCACTTCTTCGCCTCGGCATGGATGTCACCGGACAAGAAGGAGGTCGTCGCCGTCTACACCAACCTGACGAGCGACAAAGGCATCCGGCTCAGTGAGACCCACACCGGATGGCAGGGCAAGGCGGCGTCCGTCAGACTCTACACGACCACAGCCCGCAAGCAGCTGGCGGAGAGCAGCGTCAGCCCCGACGGCCCCGTCGTGCTCGAACCGATGAGCGTAACCACAGTCGTCTACCAACTCAACTGAAACCCATGAAACGATACATCTACCTCTTACTCCTCTGCGTGTGCTGCACGTTCCGCCTTCCGGCACAGGTGTCGTTCGGCGACGCCACACGCTTCAACGACGGCTGGCTGTTCCGGCTCGCCGACGACTCGCTGATGTCGCTCCCCACCTTCGATGACAAGGACTGGCGGAAGCTCGACCTGCCACACGACTGGTCGGTCGAGGGACACCTCTCCCCCGACCTGGCAAGCTGCACCGGCTACCTGCCCGGCGGCATCGCCTGGTACCGGAAGCACTTCCGTGTGACAGACCGGGCAGCCCGCCACTACATCTACTTCGAAGGCGTCTACAACCGCAGCGAGGTGTACCTCAACGGCCACCTGCTGGGCAAACGCCCGAACGGCTACATCTCGTTCCTCTACGACCTGACGCCCTACCTGCAGGAAGGCGACAATGTGCTTGCCGTACGGGTGGACCACAGCCGCTACGCCGACTCGCGCTGGTACACGGGGTCGGGCATCTACCGCGATGTGTGGATGGTGGCAGCCCCGGAAATCCATTTCGCCCAATGGGGCATCGGCTGGGAGCTGGTGCGCATGAGTGCCGGGAAGGCAACGGTCGACGTGGATGTGCAAATCGAGAAACACACCGCCGCCACACAGCCGCTGCAGGTCCGCTCTACCCTCTATGACGCGCAGGGGAAGGCGGTGGCACACGCCACACAGACGGTGAGGGAGCTCGCCCCCGGTACGGTCCGCCGGAACCTGCGGCTGAGCATCTCCCATCCTCACGCCTGGGACCTCGACCGTCCGTATCTCTACACCCTGAAGACTGAACTGCTGAGCGGCACGGAACGCATCGATACCGCCACGACCCGCGTAGGACTCCGCACGCTGACCTTCGACGCCGACAAAGGCTTTGCGCTCAACGGACGCTGGATGAAGGTGAAGGGTGTCTGCCTGCACCACGATGCCGGGGTACTGGGCGCCGTCGTCCCTCCCGAAGTGTGGGAGCGTCGGCTGCGGAACGTGAAGGAGGAGCTCGGAGCGAACGCCATCCGCCTGAGCCATAATCCGCAAGCCCCGGTCGTGTATGACCTCTGCGACAGCCTGGGCCTCCTCGTCATGGACGAAGCGTCGGACGAGTGGGAGTTCCCCAAGCGCAAGTGGGTCAAAGGGTGGAACGTGGGCGAACCGTCGTTCGACGGCTCCTTCGACTTCTTCGAGGAATGGATTGACCGTGACGTGACGGACATGGTCCGCCGCGACCGCAACCATCCGTCGGTCTTCCTCTGGAGCATCGGCAACGAGGTGGACTACCCCAACGACCCGTACTCCCATCCGGTGCTGGACGGCACCTCCATCAACCAGCCCATGTTCGGCGGCTACAACCCGGACGCACCCGACGCCCTGCGCATCGGCGAGATAGCCAAACGGCTGGCAGCCTGCGTACGCAAGGTGGACACGAGCCGTCCGGTGACCGGAGCGCTGGCAGGCGTGGTCATGTCCAACCAGACCGCCTATCCGCAGGCGGTAGATGTGGTGGGCTACAACTACACGGAGAACCGCTACGACGAGGACCATGCCGCCTACCCGAAACGCATCATCTATGGCAGCGAGACGGGCTCCGGCATCGAAGCCTGGCAGGCGGTGAGAGACCGCGACTTCATCTTCGGACAGTTCATCTGGACGGGCATGGACTACCTCGGCGAGTCGGGCAGATGGCCTTCACGCGGACTGGGTACGGGACTACTGGACTTTGCCGGCTTCGCCAAGCCGCGCGGACATCACCGTGCCGCCTTGTGGCGTGAAGACCCGGTGACCTACATCGGCACCTACCCAGCCTCTCCCCGCCTCTCGCCCGATGCCTGGGACAGCTGGAACTACCGTCCGGACGAACCGGTACGTGTCGTGTGCTACACCAATGCACCGCAAGCCCGCCTGCTGCTCAACGGCAAGGAAGTGGGCGCCCTGAAACCCAACGACGACCAGACCGGCATCATCAGCTGGGACATCCCCTTCCGGGAAGGAACGCTCCGTGCGGAAGGGTGTGACACCGGCGGCAGGGTGCAGTCCGCCTACGAGATAGTCTCCTCGGGCCGTCCCTATGCCTTGCGGGCGACGACAGACCGGCACGTGTTGCGGGCAGACCGCGGCGTGGCACACATCCAGGTGGAAGTGGTGGACGAGAAAGGGACCGTCGTGAAGCTCAGCGACAACGACATCTCCTGCCACATCGAGGGCCCGGCACGCCTGCTGGGACTGGAGAACGGCAACAACACCGACATGAGCGACTACACCGCCCGTCATCGCCGCGTCTTCCACGGCAACCTCCTGGCTTACCTCCAAGGCACGGGGGAGAAAGGGGAGATTGTCGTCCGCTTCACCTCTCCCCTCTTGCAGGACTGCGTCGTAAGGCTGAAGGCTGAATAAGCCCCTCGGGAAGATACCCTACACGCAAGAGAGGCACAAAGACACCGGAACATCAGGACTCACAGGTCCCGTGCTCCGGTGTCTTTGTGCCTCTCTGCTTATCCGGCTTATTCCTTCGTCTCCGCCTCTTCAGATTCGCCTGCCCTTTCCTGACCGGCATAGCAGGAAGGCGGCACCCCGAACTGCTGCTTGAAGCACTTGCTGAAGTAGTAGGGGTCGCTGAAGCCCACCATGTAGCAGACCTCGGAGACGTTGTACTTCTGTTCGAGCAACAGCTCCGCCGACTTCTTCAGGCGGAGCAGGCGGATGTATTTGCTCGGAGTATAGCCCGTGATGCCGCACACCTTATTATTAAAGGTCGTGCGTCCCAGGTGCATGGCGGTCATCAGGTCGTTGATGGACAGGTCGGGGTCTGCCAGACGCTGCCCGATGAGTGCGTTCAGTTCGTCAATGAACTTCTGGTCGAGCTCGGAGGCAACCAGCACGTTGGTCTTTGCCGACGAGTCCCTGGAGAACTTGTCGCGCAGCTTGTCGCGTTGCTCGATGAGCTTCATGATGCAGGTCAGCAGGTACTTCAGGCTAAAGGGCTTGCCGATGTAGAGGTCTGCCCCCTTCTTCATGCCTTCCAGCCGCTTGTCGGCAGAGTCCAGTGCGGTGAGCAGCACCACGGGGATATGGCAGGTGTTGAAGTCCTCCTTCAGGCGACGCGTCACCTCAAAGCCATTCATGCCGGGCATCAGGACGTCGCAGATTATCAGGTCCGGGTTGTAGGCACGCGCCTCCTCCAGACCGGACTTCCCGTCGGGCTTGGCATGCACCTCGAAGTAGCGGCTTATCTCCTCCTGCAGGAAGCGGCGCACATCGTCGTCGTCCTCGATAATCAACACCTTGCGCGGGTTCAGCGACGCACCGGGCTGGGGCAGGTCGTCCCGTCCGTCGGTCTCCGTCCCCTCCTCCCGGTCGAGGAAGGAGATTGCCGGGTCTTCCGCCTGCAGACGGCTGGGCTTGAGGAAGTCTTTCTCCTCGTAGGCATCGGCATGCAGCGGGAGGGTCACAGTGAACACCGAACCTCCGCCCTCGTTCTCCCGGTAGGTGATGGTCCCCTTGTGGATGTTGACCAGCTCGTGGGTCAGGTGCAGCCCCACTCCCACACTGTTGGCAGAGAAGCTGCTCTGCATGAAGCGGTTGAACAGCTCGCCCCGTTTCTCCTTGGGGATGCCCACGCCGGTGTCGGACACACTGATGTCCAGTGTTCCTGCCTCCTCGTTCACCTTGACACGGAAGAGCCCCTGTCCGTTGGAAGGCGTGTACTTGAAGGCATTCGAGAGCAGGTTGTAGACCACCTTGTCCAGGTTCCCCTTGTCGATGAACATGGTGTAGGACTCCACGGACGGCAGGAAGCGGAAGTCGATGTCCTTGGACGCAGCCATGTCCCGGAACGTAAGGAAGATTTCATAGAAGAACGCCATCACGTCAGTCTCTTCGAGCGAGAGCGCCAGCTTGTTGTTCTGCATCTTGCGGAACTCCAGCAACTGGTTGATGAGCCTCAGCAGACGCAGGGTGCTCTTCTCCATGATTTTCAGAGACGGAAGCATCTCGCGGGGAATCCGCTGGAAGCCGGCGATGCGCTCCAGTGCTCCCTGTATCAGGGTGAGCGGCGTCCGGAACTCATGCGAGATGTTGGTGAAGAACACCAGCTTGTACTCCGTCAGCTGCTTCTCCACCTCGATGCGGTTGCGCAACGTGTTGAACTTGTGCATCAGGCGGAAGAGCAGCCAGGCTATCAGGATGCACAGCAGGACGTAGAACAGGTAGGCCCACGTCGTCTGGTAGAAAGGCGGAGCAATGACGATGTCGAGTGTGGTCTCCTTGCAGCCCGTCGTCCCCGAGCCCTTGCAGGACTTCACACGCAGGACGTATTTGCCCGGCGGAAGGTTGCGGTAGATGGCGAAGTTCAACGACGACGGCGCCACCCACTCCTTGTCGTAGTTCTCCAGCTTGTAGGTATAGTTGGCTTCGTTCTCGGGCGAATAGTTGAAGGTCGAGAAGGTGATGATGAGGGAGTTCTGCTTGTGGTTCAGACGGAGGCGGTCCGTGTAGGCGATGTCGTTCTCCAGCGGAGAGCCGGGTGTGTTCGGACGGGTCTCGACCCCGTTGATGCGCAGGGAGGTCAGCACGACACGGTCGAATGCCCGGGAGGCATGGTTGCTCTTCACCGTACGCGGGTCGAACACCACCAGCCCGTAGTTCGAACCGAAGGCGATGCGTCCGTCGGGCAACATGCAACCGCTGTTCTCGATGTACACGTTCCCCAGCTCGAAGGCGGAGAAGAAGTAGTTCTGGAAGGAGTGGTCGGAAGGATTGAAGCAGGAGATGCCATACTCGGTGGAAATCCAGAAGCGTCCGTCCCGGTCCTCAATGATGGACTGCACCATGTCGTTCACCAGTCCCTCGTTGGTCGTGTAGTGGCGGAAGGTGGAGCTGGCGAGGTCCTTGTCCGGCTGACAGACACAGATGCCCGCGCCCGACGTTCCCAGCCACATGCGTCCGTTGCGGTCCTCATACAGGCACTTGATTTCGTTGTTCCGCAGCTTGCCGTTCCGGCTGCTGAACTCCACATAGCGGTCAGAATCCGCCAACAGCTCCTCGGGACGGAAGACGAAGGCACCGTCGCTGGTCCCCACCCAGATCCGTCCGTTGTGGTCCTCCAGCAGGGAGCGCACCTGACGCTGCCCGTATGTCTTGTTCAGGAAATGACGGAAGGTGTAGGTGCCGTCAGCCTGTGGCACTGCCAGGTCCAGTCCGCCACCGAAGGTCCCTATCCACATGCGCCCCTTGCTGTCGCAGAGGAAGCAGAAGATGTGGTTGAACCCCAGGCTGCCGGGCTTCTCGCGGTCACTGACGTACCATTTGCCGTCGATGCGCAGTCCGTTGCCGCGGCTGCCCAGCCATACTTTTCCCTGACGGTCCTCCGCCACGGCATAGATATTGGAATGTTCGAAATGCTCCTTGGAGAGCACGTTGAGGTCGTTGTCACAGACATAGAGACTGCCGTTGCGGGCACTGACCCAGATGTGTCCGTCGTCCTTCAGGCGGGTCACCACCCGGATGATGTTGGGAGCGCCCAGACTGTTGATGCCGTTGGGGTAGATACGCTGCACGCTCTCGTTCAGTACCGAGAGACGGGACACCCCCGTAAACTCCGAACTGATCCAGATGCCCTGGCTGCTGTCCTCCATCAGGTATTGCAGGAAGTTGGAACGGATGTGGCTCGAACCGTCCATGTTCGCCGTGAAGTGTTGCAGCTCTCCGGTGTGCAGGTCGTAGGCGAACAGCCCGTTCCCGTAAGTCGACATCCAGAGAATGTCGCGCGAGTCGTGCACGAAGCTGTAGCGTTCACGGTCGATGTACCCCATCTGATAGGGTTCCATCAGGCGGAAGTGGATGACCTCGTGCGTCTTCACGTTGACATGCCACACCACGCCGGTACCGTTGTACAGCCAGTAGTTGCCCCGGTTGTCCTGCGTCACCTGTGCGTTGGGGATGTTGAGCTGTCCGGCGGACGTGAGCTGCCCCGTACGGGTATGCAGGACATAGCCTCCCCGGGTGGTGAAGATATACCAGTCGTCCTGCAACGACAGGGTCCCCAGGACGGACTCTTCAACGACGCGGGGGATGCGCGCCACCTCGACGGGAGTCTCACTTCCGTCTTCAATGGCAGAGATGACGCCGCGCGAAGAGAGGAAATAGACTGCCTTCCCGAACGACTGTGCCGCATAGGCATTCGGGTCGCGGACCAGCAGACGCGTCTTGCCGTCCTGCTCCGTCAGAGCCACCCCCTTGTCCATACCGATCCAGATGCGTTGACGGTAGTCCTCATAGACATAGTTCACATGATTGGAAGGGAGGTTGCCCTTCTCCTGCTTGAAAGCGATGGACCTGAATCCGTCGCCGTCAGGTCGCTTACGGTAGCAGATCCAGCGACATCCGTTCGACTTGTGCCACAACCAGATGTCGCCAAGAGACGTCTGAAGCTTGCTCCCGTAGCGTTCACCGTATTCCCCGCATCCGGTGAAGTCGACGAAGCATCCGTGGTTCAAATCGTAGCAGCTGTACATCTCGTTGGTCAGATTGATCCACAGGAAGCCGTGCTTGTCCTCATCAATCCGGCGGATACGGTGGTCAGCCAGCGAGAGCTTGTCGGTCTCGGGATAGAAATTCAGGAACGAGCTGCCGTCGTAGCGGCTCAGTCCGTTGAGCGTTCCCATCCAAAGGAACCCTTTGCTGTCCTGGAAGATGCAACGGATGGAGTTGTTGGCTATGCCGTCGTGGGTGGTCATGTGACGGGAGCGCACTTCCACCGACGCCCACAGATACAGGGGCAGACAAAACAGAAGGGTACAGAGGAGTGAGGTCTTATGTCGTATATCCATAGTTCAGGAGGTTCGTAATCAACGGACAAAGATAGGGATTTCTTTTCAAACCGCGACACGAACCCCCGAACTGTCCTAGCGCAGGTATTCAGCAAAGAAGCTCTCGATGGCGTCGAAGGGTATCTTGTCGAAGTTGTCATACAAATCCGTATGGTTCGCACCGGGAACGACCAGGAAGACCTTGTTGTTTTCTTTGCCGGGAACGACCGTCAGCTGCTTGTAGGCATCACTGCCGAAATAGAAGGAGTGCGCCTTTTCACCGTGCACAATCATCACGGCACTTTCAATCTCTCCGGCACGACTCATCAGCGGAAAGTTGATCCAGGGAATGGGAGACGTCGCATTGCGTCCGCCGTTGGAATTGAGGGAACGCGGATGATAGCCCCGTTCGGTTTTATAATAGGCGTGATAGTCGCGGAGGAACTGAGGCGCATCGTCGGGCAACACATCAGGAACCCCGCCACCCAGTTTGGGCGTACCGTTCCGGTAATCCTCCGTCCGCTGTGCAGCCAGCTGCTCCCTCAATGCCTTCCGTGCCTCTGCATTGTCGGCGGCATCGAAATAGCCGTTGGCACTCACCCGACTCATGTCATACATGGTCGATGCAAGCGTAGCCTTGATGCGGGGGTCGGCAGCTGCCGCATTGATGGCGAGTCCTCCCCATCCGCAGATACCGATGATTCCCACCCTCTCCGGGTCTACGTCAGGGCTGGTCACCAGGTAATCGACCGCCGCACAGAAGTCTTCCGTATTGATGTCCGGCGACGTCATGTAGCGTGGCTGACCTCCGCTCTCGCCCGTAAACGAAGGGTCGAAAGCAAGGGTGACAAATCCCCGTTTTGCCATCTCCTGCGCATACAGCCCGGCAGCCTGCTCCTTGACGGCTCCGAACGGACCACACACGGCGATTGCCGGCAATTTGCCGTCAGCCCCTTTCGGCTGATACCTGTCTGCGGCAAGTGTGATGCCATACCGGTTACGGAATGTCACTTTGCAGTGTTCCACCTGGTCGCTTTGGGGGAATGTCTTGTCCCACTCTTGTGTCAGATTCAGTTTTTCTTCCATAATGCTGTTCGTTTTAAGTTGGTTGTCCTGTGCATGCAGACTCCCTGTTCCCAGACAGGTAGCCAGACACAGGCATGTGATAAGTACGCTTCTCATAACGTTGTTTTCATGAACGGTTTCACGTTGTTTTTCCGAGGACAAAAATACGACAAGAGCCTCACAACCCGATTGCTGTGAGGCTCAAATGCGTTTGCTGAGAAGGTCAGCAGGAAGAAACTGTTTCTAGGACCTCTTGCTGACGGGAAACACTTCAGTCGGTGCAACACCATACTGCCTCTTGAATGCCGTCGAGAAGTGCGACTGGTTCTTAAACCCCACCCGGACGTAGACATCCGCCACTTTCGCCTTTCCTTCCTGCATCATGGCGTATGCCGCCTCCAGCCGTTTGCGGATGAGCCACTTTTCAGGAGTCAGGTCACTGATTTTCTTGAAGTCCCGTTTGAAGGTCGCAAGACTTCTGCCCGTATAGTGCGCCAGTTCCTCCATCGTGAACTCATACATGTAATTCTTGTCCATGAACTCCAGGATATCTATTTTCCACGGCTCGTTGAAATCAAACAGTGTCGGTGCAAACCGTCGGTCGATGTGCAGCAGGGCAAGCAGCCCTTCCTGCAACTTCAGGTGCATGAAGTCCTCCTGCGGCTTTACTTCCGGGTCAAAAAACGGGGTCAACGAAGCAAAGAGGCTGACTATCTCCGCCGTCCGGGGCAACTTGATGACACCCGGCTCCAGCTTCGGTGTGTCGGCAGCAACCTTGTATGGTCCGGACTTGGCATACATCTCCCGCAGGAAGTTACGGGTGAAGTTCAGGAAGATGCCACAGTATCTCTCTCCGTTCAAGGGCCTTTTATACATTGTTATATGGTGGTCACGCGGGATATAGACACACTCCCCCTTCCCGACATGTATCTGTTCGTCTCCGCAGTTCAGGACCATCTCTCCGGAATACACGTAGTTCATCGCATACTCCCGTGAACGGTGGATGCAGGCGCTCACATCATCATAAAAGAAGCTGTAGAATATGTCTTCATAGTTGAATATCAGTTTCATCGGACCAAGTTGTCCCTCGTCTACCTGTTTCATGGTTGTCTTTTCTTGTTCTCCTGCAAAAATAGGGATTTCCATTGAAAGAAAGGCTGATGGTAAGACGACAGCGAACCTTTTAAACAAAATATTCACATCCTATATCCAAGCATCTTCAACTTGCACCTCCGAAAATCGAAACAAACAAAACGCAACCCATTCTTCCCTTCTGCTTGACAAAATCACTGGAATCCCTATTTTCCGCTAACGCATACTTTTGGAAATTCCATCAAACTAGCGAGCAAATGCAAAGTAATGCTAACGAAAGTCGCTCAAAAAGCCTTCAATTTTAGAAAACTATACATCTCAATTCCAAGATATTTACATTTTAACGCCCAAACTATATTGTTTGACCTGCGAAACACAAGTGTTTGACGAGTCAAACAATATAGTTTCACTTCTCAAACAATATTGTTTCATCCGTGAAAGTCAAATATCCGGAAGATGAAAGAGAGAAATCTCAAGTTTCGCTCTCCAGAAGTTGAGTCGCGTCAATAAATCAGAAGCTTTCATAAAGCATCAGGAAGCATCCACCGTGCGTCAGTGACGAAGGACTTCACACGTATAATCAGTCACGAAGACAGCATCCAGCACAAACAGGCATCAAAGTGAATTTTGCAAATCGCCTGAGAATGCCACGAAATTCACCAAATCGTATTTTGGTGCGAGGAAAGGCACTCTCAGGCGATTCATTTGACATTTTGTCAAGGTGAAGAAAGGACGAGGAATAGAAAGGTATTTTATCCGATTAAAACTCAATCCCAACTTTGATAAAGGGGCCGTTGTTTAATTCACTGTCAGTTTCAGACAGCTCTTTTATCTTGTAACTCTGATAAGCTCCTCCTACAGCAAAAGTCATGGCATTCCTATTCCGTAAAAGCTGCCTTAAACCCAATGCAAATGACATGTAATGTCCTGTATTACCAGCAACACTATATCCACCTCTCAACTCTGTATACGGTGTCCACTTCTTGTTCAGAATATTCCATTTAAAGGAGATATAGCAAGGTAACGCATAGCTCTTATAGTCAGAACCCGGATTAGTCAAAACATCAGCTTGTATGCCTGCACCGAGAAAGATATGAGGCGTGAACTGAAAACCATGAGTTGTACTTATTGTCAGACGAGGTGCATTGCCTCCGTTTGCATTAAAATTGAATCCGACATCCAGCATTCCACAATAGCCCTTATAGGTATTTTCCTCCTGTGCCATCACAGAAATAAAGGAGATACATGTTGCAATAAATATAAATATCTTTTTCATATTACGAATTATGTGAAGGTTACTACTGTTTCTTATATATCAACTTCTTAGTTAACAAATGTATATTCCTAAGTTTCATAAAATCCACTCGGTATTTATAAAAACAGCTATATCCATAAATCCAAGTGAAAAAAAGTCAAGTGTTACCAGACTTTTTTATTGCCAACCATGCGTATGCCGAGCCATCTTCCTTGATATTTTACAGCTCCAAAGCCATCAAAGTATTCAATCTTAAAATCTGTTGGAATAAACGGAGTTACGATAAAATTATTTATATTCACTCCAAATGAACGATTAAATCTCACGGTTTTAGCCCGACATTCACCGTATTTTACTACACCGGATATATATGGCTTAGATTTATTAAACTCTAAATCAGAATTTCCCCATACTAAATAAGCGATTCTAGGATCTTCTGGCACGATTTTTTTCCTAATGGAATCCAAATATTTCCCATTCATATTCTTTACAAATGATGCTGCAAGTTCATATGGAACATCATACATACGTTGTAAATCAGATCTTTTAGGCCAATCAAGCAAATACTTCTCCGAACCCTTATCCCAAAATTTCTTTAGCCTAATCTCCGGCAATATTATATATGCATTTTCAACAGTAAAATTTACCCAATCTTTTAGTATCTCGCTTCTCTTCAGTCTGTTAAAAACAAAACTTCCAACCTGATTATTGATAACACTAGTGAATCTCCCCCATTGAGCAGAATAACTTGGAGTGATGGAAGAATAATTAGCAGGATTATTAAATGAAAGCACCCCTGCTACACAATTGAATCCTATAGCCAAATCTTCACAATCATCTTTTACCCAATGTTTGAATCCAAGAAAACGCTTCCTTCTTTGCATTTTTACTGAAATACCGCAACTCTTATAAAATAAGTAGTTAACAGAAAACACTTCAACCTGTATTCGATGCTTTTTATCAAAATATCGCTCTCTATCTACATCTTTACCTCTAGCAGAATCCCACATTTTTTGCCAAACAGAGTGATTTTTCCATTGATAATCTTCAGTATTATAAGGTTTATGAAGGTTAAGGGTTTCAAGAGCTCCCATAGCCCGTGTTTCATTATATTCATCCACTACTAATTCCAAATCAGGTTCTTCAATATATATTATCCTTTGTATTGACAAAAACAACACCATTATTCAATTCTATGGTCTCATTAGGCAAACTATTTTCTATATTAGCAGCAGTAAATTGAGATACTTCATCATCTAATTCTTTAATATTGTCTTTAGGAGCATAAAAAGTACCATACTCTGTAATTTTATACAACCTGTCACCAATCTGTACTCTTAAAGTAGTATCCATAACTTGCGTCAAAACAGGATCTACTAAAATATCTTCCGCTTTTAAAGCATTAAATTCATCCAATGTCATCTCTTCGTCATCATCATCCGAACTTTCTGCAATAGATGCACGCGTAGAGTAATATTGCTCTTGGATATTAGCTATTGACTTAAAACCACTAAGATCACCCAGATTAAATTTATTGCTTCTTGTTACTCCTGTTTTTACACTAGATTCGGAATCACGAAGTTCTTCTATATAAGAATCAAAAAGAACTTGATTAGGGAAGCTCAGATATCCGCCATCCGTCACTTCAACATTTGCCAATGTCTCGCTTTGATTTTCAACACCGCATGTTTGAATTTCATCTTTAGTACAAGATGTAGAACAAGTAATAAATAACATTACGCACACTAAGTTTACAATTTTTTCTAAATTCATAAAATATAAAATTTGTAATATAGCAACCTATTATTATTACAGACCAAGATATCAATATGTAATACTATCAAAACTTGGTGCATTATTTCATCTGATATATTTGCGGTTGCCAATAACAAATAAACAGTTTATCAATGCGTTGCAAAGATAGCCATATGCCATATAACTCACTGTGATACAATAGAATTTTAATGCACTTTAATCCTTAGAAAGACATATATACTATATAAAAACTAATCACAACGCAAACAAAACCGTGCAACATTATAAGAACTTTCCTTACATTTATCACATCAACATCATTATATATTGGGATTTCATCATAAACATCACTCAATCCAAAAAAAATTACATATATTTTTCTATTTTTTTGTCTGATAATATAACAACTAATACACAAATAAATGCAAAAAATACATTAAGATAGACACCATTAACTCTATTCAAACATATTCATCAAAAGTATATAACTATTCCTTCATACCAGACTTCTTCGCATACCACATATCCTATTACAAAAAAATGACTCACCGCGAATCAGCCATATTCTCTAATTTTCTTTGCCCTAACCCTAAACCTTAAAATCTCAAGTTTCACTCTCCAGAAGGTGAGTAGCGTCAATAAATCGGAAGCTTTCATAAAGCATCAGGAAGCATCCACCGTGCGTTAGCAATGAAGGACTTCACACGTATAACCGATCACAAAGACAGCATCCGGCACAAATAGGCATCAAAGTGAATTCTGCGAATCGCCTGAGAATGCCACGAAATTCACCAAATCGTATTTTGGTGCGAGGAAAGGCACTCTCAGGCGATTCATTTGACATTTTGTCAAGGTGAAGAAAGGACGAGGAATAGAAAGGTACTCTCACTGCACCCACCCCGTCATGGCTCGTCTCTCTTCTCCGGCCGAGAGTCGGTGAATCGTTGGGACACAACGTTCCAGTCCACGATTTTCCAAAGGGCTTTCAGGTGGTCGGCCCTTCGGTTCTGATAGTCGAGATAATAGGCATGCTCCCATACATCGAAACCCAAAAGTGGTGTCAGATTGTCTCTTACAGGATTTCCTCCGTTGGGATAGGTCTTGATGAGCAACTGTCCGTTACCGTCCTTGGCGAGCCATACCCATCCAGAGCCGAAGAGCGAGGTCCCGGCCTTCACAAAGGCTTCCTTGAAATGATCCACGCTCTCCCATTTTGCCTTGATGGCGTCTGCAAGAGGACCGGTCGGCTCACCACCTCCGTTGGGAGAGAAGGCGGTGAAGTAGAGATTGTGGTTGAGCATCTGTCCCGCATTGTCATACAGTGACCCTTCGGAGCCCCTGACGATATCCTCTATCGTCTTACCCTCCCAGGACGTGTCTTTCACGAGTTTGTTCACATTGTTCACGTAGCCTTGCAGGTGCTTGCCATGATGCAGCTCGATGGTCGTTTGGCTGATGACAGGCTCCAGTCCATTGGTGGGATAAGGCAAGTCAATAAGACTGAAGGATGTGTTTTGCTGTGCTGCCGCTCCTTGCACGGCTATCGCAAGCAGTAGGAAATAAAAGAACTTCTTCATTGTTTTCAATTTTTGTATTAATAAATAACTAAAACCTCCCTCCTACCTGCACGAAAAGACCGTAAGTGTACTTCTTGGAAGGATAGGAGTCTCCCAACGTCGCATGCTCGATGCGCAAAGGGCGATAAGAGGAGTATACATCCAGGTTGGAGAAACGGTAACCGATGGAATAGAAACGGTTTTTATGCGACACGGTCAGCATCGTCCGCGTGTTCCAGAAAAGCCACTTCCCGTCGTTCGTACTGCGGAGACTTGTTTTCGACGCATTCGTCCGTGAGTCATGATACTCCACACCGATGAGGGTATAAGGCAGTTGTGCCATCAGTTCCGGTTGAAAGGAGACGTGCACCCCGCACTTGCCGATAGAGAACAGACGGGGCGTACGAAGCAGAACCGAAGGAGAAAGGTATAGCTTGCCGATTTTCCGGTCGTCATCCGCCACATTCCAAGAAGTCCATTTCCCGGAATTCAGCTCACCGGACGGCGCATATCCCTCCCACTGCTTGTAATATCCCAGTCCGCCTCCGATACCGATGCAGGGGTGGAGGAGATAATGGAAGGATGCCTCCAGTTCGTAGGTCGTGTCATAAATCAGTCCCGCCAGGAGAGACACTTCCTGTCTGGGTTTCTCTTGTGCTGCGGCATGGAGCATAGGGGATGCCGCCAGGAGGATGGTTGCCAGCTTTTTCATAAGGTTTAGATGGTATTAGTTTCACAGACGTCCTGCAGCTCAGTCGACAAGGCGTCAGGAAACAAGGAGGTCCGAAACGCCACAAAACTAGAAAGAAACTACTATGCCACAATGGATGAGGAGAAGGTTTCTTCCAGCCGTTTGCATTTATTAGGAAGTTGTGCACATGCCCCACTTACCGGATTGAAAAAGTTTTTTTGCTTTTCTTTAAAAAAGAACCAGACAATCCAAATAAATCCATAACTTTGGGCTGTTCACTCATAACGATGCAGCTCAGCAACAGACTGGAAGAGTGGGCGTATTTCTTCATCGTTTGCGCATTTCAAATCATCTGATAACATGAAACGAACCATCATCTCAACCTTATTGTTGATGCTCATGACACAAGTAAGCATCGGACAGACACTCAAAACCTACAGTGGACTCTATGAAGGCGGACCTACGAGGATAAGACTGACGGTGGGAAGATCAAATTTGCAGGCTTTTCAGCGATTATCAATTATGTAAACGGACGCATGGAAGGCACATTGGTTCATGAAGGAGCAATGTTCCAAATGAAGAACAACCGAATCACAGGTCCGGTAAAGAAGACCGAAAGGACACAAAATCAAGATTGGACCATATCCGGTCAATTTGACGATAACGGTTTTCCCGATGGGAATTGGAAAAAGGATTACAAATTAGATGGAAACCCTTATGTCGACACCGAAAAATATGTACACGGGTTATTGGTTGCCAAACAGACCCAGAACGTATCGACCGGAGACATAACAACGTATCAATTTAAAGATGTCAATCCTCAAGAATATATTGCCGCATACACCCCTGACAAGGACTCTACCATTGTGGGTAAACTAGTCTGCAAAGAAAAGATTTACTATGAACAAGGAGAGAATGACGAGTCATCTCTTGATTTGCTACCTGAAGTATTTGGAGCAGAAATCAGAAGCATTATCGAAAAGATAAAAGAAGTGAGGGGTTTTGGCTTGGAACAGGAAGTATATGAAAGTATCCCTTTTAAAAAGATTGTGATTGTAAACAAGATTGAAACTCAGGATGAACTCATATTTTCTGAGCCAAACGAGCGTATGCCAACCTTTCCCGGTGGAGTGACAGAACTGATGAAATACATCACCGAGAAATTCAACTATTCAAAAAAGGCTAAAGACAAAGGAATACAGGGACGCGTAATAGTGTCATTCATCATAGATTGTGATGGATCTATTTCCGATGCAAAAATAGTCCGTGGAATAGACCCGGATTGTGATAAAGAAGCATTACGACTTATCAATGGCATGCCTCGTTGGATACCAGCACAACAGAACGGAGAAAATATAGGGGTAAGATTGACACTTCCAATAATTTTCAAACTTCCATGATACAACTTTTACCAGCTTAGGAGTAGCTGGAACCCCAGGATTAACAATAGCAACAACGAGTCATTTCCTTCTTATCGAGCTAAGGTCAAGGATGAAATGGCTCGTGCTTTTTCACCCGGTTATGAAGTCGTATAAAATATCTTGGCTATCTTTGCCCACAAACAATATGACCGGGAAGGGGATATGCTTCCCCGGAAACTGTTCATACGGGTGTGTCACGTGGTAATGATAAGCTGATGGTGAAAAGAGTTTTCATGTTTCTTGTCTCGTGGTTGTGTGTTTGCCTGACGGGAGCGCAACCCTACTCCATACAGTCTATCGGTCTTGCCGAAGGACTGTCGAACAATTATGTCCTGGGCATCACGCAGGACAAACAGGGATTCCTGTGGTTCGCCACGGAAGAAGGGCTGAACCGCTTCGATGGCATTCAGGTACTGAATTACTACAAAAACAACGACAACAGCATCTCGGGCAACGAACTGAATTCCCTGCTCGATGACCCTCAAGAACCGGTCCTGTGGATTGCGACGCAACGCAACGGACTGAATGCCTACAATTACGAGACGGGACGTTTCACCTATTACCAGCATGACGATGCCCGTCCGGAGAGTCTGATAACCGACGACGTGACTCATGTGGCAGCCGCCCACGACGGCAACATCTGGCTGTCCACCTATTGGCAGGGCATCGACTATCTGGACAAGCGTACCAGATGTTTCACCCACTACAACACTTCTACCGTCGAGGGACTGCCAGACAACCAGCTGTGGACGGTACTCGATGGCGGTGACGGCAACCTCTATGCCGGACATGTCCGCCACGGTTTTTCCGTCATCTCCATCCGAGAGAAGACCGCAGTGAACTACATGCCACAGCCCGGTAACCCGCACAGTCTGGAAGGCAGTGAAGTGAACTGCATCTACCAGGACAATGCGGGACGCATCTGGGTCGGGACGGAACGGGGTGTCATGCTCTTCGATGCGTCCGCCCGACGTTTTTACCGACTGACGGACAAGGACCGCCGCCTGTCCCACCCGGTGCTGGACATCCGGCAGACCTCCGACAACAGGATATGGATTGCCCTGGACTTCGGGGGCATTGCCATTCTCGACCTGTCCTATTCGGGCTTCCGCTCTCCCGGCGACTTCTCCATCCGCTTCATTGAGGCAGGCGACAACAGCAGCTACCTCTCCCATTCACGGGTACGCCGACTGTTCCAGGACTGCTTCGGCAACGTCTGGGTCGGGACTTACGGAGGCGGTGTGGACTTCATCCGCAAGAACCCTCCCCTCTTCCACAAGTATGAATATACCCACAACCCTGCACATACACAAAACAGTATGACCCGGCGGAACGTCGCCTGTGTAGTCCTCGACAGCAATGACGAAGTCTGGATTGGTAGCGACGACGGGGACATCAACCATTTCCGGAAAGGGACACGCCACGAGGTGTTCGGTCTGCAAGCCAATCTCGTGCAGGCGGCATACCGCGACAAGCGGGGCGGACTGTGGTTTGGACTGTACTACGGAGGCGTCGCCTGTCAGGACCCGGAACGGAAAGGCAGGCCTGCCATCCTGCCCCACCCGGAACTGCAAGGGGTTGATGTGCGCCACATCAGCGAAAATGCACGGGGAAACATCCTGCTCTGCACCAGCTCCGGCATCTACGAGCTGGACCGCCTCAGCCATGCACCCGTCGGGCATTACACACCGGGAAACAAGCTGACGCGCTGCCTGCTGGAAGATGCAGACGGGAACTATTGGGTCGGCTCGTTCGGCGACGGACTGATGGTGCTCGACCGGAACTTCAAGCTGCTGAAGACCTTCAACATGAGCACGCATTTCCCGTCCAATACGGTCAACTGTCTGTTCAGGGATACGCACGGGACAGTCTGGGTCGGGACTGGTGACGGACTGGTTGCTTACCCCCCCCCACAAGGTTGGAAACGAGATACTTATAAAGTATATGGCAGAAACGAAGGACTCGCCAACACCTTTGTCTGCGGCATTGTGGGCGACCGCCGGGGGAACATCTGGTTCAGCACGAACAAGGGAATCAGCTGCCTGCATGCCAACGGACAAGGGTGCTCCAACTATGATGCTTCGGACAATCTTCCGCTTGGCAGCTTCAACCCCGGAAGTGTGGCAACCGACACGAAAGGGAACTTCTACTTCGGTTCCATCGACGGACTGTGCTACTTCCACCCCGATGAAGTGCTGAAGCCCCGCGTCGCTCCTTCAGCCGTCATCACAAGTCTGAAGGTCATCGGCTCGCTCAACAGCCGTCAGAAAGACCGGACACTGACCATCGGCAACAGGCAGGACGTGGAGCTGGGGTACCGGGAGAACACGTTCGACGTGACGTTCACCATCCCCGACTTCGCCCTGAAGAACGATGTGGAATATGCCTACCGGCTGGAGGGGCTGGACAACACGTGGTACACCGTACCGAGGAGCAACAGCCTGACATTCCGCAACCTGACACCGGGCAGCTATCAGTTGCAGCTGAAGACACGTATCCGCAACCAGGCATGGAGCGACAGAGTAACCTCCCTGGACATCCGCATCGTACCGCCCTTCTACCTGAGCGAATGGGCGGAAATCCTCTACATCCTGTTGGGACTGGGACTGATCACCTACCTGTCGTATGCCTGGCAAAGGATGCTCCACACCAAAGCCATGTACCGCATCGAGAAACAAAGCCGTGCACGCGAACAGGACCTGAACAACGAGCGTCTACGGTTCTACACGAACATCACCCACGAACTGCGCACACCGCTGACCCTCATCATCGGTCCGCTGGAAGACCTGCAGAAGAACAATTCGCTGGTGCCGGGAGATGCCAGGCGCATCACAATGATTCACCAAAGTGCCCTGCGTCTGCTCGACATCATCAACCAGCTTCTGGAGTTCCGGAAAACAGAGACGCAGAACAAACGGCTGTGTGTGCAGAAAGGCAATCTGGTGGAAACGGTCTACGAAATCGGCATCAAGTACAAGGAGCTGCACTTGAAGCATGCGGTGGACTTTGTCATCGACACGGACGGAAAGGATACGCTGGAGGCATACTATGACAAAGAGGTGGTCAATATCGTATTGGACAACCTCATCTCGAATGCCTTGAAGTATACGGAGAAGGGAGAAGTACGGGTCGGGGTGAAAGAGGCGGTACACCTGGGAACGCCTTCCATCGACCTGTGGGTGAGCGACACGGGATATGGCATCAGCCCCGAAGCCCTGCCGCACATCTTCGAACGTTACTATCAGGAGAACGGACAGCACCAGGCTTCCGGCACAGGCATCGGACTGGCACTGGTCAAGAACCTCGTGACGCTGCACGAGGGAGAAATCACGGTCGAGAGCGAACCGATGCGTGGAAGCACTTTCCACGTCTGGCTGCAGAGAGATGCAACCTATCCGGATGCCTTGCATGCGGAAGCCAACGCTCCCGAGACGCGGGAAGTTATGCCCGATGCTCTTCCGGCGACCGATGTCTATGCAGGCATGGCGGACGGGGCAAAGCCCATCCTGCTGATTGTGGAAGACAACATGGACATCCGGCAATACCTCGCCGACTCCCTGTCTGATGAGTTTGACATCCTGACAGCAGCCAATGGAGAAGAAGGGAAGGAGAAAGCCTTCACCTACACCCCCGACATCATCGTCACCGACATCATGATGCCGCTGATGGACGGCATGGAGTTGTGCAAGCATCTGCGTCAGGATATCCGCACCAGCCACATCCCCCTCATCGCACTGACAGCCAAAGACTCGCTCAAAGATAAAGAAGAAGGCTACACGGTCGGGGTGGATTCCTACCTGACCAAGCCCTGCAGCGCCAGTCTGCTGCGAAGCCGCATCCACAACCTGCTGCGCATCCGCCGTCAGCTGGCACAACACTTTAGCGACAAGACCGCCACGGTGGACAATCGTCCGGAAGTGCTCGAAGAGTCTCTCAACCGACTGGACAAGGAGTTTATCGATAAAATCAACGAGCTCATCACATCCCGTCTGGCATCCGACAAGCTCGACATCAACTACCTCTCCGAGCAACTCTGCATGAGCAGCTCCACGCTCTATCGCAAAATGAAAGCGATCACCGGGATGTCTGCCAACGAATACATCCGCAAGATACGGATGAAGTCTGCTGAGGGATATCTGTTGCAGGGACGTTACAGCATCTCGGAGGTCGCCTTCAAAGTGGGAATCAACAACATGAATTACTTCCGCCAATGCTTCAAGGAGGAGTTTGGCTGCACCCCTTCGGAGTTCATCAGAAGGTTGAAGAAGAAGTAGCGGATGGGGATTCCGCCCGCCAGCAGCCAACTTCATGGGAATTGATGATGCCGATGGCTTGCAGGTAGGAGTAGATGATGGTGCTGCCTACGAACTTCATTCCCCGGCGGGAAAGGTCCTTGGAGACGGCATCGGACAAGGCGGAAGTGGTCTGACCGGTCTCATGGAGGATGTTCCCTTGTGTAAAGCCCCAGATATACCGGTCAAACGAACCGTATTCCCGACGAATCTCATTGAACACGCGGGCATTGGTGACGGCAGCACGAATCTTCAGTCGGTTGCGGACAATCCCCTTGTCCTGTTGCAACGCCTGAAGCTTGTCTTCGCCGTATCCGGCAATCCGTTCCGCATCGAAGCCGTCGAATGCCCGACGGAATGCTTCCCGCTTGTTCAGGATACATTCCCAGGAAAGTCCCGCCTGAAAGGATTCCAGCAACAGCATTTCAAAGAGTCTGCCGTCATCATGCACCGGGACTCCCCATTCCCGGTCATGATAGGCGACATAGGCAGGATTGGCCGTGTTACACCAGCTGCACCGCGGTTTGTCAAGCTCTGCCATACGCCTCAGCATCCTTTTCCGTCCAAACTACAGGATGGTCCTTCCTCCTCCGGACGGGCATGCAATCCGGCGTCTTCGGGGTTCAGGGTAACCGTTCCGTCTTCCAGCACAAAGCAGGGAATACCCACGGCTCCGCTCCGCTTGGCTTCATCAAACACCGGACTCTGGTCACGCAGATGCATGAACTCCTTCAGGTTCCTTATGTGTTCACCTATATCTATCACTTCATACCGGCTGTCGCCTTTGACCTGCTCCTCCACGGACATGCAGTCCGGGCAGGTGCTCATTCCATAAATTCTAATCATTGTGTTACTGTCTTAATTACGTTGTTTGGTGAGGCAAAATTAGCAGAAATCATCCAATCTCTATGATTTGTCCGTCCGCTTCATGCGGGCGGCGTCCTTCAGACGTTGTACACGGGCATCTTCGTGCTCGATGACGGACAGCTCAATCCTCCGGCGACCATACAGAATCTCCTTCCCCGGCTCCGTCACCTTCAGATGCCGTTCTTCCTCATAATCCCTTCTGATCAGTCCCATCTGCATCATCTGCATCAGATAGTTTCTCCAGTCATGGCAAGAGATGTCACGTCCGACCCCGAAGGTTTTCAGATACTGCAAGTTCCGGCTACGGACTTCTTCGGTGCAGTTGCCGTGCAGGATGTCAATCGTCAGCGTAAGCCTGATTTGTTCCTTCGTCCGCATAATGGCAGACAGTGCCTTCTGTACGAGTTCCGTCCCGTCAAAGCGTTTGGGTGGCGCAATGCAGACGTCGCAGTTCCCGCAATCACAGGTTCTCGTTTCACCGAAGTAGTTAAGCAGAATCCGCCTGCGGCACACCTGGGCATCGGCATATTCCTGCATCTGCCTCAGCTTCTCCAGGTTCATCTCCTTCTCACCGCTTGACGCCGCAAAGCCACGCAGGGTCATCACATCGTCCATGTTGTAGAAAAGGATGGTCTCCGTAGGCAAGCCGTCGCGTCCGCCACGACCGATTTCCTGGTAATAGTTCTCGATGCTCTTGGGCAAATTGTAATGGATGACAAAGCGCACATTCTGCTTGTCGATTCCCATTCCGAAGGCGACAGTCGCCACCATGACGTCGATGCGGTCATGAACGAAGTCCTCCTGCATCCGGTGGCGCTCCTCCATCGACAGTCCGGCATGATAGACACCCGCCGGTATCCCGTTCCGGCGCAGCTCCTCCGCCAGCTTATCAGTCATGTTGCGCGTCAGGCAATAGATGATTCCGCTCTCATGCGGATGCCGCCTGATGACATTCAGAATCACCTGAATTCGCTCCCTGGCAGTATAGCCGCGCTTCACGTCCAGACTGAGGTTCGGACGGTCGAAAGAACCGACAAACAGTTCCGGATTACGCAGATGGAGTCCTTCGATAATGTCCCGCCTCGTCACGGAGTCCGCGGTTGCCGTCAAGGCCAGAATCGGTACATCGGGGTACTCTTCCTGCAAAAAGCCCAGCAGGGTATATTCCGGACGGAAGTCGTATCCCCAGTGCGAGATGCAATGTGCCTCATCGACGGCAAACAGGGATATCCTGATCCAGCGTGATATCTCGGGGACCTCGGTCATCAGGCGTTCGGGGGACATGTACAGCAGCTTCACTTCGCCACGCAGGCATTTCTCACAGACCGCCCTGTTCTCCGCCTCGGTGTTTCCACTGTTGATGGTCTCTGCCCGGATGCCGTGCGCCTGCAGTATTTCCACCTGGTCTTTCATCAGGGATATGAGTGGGGACACGACAATCGCCGTTCCCTCCAGCATCAATGCCGGCAGCTGGTAACAAAGGGATTTTCCACCGCCCGTAGGCATCAGCACAAGGGCATCTTTCCCTTGCAGGACGTGGTTGATGACTTCTTCCTGAACAGGCCTGAAACTATCGTAGCCGAAACAGGCTTTCAATAACTGGCGTGGTGTTTTCATGATTCAACGGACTTGAAACGTAAGAAGCAATGTGCTTCTTGCCGTGAAAGTAGCGATAAAACCGTGCCTGACAAAAGATTTGCAAGGGAATTTTGTACGGAAGGACCGGATTTTATGGACCGGACTCCCCCGCGTAACGAACTTTTTACATAACTTTGCCACCCGCATCAAAACCACTGAAAGAATCCCAAACGAATGAAACACAAGCATCTGATACGAAACTGCCTGCTGGCTGCACTGGCAGTGGCTCTCCTCGCCGGAGGAAGCATCTATTACCTGTTCTTCAGTCCGACATTCTCGCTCAACGAAACGACTTACTTATACATCCGTCCGGGTGACACCCTGGAAAATGTCTGTCACCAACTGGAAGAGAAGGCTAACCCGAAGACGTTGACCGGCTTCCGCTGGCTGGCATCCTTCTACGGCTATGACGGACACATCCGCAGCGGACGTTACGCTGTCAAGCCCGAAGATACGGTGTTCGGACTGATACGACGGTTGTCCACCGGACAACAGACGCCGGTCAACCTCATCATTCCGAGTGTACGCACCACAGACAAGCTGGCTGCTGCTGTTGCGGACCGCATCATGCTTGACTCGGCGACAGTGGCTTCGGCTCTTGCCGACTCGACCGTATGCGCCCGACTGGGTTACACGACACAGACGATTGCCTGTCTCTTCATTCCCAACACTTACCAGGTGTACTGGGACATGGACCTCGACGGTTTCTTCTCCCGCATGGAGAAAGAGCACAAACGGTTCTGGAACGAAGAGCGCCGGAAGAAAGCGGAGGCAATCGGACTGACTCCCGAAGAGGTCATGACCCTGGCTTCCATCGTGGATGAAGAGACTGCAAAGAACGACGAGAAGCCGATGGTGGCAGGACTCTACATGAACCGACTGAAGCGCGGCATGCTGCTGCAGGCCGACCCGACCGTGAAGTTTGCCTGTGGCGATTTCAGCCTGAAACGCATCCTGCACAAGCACCTGGCTGTGGACTCACCTTATAATACCTATTTGTATCCGGGACTGCCGCCAGCTCCCATCCGCATCCCTTCGATTGCAGGCATCGAGAGCGTGCTCAACTACACCCGCCACGATTACCTCTACATGTGTGCCAAGGAGGATTTTTCCGGACGCCACAACTTCGCAGCCACGCTTGCAGAGCACCAGAACAACGCCCGCCGCTACCAGCAAGAGCTGAACCGACGGAAAATCTATTAACGCCCAAACAGAGAAAGAACCCATGGAACCCCATCATACCCTGCAGACCGTCCTTGCAGACTACCAACAGCGCAAGGCGAATCACGAACAGCACCTGTCGCGCATCCAGCAACGCATCTACCGCATCGGGACCATCCGCCTGCTGCTCTTTGTGGCAGCCATTGCCGGTGCCATCTATTTCCGACACGAAGGATGGACCGTGGTCGTTCCTGTCATTGTCGTCTGCCTCGTGCCTTTCCTCATCCTGATGAAGGTACACGACCGGCTGTTCTACGACAAGGACTATACCCAGCAGCTGATTGACATCAACGCGAACGAACTGGCGGCCCTCGATTACCGGACCGACTGCTTCGACGGAGGAAAGGATTTCCAGGACCCGGCACACCCCTACTCCTACGACCTGGACCTGTTTGGCGACCGCTCCCTGTTCCAATACATCAACCGTACGTCGACCTACTTCGGACGGCAGCGGCTTGCCGGGTGGTTCGCCCGTCCGCTCGACCGCAAGGCAGACATCGAGCTGCGTCAGGATGCCGTGCGCGAACTGACACCTTTGCTTGACTTCCGCCAACAGTTCCAGGCTACCGGCATGGTCTATAAAGGCAAATTGTCCGACGGTGAGAATCTGCTGCACTGGGCAGAGTCGGTCACGGAGTTCCGCCACAGCCGACTGCTGACGTTTGCCACTTACCTCTTCCCCGGACTCAACGCCTTGTTCCTCATCCTGGGCATGGCGGGATGGACCTCGTGGCATTGGCTCACCGGCTCGTTCATCCTGAGTGTGGTGACCAGCATTGCCCTGCAGAAGCGCATCTCCCTCTTCCAGATGTCCTATGAAGACAAGCTCGCCATCCTGGGAAGTTACGTCCGGCAGATGAAGCTCATGGAGGCATTGCGTCCGCAGAGCACCGTGCTGGCGACCTGTTGCCAGCGGCTGCAAACGGGCGAAACTCCCGCCTCGGAAGCCATCCGTCAGCTGTCGAAAGAGATGAACGCCCTGAACCAGCGCAACAACATCCTTGCCTACATCCTCCTGAACGGCTTCCTGTTCTGGGAGGTACGTCAGGTGATGCGCATCGAACGCTGGAAGGAGCAGTATGCAGGAAGCCTGCCCGTCTGGCTCGATGCCATCGGTGAAATGGATGCGCTCTGTTCCCTGGCTGCCTTTGCCTACAACCATCCGGACTACACGTTCCCCGTCCCGACGGAAACACCGTTTACCCTGTCTGCCGAACTCATGGGGCACCCGCTCATCCACCGGGACCGCTGCGTACGCAACGATATCCGCATGGAGAAGCGTCCCTACTTCATCATCATCACCGGAGCGAACATGGCGGGCAAGAGTACCTACCTGCGCACTGTCGGCGTGAACTACCTGCTCGCCTGCATGGGTGCATCGGTCTGTGCTGAACGCATGACGTTCTATCCGGCACACCTGGTGACCAGCCTGCGCACGACCGACTCGCTCAACGACAACGAATCGTACTTCTTTGCCGAACTGAAGCGGCTGAAGGGCATCATCGACCGGCTCAATGCCGGAGAGGAGCTGTTCATCATCCTGGACGAGATTCTGAAAGGCACCAACTCGGTGGACAAGCAGAAGGGCTCGCTGTCGCTCATCAAGCAGTTCATCCGATTGCAGGCGAACGGCATCATCGCCACACACGACTTGCAGCTGGGGACACTTGCCGAGCTTTATCCCGACGACATACGCAACTACCGCTTTGAGGCAAGCATCAGCAACAACGAGCTGACCTTCTCCTACCGCATGCAGGAGGGAGTCGCACAGAACATGAACGCATGCTTCCTGATGCAGAAGATGGGCATCTACATGGAGGAAGAGACAGCCGGGTGAGGCGGTCCGACCGGACCTGCAGATACAGTTCGCGGGAGTATGTTCCACTGAAGGACATACTCCCGCGAAGTTTTTTCGGGATGAAGTGGCAGGACTTGTCAGCGACGCTTGCCGCGCTCACGCTCCTCGCGTTCACGCATCATGCGTTCCTGTTCTTTCTGGAGAGCAGCGAGCTTCTCCATCATGCCACTGCGTTTCTTCGGATTGTTCTTGTTCGCCAGCATGCGGGCTTCAAGCTTTGCGAGCAGAGCTGCTTCATCGGTCGTCTTGCGGAGCACCATCATGATGATGATACTGATCAGACCGGAGATGAAGTAGTAGTAGTTCAAGCCGGACGAATAGCTGTTGAAGATGAATATGAACATCACCGGCATCAGGTACATCATCCATTTCATGGCAGCCATCTGCGGATTGGCACCCGTGTCCTGCTGCTTCATCATGATATAGGTATTGATGATGTTGCTCACACTGAAGAGCAGACAGAAGAGGCTCAGGTGGTCGCCCAGCAAAGGAATGTGCACGCCCCAGTTGATGACATCGTCATACGTCGAGAGGTCCGGCGCCCACAGGAAGCTCTGCTGACGCAACTCGATGGCGTTCGGCACGAAGTTGAAGAGGGCGATGAACACCGGCATCTGAATCAGGGCAGGCAGACAGCCACCCATCGGGCTGACTCCGTAACGGCTGTAGAGTGCCATCGTCTCCTGCTGCTTCTTCATGGCATCCTCGGGCTTGGGATATTTCTTGTTGATTTCGTCCACATAAGGCTTCAGCACACGCATCTTGGCAGACGACATGTAGGACTTGTACGTGGCGGGATAGACGATAGCCTTCACGATGATGGTCATCAGCAGAAGCACCATGCCCATGCTCAAGCCCCAGCCGGACAGCCAGTCGAAGAGGTTGATGGTGAACCAACGGTTGATCCAGCGGAACAACGGCCAGCCCAGGTAAACCAGGTCTTCCATCTCCAGGTCCTTGCCGTCGACAGCCAGGTCATTAGTTGCCTGCAAGGTCTTGAAGTGGTTCGGTCCGAAATAGAACTGCATGCGGGTGGGCTGCTTGCCGGTCGGGTCGAAGAAGGTCGTCGTGGTGGCATCGTAGTTCTTCAGGTAACCGCTGCCCTCTGCCTGCGGCACCGACTTCAGGGTCGTGTTGTTGAAGTCCTGTCCGGCAATGAAGACGCAGGAGAAGAACTGGTTCTTGAAGGCAATCCAGTCCATCGGCTCGCCGACTTCGGTAGTCTCTTCCTTCGTCTCGCTCAGGTAGTCACTTCCCTCGCCCTTCACTTTATAGGACAAGGAGGTGTAGCGGTTCTCAAAGCTGAAGCCTTTCTCCAGCTGACGGGCACGCTGGTGCCAGTGGATGTCCACGGTCTTGACCGAAGGGGCAAATGCCTGCTCCATGCCCGACGCTTCCATCGTGAAGTCGAGCATGTAGCTGTCGGCATGCAGGACATAGCGGAAGTCCAGGTGTCCGCCACCATTCATGGGCAGACGCATCACGACACTGCTGTCGGTCACCTGTTCGGGGACAAAATAGAGTTCATCGGTCCGGATGTTCTCGTTCTTGCCATTGAAGGCGAAGCTCAGTCCGGCATCCTCGCCGTCAAACAGGACAAGCGGTTGATGGTCCTGACCGTTGTACTCCTTCAACTTGGCAGACTGCACCCGTCCGCCTTTGGTGTTCAGTTTCAGTTCGACCAGATTGTTCTGCAAGGTGACTACGGATTCTTGTCCCTGGCGGGCATAGAAAAGAAGCGAGGTGGAATCTTCCGCGGCGGCCTGCTGCATCGCCAGCTGCTGCTGTGCTGCCTGCTTGGCCTCATGTTGCTCCACAAGTGCCTGGATGGAATCTTGGTAGTGCTGCATCTGTGCCTGTTCCTCACTGCTGGGGCGGTTGAAAAAGCTGAAGCCAATCAACACGGCACCAATCAAGACGAACCCGATAAGCGTGTTTTTTTCCATTCTTGGTAATGTAACTTCTTATGTATTATGGATGATAGATTGTGTTATTTCTCGATAGCTGCCTTGACGAACGACATGAACAACGGATGGGGCTTCAGCACCGTACTGCTGTATTCCGGATGGAACTGCGTGCCGATGTACCACTTCAGGCCGGTGATTTCGACAATCTCCACCAGGTCGGATTCCGGGTTGATGCCGACGCAACGCATGCCTGCCTTCTCGTACTCTGCCTTGTAGGCGTTGTTGAACTCGTAGCGGTGGCGGTGACGTTCCTGGATGTGAACCTGTCCGTATGCCTCGAAGGTCTTCGAGTTCTGGTCGAGCACACATTCATAGGCACCCAGACGCATCGTTCCACCCATGTTCGTGATGGATTTCTGCTCTTCCATGATGTCGATGACGTTGTGCGGGGTCTTCTCGTCCATCTCGCGTGAGTTGGCATCGGCGTATCCCAGTACGTTGCGGGCGAACTCGATTGCCATGCACTGCATACCCAGGCAGATGCCGAAGGTGGGAAGGTTATGTGTGCGGGCATACTTGGCAGCGACGAACTTGCCCTCGATGCCACGCTGTCCGAAGCCCGGGCAGATGATGATGCCGTCCATGCCCTTCAGCGCCTCGGCTACATTCTCGTCCGTCAGCTTCTCGCTGTTGATGAAGTGGATGTCTGCCCGACGGTCGTTGTAGGTAGCTGCGTGCGACAGGGCTTCACGGATTGACTTGTAGGCGTCCTGCAGGTCATACTTGCCCACCAGACCGATGTGTACGGCTTCGGTGGCATTGTTCCGGCGATTGAGGAAGTCTTTCCACGGACCGAGCGTCGGAGTCTCGCCAACGGGCAGCCCGACTTTCTCCAGGATAATGCTGTCCAGTCGCTGTGCCTGCATGCGCAAAGGTACTTCGTAGATTGACGGCATGTCTCTCGACTCGATGACAGCCGACTCGTCGACATTGCAGAACAGGGCAACCTTCTTCTTCAGGCTTGTGCTCAGCTCATGCTCGGTGCGGAGCACCAGGATGTCGGGTTGGATTCCCACCGACTGCAGTTCCTTCACGGAGTGCTGGGTAGGCTTGGTCTTCAGCTCACCGGCAGCTGCCAGATAGGGGACGTAGGTCAGGTGCACGCACAGCGCGTTGCGGCCCAGCTCCCACTTCAACTGACGGATGCTCTCCAGGTAAGGCAACGACTCGATGTCGCCCACCGTACCGCCGATCTCCGTAATCACGAAGTCGAACTTGTACTTGTTGCCCAACAGCTTCACGTTGCGCTTGATTTCGTCTGTAATGTGGGGGATAATCTGGATGGTCTTGCCTAAATAGTCGCCGCGACGTTCCTTGTCAATGACACTCTTGTAAATACGTCCGGTGGTGATGTTGTTGGCTTTCGTGGTCTGGATGCCCAGGAAACGTTCGTAGTGTCCCAGGTCCAGGTCGGCCTCGTGACCGTCGACAGTCACGTAACATTCTCCGTGTTCGTAAGGATTCAATGTTCCCGGGTCGATGTTGATGTACGGGTCGAATTTCTGGATTGTCACATTGTAACCTCTTGCCTGGAGTAGTTTACCGATAGATGATGAAATGATGCCTTTGCCCAACGAAGAGGCAACACCACCTGTAACGAAGATATACTTTGTTTCTGCCACAGCTATAATATTTTAATGGTTTGTAGTTTCTTTATCTTTAAGCATTTCAAAGTTGCAAAATTACAAAAAAACGGAGAAGACACGAGGTTTTGACAAAAACATTTTAGAAAACAGCCCTTTCCTTCCGCCTGAAAAGCAGGCAACAAACGCACCGGACGCGCACACCGGGAAAGCGGACCGACGGCGTCCGATGAAAAAGATGAAAGGGAAAGGAGCCTGAAGGTGTCGCTTTATCTGAAAAAAGACTAACTTTGCGACATTTGAACAGCCTGCAAAGGCATTTCGCATATCCTGTTATAACTATGAAACAAACACTACTCACGGGACTGATGCTCCTCGGGGCGACACTCGGCCTACGGGCACAGGCACCGCATCCGGAACGGATTTACTTGTCCGGCACGGGAATCGATGACACGAAAACATGGGAATTCTTCTGTTCGAAGGGGCAGAACAGCGGCAGCTGGAAACCGATTGAGGTGCCTTGCTGCTGGGAGACGCAGGGCTTCGGCGAATACACCTACGGACGCTGGTACACCGTCAAGGGGGCAAGGCCCAGTGACGAGACAGGGACCTACCGACACACGTTCAAGGCGCCACGCACGGAGAACGGGCAGCGCGTGAAGCTCTTCTTCGACGGAGTCATGACCGACGCGGAGGTCCGCGTCAACGGACAACCTGCCGGGGACATTCACCGGGGAGCCTTCTACCGCTTCTCCTACGACATCACCGACCTGCTGCGCCCGGGCAAGAAGAACACCCTCGAAGTGAAGGTGGCGAAACAGTCCGCCGACAAGAGCGTCAACAATGCCGAGCGGCGCGCCGACTGGTGGCTCTTCGGCGGCATCTTCCGCCCTGTCTGGCTGGAAGTCGTGCCCGCAGTGAACATGGCGCACATCATCCTGGATGCCGACCAGCACGGACGGCTCCGCGCACAGGTCCGCATGGAGGGCGACGCGCAGGGCTACGCGCTCACGACATCCTTGCGGCGCCTCTCCGACGGGACACCGGTGCGCAACGCGTCGGGCAGTGACAGCCAGACCGTCCGCATCGCCGACAACCGTGCGGAGCAGCTCATCGACAGCCGGTGGGAGGACATCGACGCCTGGACACCGGAATCCCCCACCCTCTACGTCGCGCGGGTGGAACTGAAGTCGCCCGACGGCAAGGTCATCCAGGCGCGCGAGTTCCGCACGGGCTTCCGCACCGTGGAGTTCTTCCCGCAGGACGGACTTTACCTGAACGGCACGCGCCTCGTCCTGAAAGGCATCAACCGGCACTCCTTCTCGACCGACGGCGGACGCACGACGAGCGCAGCCATGAGCCGAGAGGATGCCAAGCTCATCAAGCAGATGAACATGAATGCCGTCCGCTCGCACTACCCGCCCGACGAACATTTCCTCGACATGTGCGACTCGCTCGGACTGGTCTACATCGACGAGCTGGCGGGCTGGCACGGCAAGTATGACACCAAGGTGGGCACACGCCTCGTCCGGGAGATGGTCGAACGGGACGTCAACCATCCCTGCATCGTCATCTGGAGCAACGGCAACGAGGGAGGATGGAACACGCGCCTCGACACCCTCTTTGCCACACACGACGTCTTCCAGCGGCGACACGTCATCCACCCGTGGGCGGACTTCAACGACCTCGACACCCATCACTATCCGGCTTATCTGACGGGAGTGGCACGCTTTACCAACGGCTACAAGGTGTTCATGCCGACCGAGTTCATGCACGCCATGTACGACCAGGGAGGCGGCGCGGGACTGCGCGACTTCTGGGACCGCTGGTGCACGAACCCGCTGTTTGCCGGAGGCTTCATCTGGGCGTTCTGCGACGAGGCGCCGAAACGCAGCGACCGGGGCGGCGTGCTCGACTCCGACAAGTCGAATGCTCCCGACGGGGTGCTCGGACCGCGGCGCGAGAAGGAGGGCAGCTTCCATGCCGTCCGGGCGCAATGGTCGCCCGTGCAGCTCCGTCCGCTCTTCATCACGGACCACTTTGACGGCTCGTTCCAGGTGACGAACGAATACCTCTACACCCGTCTGTCGGCTTGCCGCATGACATGGAAGGTGCTGCTCTGCGCCACCCCGCTGCTGGAGCGGAATCCGCGTGCGGAGGTGCTCGCCGAGGGCACAGTCACCCTGCCCGACATTGCTCCCGGCGAGACGGGGACGGCACACTTCTCCCTCCCCGATGCCTTCCGCAACGGCGACGTGCTGGAACTGGAAGCCTTCGACCGCGACGGGCACAGCCTCTGCCAGTGGACCTACCCCATCAAGAACGCGCGAACCTATTATGAAGAGAAGCTCGCCTTCACCCCGCAGACCCTCGAATGGACCGAACCTGCCACTGCCGTGCGCCGGGACGGGACGGTGACACTGAAGAGCGACCGGGTGACCGTCGCCTTCGACGACTCGACGGGCATCATCCGGCGTGTGACGACCGACGGCGTGGAGGTGCCGCTCACCAACGGACCGCTGCCCGTGGGCATGAAGATGCGCTACAACGCCGACCGCAGTTACGTGCGCCGCGCGGCTGACGGAGCGGTGTTCTGCGCACGCTACCAGGGTGGCGCCGACTCCATCGTGTGGAAACTGACGGACAACGGACTGCTCTACATGGACGCCCTGCTGCTGAACCGTGCCTCGGGTGGCGGAGGCTTTGACGACGCCTTCATGGACACGAAAGTCTACAACCTGGGACTCACGTTCGACTATCCGGAACAGCTCTGCACGGGCATGCAGTGGCTCGGACGCGGACCGTACCGCGTCTGGAAGAACCGCATCCCCGGCACGAACTACAACATCTGGCAGAAGGACTACAACAACACCATCACGGGCGAAAGCTTCGAGAACCTCGTCTACCCGGAGTTCAAGGGCTATCATGCGAACCTCTACTGGGCGGGCATCCGCAGCGACAAGGCTCCGTTCACCGTCTACAGCCGCACGGACGGCATCTTCTTCCGCGTCTTCACACCCGAAGAGCCGAAGGGTGGTGACGGACGCACCATGCCGCGTTTCCCGGACGGCGACCTGTCGTTCCTGCTCGACATTCCTGCCATCCGTTCGTTCAAACCGACGGAACAGCAGGGTCCGAACAGCCAGCCGGGCAACATCCGCATCAAGAGTGGCGACGAGGGCCTGCACATCGACCTGGTGTTCGACTTCCGGCACACCGACAAGGAACATTGACTTCCCGCCGGATTGACCCTCTGCAGGGACGAGCGGTCTGCTCGTCCGGTCCAATCCCGCAACTCATAACCTCTCCGCACGGAGACACGGAGGAATCACAACCCCGCCGTGTCTCCGTGTTTTTTTGTCCGTTGACCCCCGGACGGGACGGAAACGGCTTGCAAGCCCTTCTTTTCAACGGAAACGAAACAGGATACGGCGTATCCAGCCCCATTTTAAATCCGGAGAAGCCGGATACGGCTTACAAAGCCTTCAATGAGAATGAAACGAAACTGGATACGGCGTATCCTCTTTCATTTGGAACAAAACGAAACTAGATACGACATTTCCAGCTTCGTTTCGAAAGAAAAGACGCTAGATACGCCGTATCTTCTTCCGTTTGAAACAAAACGAAACAAGAAACGCTGTTTCCGGGACCTCTCGCAACGGGGAGGACCTGGAAACAGCGTTTCCGGCTTGAGGCAGCAGGAAGGGAAGGCGTTGCCGTCCGCCGAACCACCCGACGGGAACGGCACAAGGCGGTGAACGCCGCACCGCCCTTCCGCTGAACAAAAACGATTAACGGGCAGACTGATCTAGGTTCTTGCAGAAGCGCGCCTTCACGCTGTCGCCTTCCTCGGGGAGGATGGTGACGTCGCGCAGGGTGATGTCCTCGGCATAGATGAACTCAGCGCCCAGCTTGGAGGTGATGTGGACGTTCTCCAGCGTGATGTTCTTGATGGGCATCTCGGGAATGCCGTTGAAATAGAGCGCGCGGCGTGCTCCGGCACAGGTGAGGTGGCTGATGTGGATGTTGCGGAAGCAGGGGGTCGTCTCGTCGACAGGCATCGGGTCGATGGCTGCGGGGACGGACTCGCCGCTCTCCAGCACTTCCACGGCAGACTTGCCGCCATAGTGGAGGTCGAAGGTCACCGGCTCGGTGGGGATGTTGGTCATCGTGACGTGGTCCACCCAGATGTTCTCCACCGTTCCGCCGCGTCCGCGTTTGCTCTTGAAGCGCAGGCCGACGTCCGTGCCCAGGAAGCTGCAACGGCTCACGAAGATGTTCCGCACGCCGCCGCTCATCTCGCTGCCCACCACGAAGCCGCCGTGTCCCTGGAACACCGTGCAGCCGTCGATGAGCACATTCTCGCAGGCGCGTCCGCGTCGGCGTCCGTCCTCATCCTTGCCGCTCTTGAGGCAGATGCCGTCGTCGCCCACGTCGAAGACGGAATTGACGATCAGGGCATTGCGGCACGACTCCAGGTCGAGCCCGTCGCCGTTCTGCGCATAGCTCGGGTTGCGCACGAGGACGTCCTCAATCAGCACGTTCTCGCACATCAGCGGGTGGAGGTTCCACGCCGGGGAGTTCTGGAAGATGACGCCCTGCAGCCAGACGTTCTTGCAGGAGATGAGGCTCACCATGACCGGACGGAGGAAGTGGCGGACGCTCTGCCACTCGGCTTCGGTCTTCAGGTTCTGCGGGACGTTCATGTTGCTGATGGTGTCGCCGTGCAGGGTCTCCGGGTAGGGGAACCAGTAGTCGGGACGCTTGAAGACGCCGCCCCGGGCGATGGTCTTCTTCCATTGGCTCTCGGTGACCTTTCCTTTTTTCAGCGGACGCCAGAAGTGTCCGTTACCGTCGATGGCTCCCTGTCCGGTGATGGCTACATTCTCGAGATTCCGTCCGGAGATGGGCGACTGGCAGCGTCGGGTGTCGAGCCCTTCGAAGACGGTCTCCACGAGGGGATAGAGGTCGACGTCGGGCGAGAAGAGGATGACGGCTCCCTTCTCCAGATGGAGGTCGATGTTGCTCTCCAGCACGATGGGCCCGGTAAACCAGATGCCCGCGGGGACGATGAGGTGACCGCCGCCCTGGCTGCCCAGCGTGCGGATGGCACGGGCAAAGGCGTCGGTGCAGAGCGTCTTTCCGTCGCCGACGGCTCCGAAGTCGGTGAGCGTCACGTGTCGGTCGGGGAAATCAGGTGCCTGGATGCGCGGCATCTCGAACGGCAGCTTCTCATAGAGGGCTTCATACTTGTAGCCCATCGGCTGGGCGTTCGTCACGCCCAGTCCGAACAGCAGGGAAAGCACAAGAAAGGTAATGCGTTTCATAGTGTATCGTGTTTTGAGGTTTGTGTATGTCAATTATCCATTGTCAATTGTCCATTGTCCATCGCCTGGAGGGGTGTCAGGCTGACGGGACCGAGGAGTCCGCTCTCCATCGGCTGCCAGTGGGCGTAAGTGCCCTTCTTGTAGTTGATGGTGGCGACGTTGATGTCCTTGAACTTGCGCCAGGGCACTTGGCGTCGGTCCATCTCGGCGATGCGGTTTGCAGGCAGATTGGTGACCTCCACCTCGAGCACGTTCTCGCCGGGCTTCAGATAGCGTCCCACGAGGCAGCTGTAGGGCAATGCCCAGAGGGTGGCGACTTCCTGTCCGTTGATGCGTACCCGTGCACTCTCGCGCACATCGCCCAGGGAGAGCAGCCACTCGTCCGCCTCCGCCGACAGACGGAAGCGGTAGGTGTAGCATGCCGTGCCCATGGTGTTGGCGACGTTCTCGCCGGGCAGGTCGGTCCAGGAACCCAGCGTCACGTATGCCGGCACGCCGCTCACGGCAGGGTTGCTCTCCACGAAGCGGAAGTCCCACTCGGCGCCGAAGGGGAGGGGCTCCGCAGCCTTCTTATAGGTAGGATAGGCGGCAGCCTCGACCTGCTGCGAGGTGAACGTCTGCAGGAAGGTCGACTCGCCGGATGCGAGCTGGAGGTAGACTTCCGTCTGTCCGTCCCTGACGCGCAGGGGCGCCTTGCCCCAGGTGCCGTCCATGGGGTTGTAGCGCACCACCGACGTGGCAGGCACCGTCAGGGGGACCCATCCGTCGGTGTCACGCCCCGTCAGGGCGGAGAGGAAGTAGAGGTAGCCGTCGTCGTGGGCGCGGCGGAGGTAGTTCAGACCGAAGTCGGTGTGCAGGCGTTCGGCAGGGACGTGTGCCTGTGCCAGGGTGGCTGCATAGTCGGTGCCGAAGAGGATGTGCGGATGCGCTTTGCCCGTCAGGTCCTGCAGCACGGTGCGGAACTCCTTCCTGCGTTCGTCCAGCCTGCCCCATCCGGGCACGTCCTCGGGATATTGGTCGAGGAAGATGATGGTTGCCCCGTCATCGGCGAGCGCGAGGAGCTTCCGCAGGACCTCCGTCGGCATGAGCTTCGCACCGGGAACGACCAGCGCCTTGTAGGCGGTGCCGCCGGGCGTCAGGAGGGCGCCATCCCGGCAGACGGTCTGCTCGACGAAGCGGTCGGAGATGTAGTCCACGTCGTAGCCCGCCGCGCGTATCTTGTTGACCGCCTCGATGAAGCGGGGGGCACGGCGGTCCATCTTGTGGATGTCGAACATCAGCAGGCGTCCGTCCTGCTCCTGCCACATGTCATAGAGCGGCAGGTAGAGCAGGAAGTCGTTGTCCGGTCTGCCCTGCTGCAGGAGGCTCTGGCAACGGGTGATGTAGGTGAAGAACGCCGGAGCGTCGCGCCAGATGGAGTTCGTCGGGCTCATGTCGACCGACGCATAGAACTTCCATCCGGGCCAGGGGTCGTCCTGCGGCGAATAGGTGGTGCCGTGGAAGTAGACGTGGTTCACGCCGGAGAGGAACATCAGGTCGAGGTCGGGCTTGCACTGCGAGAGCGACGTACGGAAGTGCTCCGTGAGCCAGGTGAAGGTCTCCGACGAGGTGTAGGGCTTGCCCGTGAGGTGTGCTGCCGACGAGGCGTACTTCAGCATGGAGATGTCTGAGAAGTTGGGGCGTGTGAGAGAGTCCTTGCGCAGCCCCCTGATGCCGAAGTCCGTCAAGCCGAAGCCCTCGCACTCCGGCACGTCGACGGCGGCATAGAGGTCAATCAGATTGCCGGGCGAACCGTGTGCCTGGTTGCGTGTGGAGGAGTTGTGGCTGTGTGCCCATGCCGTCCAGCGGCGGGTGAAGTTCTCCAGCAGCAGGTCGGAGAGTGTCTCGCGGTAGTCGGAGATGATGCGTGCGGTTGCGTCGGTGCGTTCCTCCGACAGGAACTCGGGCAGGTGTTCCTCCAGCTTGTAGCCGCGGCGTTCGTAGAACTTGTCGAAGAGCCCCTGCGTCCAGTCCGCCTTGTAGACTTCGTAGGAGTCGTTGAAGACGTTGTGCGGGAAGGCGGTTCCGGCGAACGCTTCGTCAAACTGTGCCAGGTAGCCGTCCACGGCATGCGCCGAGAAGTGGTCGAGCACGTAGCCCTCCCCTCCGGGAGCCGCCCGCTTCACCTTTTGCCGGGTCTTCCCGCAGAAGGCGGCTATCAGCCTCCATTCGCCCTCCGGTGCGTCCCAGGTGAGGGTTCCCTGACGGACGTTGGCAGTCAGGTCGAGGCATTTTCCGCCGTCCGCGAATGCCATCAGGCGTTCCAGCACGGCGTAAGGCTTCTGCTTGGCATCGTCCACACCGACGGACATCTGCACATGCTTGCCTCCCCGTACCCTGTATTCGGAGACGACGAGCTGACACGCCGCATCCTGCATGGACACTTCCGGTCCGCCGAAGGGCCAGCCTGTCCCGTTGTTCATGTCGACCTGCATGCCCAGCTCCTTCGCCAGCGTCAGGGTATAATCGTACATCCGCATCCATGCGGGAGAGAGATAGGGACGCTCGTTGCACTCGTTCCCCTGTACGCCGTAGATGGGCGTAATCTCGACCGTCCCGATGCCGGCACGGGCATACTCCCTCAGGTTGTAAGCCAGGTTGACCGAGTCGACGGCGCTTCCCATCCACCACCAGCGGGTGCCGGGCTTCATCTCGGACGACACGGCGGGCCATCCCGGCTGTTGTGCCCACAGCGGTCCGGCGCAGCAGATGCACAGTCCCGCGGCGAGCACATGTCTCATTGCAATTCGTTTCATAGTCTTGTTTTGTTTATGGATTCGACTTTCGTAAAGTCCGGCACGGCGGCGGGGCATCCTCCCCGGCACGCAGGGGCTTGGCGGAAGGTTAATCAGTTGTTTTTCATCCTTCGCGGGAGCGCCCTTGCGGCGCGTCCACCTTTGCGGAGATAAAAGTAATCCAAATCGCGCAAAGACTGCCATTTGCAAGAGATTTTCTTAATGTATTCGGTGCTGGAAAAGCCCCTTTTGCAATATATTCCATCTGAACGAACGATTTTCCATGTTGTATATGAACGGATTCCTCTACTTTCGTCAGCGAACTTTAACAACGTAGACAGCCATGATTAACTACAATTTTTTCCAAGGAGACACTCACTCCGTCAGTGTGGCGCCCGACTTCACCACCTTCCGGAGGAACTACATCAGGGACAATGTAGACAAAGGTGAATGGAAAACAGTCCAGACAAGCCCTGCCCGACGGTCCGGCGACGTATCCGGACTGAAAGTAAGCATGGTCGAACAGCAGAGAGTCAGTCCACAGGTATCCGGCTCCGGACAGGAGCTGTCCGCCTCCTACACCATCAGTCCGACCGAAGAAACCGGCAGCGACTACCTCCTGGTCTATATCACCGCAGGCTCGGGAAGGCTTTTTCTTAATAATTGTGAACGGGGGGGGGTAAAAATCAAGAATGGCATGCTCTGCTGGCTGTCTCCGAAATACTGGTATGCCCTCAAGCCGGATGCCGAGACGGGATGGACCGTCTGTTACCTCGCGTGCCGGGGGACGATGCTCGACCAGTTCATCCGCCGCTCGATGCTGGACGGCAAGAACAACATCCTGGAACTGGGCATGAACGAAGAGCTCATCCACCTGTTCAAGCGTGCCCGGGAGGTAAAGGACTCCGAGGAGAGCTTCGCGCAGACCTACCTGACCGGCATCGTGCTGCACATGGTGGGACTCATCCTGGCACAGGCACAGCCTCCCTGCGACGAGCCTCGCGAGAACGAACAGAAGATGGAACAAGCCGTCCTGCTGATGAAGGAGAATGTCATGAACGACATCGACATAAACCAGCTGGCAGTCTCGTTGGGATTCAGCTATTCGTGGTTCCGGAAGCTCTTCAAGGACTACAGCGGCATGTCTCCGGCGAAGTTCTTCCTGGAGCTGAAATTAAAAAAGATAAAAGAATTGCTCATTTCCACCGACATGCCCATCAAGGAACTGTTATATTCACTAAATTGCAGCACGCTTGAGAACTTCTATACCACGTTCAAAAAACACACCGGCTACACCCCCTCCGAGTACCGGAAGCGGATGGCAGCCGACCACACAAACACGACCGATGAAAAACCCTAAAACAAACATACGTTTCAACCCGATTATGAAAGCTCTTATTGCAGCCTGCATGGCTATCCTTTCCCTCCCCGCCTTCGGAGAGGACAAGTTTCCCGATGGTACTCCAATCCCCGAATGGTTCCGCCAGAGTGAACCTACGGCAGTCGAAACACTCGGCAAGCAGTTCGTCATCACGGATTATGGCGTGACAAACGACAGCACCGTCCTGCAGACGGAACAGATACAGGCGGTCATCGACCGTGCCGCCGAAGAGGGTGGCGTCGTCGTCATCCCCAGGGGAACCTTCCTGAGCGGTTCGCTGTTCTTCAAGCCCAAGACCCACCTCCATCTGCAGGAGGGAGCCGTATTGAAGGGCAGCGACGACATCAGCAACTTCCGCATCGTCGACACCCGCATCGAGGGACAGTCACTGAAGTATTTCGCCGCCCTGGTCAACGCCGACCATGTGGACGGCTTCACCATTACCGGCAAAGGCACCATCAACGGCAACGGACTGCGTTACTGGAAATCGTTTTGGCTGCGCCGTGCCGTCATCCCCAAATGCACGAACATGGACGAGCTGCGTCCGCGCCTAGTCTACATCTCCAACAGCAACGATGTGGAGCTCTCCGGCGTGCGGCTGATCAACTCACCCTTCTGGACAACCCATCTCTACCGCTGCCAGCGCGTGAAGCTGCTCGGTCTGCACATCTTCGCACCATCTGCTCCCGTCAAGGCACCCAGCTCGGATGCCGTCGATGTGGACGTGTGCCGCGACGTGCTGATGAAGCACTGCTACTTCTCGGTCAACGACGATGCCATCGCCCTCAAGGGCGGTAAAGGTCCGTGGGCGGACCAGGACCCGAACAACGGGGAGAACCGGAACATCATCATCGAGGACTGCACCTACGGCTTCGCACACAGCGCCCTGACCTGCGGCAGCGAGTCCATACACAACTACAACATTGTCCTCCGCCGCTGCACGGTGACGGGACTCTCCCGCCTGCTGTGGCTGAAGATGCGCCCCGACACGCCGCAACACTATGAGTACATCCTCGTGGAGGACATTACCGGCGATGCCAAGAGCTTCCTCGTCGTGAAGCCGTGGACCCAGTTCTTCGACCTGAAGGGACGGACCGACAAGCCGGTGTCGCACGCCAACAACGTCACGATGCGCAACATCCAGCTGGAGTGCAACACGTTCTTCGACGTGAAGGCGTCCGAGCAGTACAACCTCGACCATTTCACCTTCGAGAACCTGCAAATCAAGGCAAAGAACCCCGCGTGTGACAAGAGCATCATCCCGAACTTCACCTGGAAGGACGTCACCGTCACCGGCAAGTGAGCGGAAGCGACGATGCTGACAATCCCCTTATGTCAAGAAACCATTACCTCAGACACGATATGAAAACACACTGTTACCTTTACGCCCTCGCCCTGTGCTGCCTCTCTCCCCTGACAGTACAGGCGGAAGGGAGTCTGACGGCTCCCGTCGCCGGAGTGTACGCTCCGCAAGCAGAGAACAATATATATCAGGTATACGCCCAACGGTTCGCCGACTCGGAGATGAAACGTTTCCCCGAAGCCTGGCAGCTCGACCACGGCAAGCGCCTCTTCTTCGGCTATGCGCAGGGAGTGGGCTGCTGTGCCATGCTCGACATGTGGCGGGCAACCGGCGAACGCCGCTACTTCGACTACGTGGAGCAGTGGGCGGACTCGCTCATCAACGACAAGGGGGAAATCCACCTCTACAACATGAGCGACTACAACCTGGACTTCATCAACTCCGGCAAGGTGCTCTTCGCACTCTACAAGGAGACCGGCAAGGAGAAATACAAGCAGGCAATGGACGTGCTCATCAGGCAACTCTCCCGCCATCCGCGTACCACCGACGGCGGTTTCTGGCACAAGCTGGTCTATCAGCACCAGATGTGGCTCGACGGCATCTACATGGCTTCGCCCTTCATGGCGGAATACGGAGCGACCTTCAACCAGCCGCAATGGATTGACGAGGCGGTCCGCCAGATACGTGTCTGCCACAAGCACACCTTCGATGCCCGCACGGGACTGTACTATCATGCGTGGGACGAGAGCAAGAACCAACGTTGGGCAAACTCCGTCACCGGACAGTCGCCCAACTTCTGGGGACGCAGCATCGGCTGGTGGTTCATGGCACTGGTCGACGTGCTCGACTTCGTGCCTGCCGACCATGAGGGACGTGCCGACCTCATCGCCTACGTGCAGGGACTCGCCGCCTCCCTCCCCTACTATCAGGACAAGGACGGACTGTGGTATCAGGTCATCGACCAGCCGGAGCGCGAAGGCAACTTCCCCGAAGCGTCGGTCACCACCCAGTGCATGTATGCCATCGCCAAGGCGGTCAACAAGGGATACATCGACCCCAAGTACCGCACCGTGGCAGAGAAGGCCTTCAACGGACTGAAAGAGAAACTCCTCCGTGAGAACCCCGACGGCACCCTCACGCTGACCCGCTGCTGTCAGGTGGGCGGCTTGGGCGGACGCCCCTATCGGGACGGAAGTTACGGATATTATATAGGTGAAAAGATCCGCGATAACGACGCCAAAGCAACAGGACCCTACATCATGGGGTGCCTGGAGCTTGGGCAAACAGACTGAAATGTAACTCGAATGCTAACTGATGCTCCCCCGTCGGTCCTGCGGAAACAACGGAACCCTGCGGGGAGCTCATACAACGACTAACCAAACATCATGTTCAACAAGAAAACACTCGCACTGCTCTGCCTGGCGTTCCTGCTGCTGGCAGGCAACTCATGGGCACAACCGCTCAAACAGAAGGAAGTATTGGAAACCCTGACCAAGGTCAACGGCTACTTCATGAAGAAGTATGCCGACTACCGCCTGCCCTCGTTCTACAAGAAGATGCGCCCCAGCAACATCTGGACCCGCACGGTGTACTACGAAGGCTTGCTCTCGCTCTATTCCATCTATCCCCTCGACGAGTACTATGACTATGCCTACGGCTGGGCAGACTTCCACGAATGGGGCTTCCATCGTGGGACGACGACCCGCCATGCGGACAACTACAGCCCGGGACAGATTTACCTGGACCTCTACCGCCTCTGCCCGAACGATGCGGAAAAGATACGCAAGACACGCGCCAACATCAACATGCTGGTCAACACGCCCCAGGTAAACGAATGGTGGTGGATTGACGCCATCCAGATGGGTGCCCCCATCTTTGCCAAGCTGGGACGGCTCACCGGCGAACAGAAGTACTTCGACAAGATGTGGGCGATGTATGCCTACACCCGCAACGAGCACGGAGGCAACGGCATGTTCAACCCCAAGGACGGACTGTGGTGGCGCGACCAGGACTTCGACCCACCCTACAAGGAACCGAACGGGGAAGACTGCTACTGGAGCCGTGGCAACGGATGGGTCTACGTGGCACTGACCCGCATCATGGATGAGATTCCTGCCGACGAGAAGCACCGCGCCGACTACCTTGCCGACTTCCTCACCATGAGCGAAGCGCTGAAGAAGTGCCAGCGCGAGGACGGTTTCTGGAACGTCAGCCTGCACGACCCCGACCACTTCGGCGGCAAGGAGCTGACGGGTACCTCCCTCTTCGTCTGCGGCATGGCCTGGGGCATCAATCAGGGACTGCTCGACCGCGCCGAGTACCTCCCCATCGTGGAGAAAGCCTGGAACGCCATGGTCAAGGATGCCGTGCACAAGAACGGATTCCTGGGCTACGTGCAGGGCACCGGCAAAGAGCCGAAAGACGGACAACCCGTGACCTACGACAGCGTACCCGACTTTGAGGACTTCGGCACCGGCTGCTTCCTGCTCGCCGGCAGTGAGGTCTACAAACTGGCGGGAGAATAACCATCCCCCTGCCTGCAAACAAGAAACCTCGTTAACTGTTATACAATGAAAAGACTGATTTATTCCCTGGTAGCCTTGGCACTGGCAGCCTGCCACCCGACGACGGAGCAGGAAGCCATCGACCGTGAAGCCTTGGTGACCCGCAACAATCCCGTGTTGGCAGCAGCCGATACGCTCGCCTCCCTCTCGGTGGGCAACGGTGAGTTCGCCTTCACTGCCGACGTGACCGGACTGCAGACCTTTCCGGAGAGTTACAAGAACGGCGTGCCCCTCGGCACCCAGAGTCAATGGGGATGGCACAGCTTTGCCAACCCCGAAAACTACAAGCCCGCAGATGCCCTGAAGGAGTATGACTTCGGACGCGGACACAAGGAGTTGTACTCCTGCCAGTTCAAAGAGCCGGGACGACAGAAGTCCGCCTCCGACTGGCTGCGCAAGAACCCGCACCGCCTGCACCTGGGCATCATCGGACTGGAAGTGCCCGACGCCTCCCTCGCCGACGTGACCGCCATCGACCAGAAGCTGGACATGTGGAACGGCGAAATCAGCAGCCGCTTCACCCTCGGCGGACAGACCTATGACGTGAAGACCGTCTGCCATCCGGAACGCGACCTCGTGGCTGCCACGGTGACCTCGCCGGCACACACCGGCATCAAGTTGCACTTCCCCTACCCCACAGGCGGACACTGCGACGATGCCTGCAACTGGGATGCGAACGACAAGCACCGGACGGAGATTGTCCGTCAGGATGCCCAGCATGCCTTGCTCAAACGGACGCTCGACGCCACGACCTACTACGTCAACCTGACGTGGGAAGGACAGGCAGAACTGAAAGAGAAAGAACCCAACTACTTCGTGCTCCAACCGGCAGACGACCAACTGGCATTCGCCTGTGAGTTTACCGCCCAGGAACCTGCCGCCGACGGAGCCGCCCTCCCCTCGTTCGCTGAGAGCGAGGCTGCCGCAGGCAACCACTGGCAGAACTTCTGGAAGAAGGGAGCAGCCGTCGACTTCAGCCACTGCACCGACCTGCGTGCCAAGGAGCTGGAGCGCCGCGTGGTGCTGAGCCAATACCTGCTCGCCATCCAGAGTGCAGGCAGCATGCCTCCGCAGGAAACAGGACTGACCTACAACTCCTGGTTCGGCAAGTTCCACCTGGAGATGATCTGGTGGCACGAGTCCTGGCTCGCCTTGTGGGGACACCCCGAACTGCTGGAACGCACCCTCGCATGGTATGACAAGGCTGAACCGAAGGCACGGGAGATTGCCGCCCGTCAGGGCTTCGACGGCGTACGCTGGATGAAGATGACTGACCCCAGCGGCGAAGAAGCACCGTCGAATGTCGGCTCGTTCCTCATCTGGCAACAGCCGCACTACATCTATCTCGCCGAACTGGCTTACCGCGCCAACCCGACCGACAGCACGCTGGCACGCTACGCCCGTCTGGTGGACGAGACCGCGAAGTTCATGTATTCCTTTGCTACCTACGAACCGGAGAAAGACCGCTACGTGCTGAAGGGTGCCATCCCTGCACAGGAGACCCTGCGTGCCGCCGAGACGGTGAACCCGCCGTTTGAGCTGTCCTACTGGCACTATGCCCTGCAGACGGCACAACAGTGGCGCGAACGTCAGGGACAGGAACGCAACGCCCAATGGGACGAACTGCTTGCCAAGCTCTCCCCGCTGGCTTACAATGCCGACAGCCTCTACCTGGCTGCCGAGACTGCCACCGACACGTACAAGGACATCCGCTTCACCTCCGACCACATGGCCGTCCTTGGCTCGGTGGGCATCCTGCCGATGAACAAGCTCATCCGTGCCGACTACATGCGCAACACCCTGCACTGGATCTGGGACAACTGGAACTGGAACAAGACATGGGGCTGGGACTACCCGATGACTGCCATGAACGCCGCCCGCCTCGGTGAACCGGAGAAAGCGGTGGGCGCCCTGCTGATGGACAAGCGCACCAACACCTACCTGCCCAACGGACACAACTACCAGGACGGACGTCTGCGCTGCTACCTGCCGGGCAACGGCGGTCTGCTGACGGCTGTCGCCCTGATGTGCGCCGGCTGGGACGGATGCACCGAACAGAACCCCGGCTTCCCGAAAGACGGAACCTGGGATGTGCGGTGGGAAGGCTTGAAGCCGATGCCGTAAGACTTGAATAAAACAGGCGGACTTTTGTCCGCCTTTATCCGTTAATTATATACACATGAATCTGCAACAACCTATCACTTTTGTCTGTACGCTCTGTGCCGCGCTGTCACTCTCCGCACAGCCGGCAAGCAAGAAAGCGACACTCGAAGGACGGGACTACACCGAATCGACCTCCTACAACGATGCCTATCGGGGGACGCCCCGGCGGCTGCAATATGTGCCGGACGGGGAAGACTTCGTCTGCGTCAACGGAAAGAACCGCTACACCCGTGCCCTCTATGGCAGCCATACCGCCTACCGGGTAGAGACCAGCGACCGCCCCGTCTTTGCCATCTACAACAAGCCCAAGAGCTGGAACATTGCCTTCCGCCTGTCGAGCAACGGACGGGAAGGGCTTGCCCTGGACTCCACCGCCTACTGCGAGGCACGTTATACGCCCGGACGACGCAGCTACGTGCTTGCCGACTCGGCATGGGGCACGGACAGCCTCCGTGTCTCCGTCCTTCCGCTGCCGGACAGCGAAGAGGCCATCTGGCGCTTTGAAGGTCCGCAGGACTGCCGCTTCGAGGGACGACTCGCCCCCATCCGTGCCAAACGGCTCAGCCGCAACGGCGACATGGGTGCCGACCCTGCCGACAGCTTCGAGGCTTCCCTGACACAGCCTGCCACGACCACGGCTTTCACCACCGACAAGACGGGCATCGCCTACGTGCTCTACACCGACGGGAAGCTACGCCGCCTCTCCACGGCACGCGGACGGAAGCTCTACCAACAGGCGGAAGCTGCACGCGAGGCATTGGTATCCCGCTTCCGCATCGAGACGCCCGACCCCTTCATCAACACCCTGGGCGGTGCACTCGTGGCAGCTGCCGACGGCATCTGGGACGGTCAGGTCTGGCTGCACGGTGCCAACGGATGGCGGATGCCCCTGAGCGGATGGCGGGCTGCCTATACGGGCGACTGCCTGGGATGGTCCGACCGCGCCCGCACACACTTCGACAACTATGCCGCCTCGCAGGTTACTGACGTTCCGCCACGCTATGCCCACCCCACGCAGGACAGCACGATGCACCTGGCACGCGCTGCAAAGAAGTGGGGCACGCAGATGTACAGCAACGGCTACATCTGCCGCAACCCGAGACGGAACAACCAGATGCACCACTACGACATGAACCTCTGCTACATGGACGAGCTGTTGTGGCACCTCTGCTGGACGGGCGACCTGGACTATGCCCGACGGATGTGGCCCGTCATCACGGCTCACCTGGCATGGGAGAAGCGCAACTTCGACCCCGACGACGACGCACTCTACGACGCGTACTGCTGCATCTGGGCGAGCGATGCGCTCTATTACAACAGTGGGGCGGTGACACATTCCAGTGCCTATAACTACCGCGCCAACCGGCTGGCAGCCCTCATTGCCGGGAAAATCGGAGAAGACGGCAGCCGCTATGCCCGCGAGGCGGAACGCATCAAGGAGGCTCTGCACCAACGGCTGTGGATGAACGACAAGGGCTGCTGGGCAGAGTTCCAGGACTTCATGGGCAAACGCCGCCTGCACACCGCGCCCGGCATCTGGACGGTCTATCATGCCATCGACTCGGACGTGAGCGACCTCTTCGACTATTACCAGGCAGCCGACTACGTCAGCCGGGAGATTCCCCGCATCCCCGTCCGGGGTGCCGGACTGTCGGACGAGGGCTACTACACCATCGCAACCACCAACTGGATGCCCTACTCGTGGAGCATCAACAACGTGGCGTTCGCCGAGGTGTGGCACATGTGTCTGGCTTACTGGCAGGCAGGACGTCCGGAAGAGGCGTTCCGTCTGTTCAAGAGCTCGGTGCTCGACGGCATGTACCTGGGCAACAGTCCGGGCAACTTCGGACAAATCAGCTTCTACGATGCAGCCCGCGGCGAGTGTTACCGTGACTTCGGCGACCCCGTCGGTGTAGCATCGAGAGCACTGACGCAGGGACTGTTCGGCATCCAACCCGACTTGCTCAACCACCGGGTGACGCTCCGTCCGGGTTTCCCTGCCGCATGGGACTATGCCCGCCTGCATGCCCCCTACCTGGACTTCGACTTCCGTCGGGAGGGAGACACTGACCACTACAGCCTCACACCGCGCTTCGGGCAGGAGGCAACCTTCCGCCTCATCCTCCCGGCACGCAGGGAGCGCATCGCACAGGTCACCGTCAACGGAGAGCCTGTGAAAGCCACTCCGGTGGAGAGCATCGACTTCCCCTGTATCGGCATCGACTGTCCGTCGGCTGACGCGCTTCATGTGGAGATTGTCTGGGCGGGAGAAGCCATCAACGAGGCAAAGGCACATTCCGCCCAACAGCCGCTGCGGGGCACGAACGACGCCGGGATGCGCTTCGTCTGCCTGCAACAGGGCGACATGCAATGGTGGAAACCGCTCCGCAACGAACAGCCTTCCGCTCCGGTCTTTTACGGGACGGACCTCCCGGTCTATGCCGACGCCGTCTACCGTCCGGTGCCGATGGACGAGGCATGGAATGCGTCCGTGACGGACATCTTCCGCGAACAATACCTCAGTCCACGTTCCCCCTACACCACGCTGCAAATCCCGGTACAGGGCATCGGCGAGTGGTGCCACCCGAAAGAGACTGCCGACATCGACGACAGCGGACTGCGCCGGTTGTCGAAGGACGGCATCTTCACCACGCCGCAAGGCATCCCCTTCCGCACGCCTGCCACGGGACAGAACATTGCCTTCACCTCGTTGTGGGACAATTATCCGGACTCCCTCTCCATCCCCCTGGAAGGAAAGGCTGACGGCATCTACCTGCTGCTCGCCGGAAGCACCAACCACATGCAGTGCCGCATCGAGAACGGCAGCATCACGGTGCGGTATGCCGACGGCAGTACGTCGCGTCTGCCGCTCGTCAACCCGGACAACTGGGCACCCATCGAGCAGGACTTCTATTTCGACGGACTGGCATTCACCAACGATACGCCCCGCCCCTACCGGGTTGCCCTGGCTTCGGGACTTGTCAGCCACAACCTGGAACGTGACCTGCAGCTGAAAGGGTTCAATGACCGCCGCATCCCCGGCGGAGCAGCCACCCTCCTCTATCTTCCGCTTGACAAGCAGAAGGCACTGCGCAGCCTCACGCTGGAGACGGTCTCCAACGAGATAGTCATCGGACTGATGGGCGCCACGCTGGTGGAGTAGGCACATCGGTATACTGAAACAGGAAAGCACGGAGTGACCCGCCTTTGGATTCGAAAAGGCATCACCCCGTGCTTTCTTTTTTTGAGAGGGAGACTTGCCAGTGGATGTACAGCAAAGCGTTTCACCGACTAAGTCTCCATCATTCGTCCGCGAACTGCCTGATGGCCGACCTGAGATAAAAAAGCAAGGTGGGTGCAAATATTTTCCAGTAAGAACTATTGCCATTCTCAACAAAGGCTCTATCTTTGCCCCCGTGAAATCACCAAAGAACCAAAGTATGGAAGATATTTGCACCATCAAAGACATCTACAAGACGCTTTACCAGTTTGAAAAAGCGTTCGCCGAGTGCAACGGGATGACCATCAACGAAGCCATGATTCTCTGTTGCCTCAAGGACGGAGAAGCCAAGACGGCAGGCGCCCTGAGCGAGTTCGTCGGGTTGTCAAACTCCCGTATCTCGAAGGTTATCAATGCCGTGGAAGGGAAACAGCTCATCTGTCGGCTAATCAACCCCAACGACAAACGGCAGATGCTCTTCTCGCTGACGCCGGAAGGACGGGCGTGCATCGCCACCATGCAGGGCAAGGACCTGGGCTTCGACAACTTCTTCACCAACCTGCGGAAGTGCCTGGGCTGACCGGGAACGGGAGTCCCACACTTCCTTTCTTTTCATCCAAATAGTTTCTACTAGCAATTATTAATAACCATCAATAGAAGACTTATGAAGTACCTCATCATTGGAGGCGTAGCAGGGGGAGCGACCGTTGCCGCCCGTTTACGCCGGCTTGACGAACAAGCAGAAATCATCCTCGTGGAGCGAGGCAAATACGTTTCGTATGCCAATTGCGGCCTACCTTATTATATAGGTGGAACCATTGACGACCGCCAGAAGCTCTTCGTGCAGACCGCACAGGGATTCACCGACCGTTTCCGTATCGACATCCGCACCGAGCAGGAGGTCATCGCCATCGACCGTGCCGAACGTCGGGTGAACATCCGGCGGGTACTGACGGGAGAGACCTACACCGAGAGCTATGACCGGCTGGTGCTCTCGCCGGGTGCCGAACCGCTGCGTCCGCGCATCGAGGGCATCGACCATCCGCGCATCCTGACCCTGCGCAACGTACCCGACACGGACGCCATCAAGCACCTGGTGGAATATACCGAGGTGCAGCATGCCGTCGTCGTGGGCGGAGGCTTCATCGGACTGGAGATGGCGGAAAACCTGCGTCACCTGAACATCGAGACGCACGTCGTGGAGATGGCGGACCAGGTCATGGCGCCGCTCGACTTCTCCATGGCTGCCATCGTGCATCAGCACCTGACGGAACAGGGTGTCACCCTCCACCTGAAGAACGGTGTGCATCACTTCACCGACGAGAACGGACAAGTCGGTGTGCACCTCAACGACGGACAGGTGCTGAAGACCGACCTGGTGGTATTGAGCATCGGCGTACGTCCGGAAACCAAGCTGGCACGTGAGGCAGGGCTGGAACTGGGCACGACCGGAGGCATCCGCGTCAATGCCTGCATGCAGACTTCCGATGAGGCCATCTACGCACTGGGCGATGCCGTCGAAGTGACCCACCTCGTCACGGGCAAACCGGCACTGATTCCGCTGGCAGGTCCCGCCAACAAGCAGGGACGCATCGTCGCCGACAACCTCGTGCTGGGCAACCGACGCACCTATGCAGGCTCGCTGGGCACGTCCATCGCCAAGGTGTTCTCCCTGACGGTTGCCGCGACGGGAGCGAACGCCAAGCTGCTCCGTCGGGAGAACATCCCCTACATCGCATCCTGGACACACGGCTCCTCGCATGCCGGTTACTATCCGAACGCAGTCAGCATGAGCCTGAAGATTCTGTTCGCTCCTGCCGACGGACGTCTGTTGGGCGCACAAATCGTGGGCTTCGGCGGGGTGGACAAGCGCATCGAGATGCTGGAACAGGTCATCCAACGTCAAGGGACCGTCTACGACCTGATGGAACTGGAACATGCCTATGCCCCTCCCTACTCCTCGGCTAAAGACCCGGTGAACATGGCGGGCTTCGTGGCTGACAACATCCTGAGCGGACGGGTGCAGACCATCACCTGGCGCGACAAGCTCCTGACGGATGCGGACAGCGTGAAGCTGGATGTACGCACGGCGGAAGAGTATGCGCTGGGCAGCATCCCGGGCTTCCGCAACCTGCCCCTCGACGAGCTGCGCGAACACCTGCAGGAGATTCCCCGTGAGAAACCCGTCGTCGTGTCGTGCGCCGTCGGCCTGCGTGGTTACCTGGCTGCTCGCATCCTGATGCTACACGGCTTCCAGCAGGTCTTCAACCTTTCAGGCGGATACAAGACGTGGAGTGCCGCCACCGCTCCGCTCCAGCAGCCGGCAGCTCCGACACCGGAGGGACGTCCACGAACCGACAGTGCGCCAGCGACAGACACCCCTGCCCTGCAAGTGGATGCCTGCGGACTGATGTGCCCCGGTCCCGTCATGCAGCTGAAAAAGAACTATGCGTCGCTCGCTGAAGGAGAGACGTTGGTCATCAAGGCGACCGACCAGGCATTCGGCAAGGACGTGGCATCGTGGTGCAAGATTACGGGTGCCGAACTGACGAAGCTGGACAACCAGGGCGGCATCGTCACGGCATGGGTCCGCAAGGTGAAAGAGACCGACGAGCCGCTGCCCTCGTGCCCCTCGACCCGTCCCGCTCCGGCAACGGCTGACCACAAGACACTCATCGTGTTCAGCGACGACCTCGACCGCGCCCTCGCCTCGTTCGTCATTGCCAACGGTGCCGTCGCCATGGGCAAGAAGGTCACCATGTTCTTCACCTTCTGGGGGCTGAACGTCATCAAGAAGCCCCAAAAGCCTGCGGTGCAGAAAGACATCTTCGGACGGATGTTCGGCTGGATGTTGCCGAGCGACAGCCGCCACCTGTCCCTCTCCAAGCTCAACATGGCAGGCATCGGCAGCCGGATGATGCGCATGCTGATGCGCCGCAAACGCATCGACAGCCTGGAGAGCCTCATCAAGCAGGCGCAGGAGAACGGGGTGGAGATGATTGCCTGCACCATGAGCATGGATGTCATGGGTGTCAAGCGGGAAGAGCTGATGGACAACGTGACGCTGGGCGGTGTCGCCACTTACCTGGAGCGTGCCGAGGAAGCGAACGTCAACCTGTTCATCTGACCTCCGGCTCCGCAACGGCATCCTCTGACGGCAAGACTTCCGGAAAGGAAAATCAGGAAGTCTTGCCGTTTTTTTTTACGTTTCCTCTCTACAAGCTACTCATTTTTTACGTAGCTTTGTGGAAACATTTAAAATCTAAATGCTATGAACGAGAAGTTTATCATAAACATAGGACGGGAATTGGGCAGTGGAGGCAAAGCCATCGGCGAACGCCTCGCCAAGATTTACAACATCCACGTCTATGACAAGAAGCTGATTACGCTGGCTGCCGAAGAGAGCGGCATCTGCCAGAAGTTCTTTGAGAAAGCGGACGAGAGCAACAAGGGGTTCATCTCCTCGCTCATGGGCGGACTGCGCATCCCGTTTATCAGTGACGGGGCTGCCTATGACAACTACCTGAGCAACGATGCCTTGTTCAAAATCCAGAGCGATGTCATCCGCAAGCTGGCAAACGAGGAATCCTGCATCTTCATCGGACGGTGCGCCGACTACATCCTGCGCGACCATCCGCGCTGCGTGAACATCTTCGTGACCGCCGACATGAAGGACCGCATCTGCCGCCTCCGCGAAACCAACCCGAACATCAGCGCAGAGGATGCGGAAATCTACCTCGAGAAGGCTGACAAGAAGCGCTCCAGCTACTACAATTACTACAGCAACAAGACCTGGGGAGCTGCCGCCACGTACCACCTCTGCATCAACTCCTCCGTCTTCGGTCTTGACCGCACGACGGAATACATCAAGGCATTCATTGACGAGAAACTGCAATTGAAATAAGTCCCGACAGGACCTCTAACCTATCATCGCCCCAAAGCCACGGAGTCATATCGCTTCGTGGCTTTGTAGTGACGGGGCAGGTATCCTACATCGGTTATCCTCCTTTTACCTGTCATTCTGCACAATCTAAGCAGTTGTTCGGAAATTCCGAACAAGTGAATCTTCTTGCAGTTCCCCGTCTTTAAAAAGATATGCTTGTAGCCCTCATCACTTTCTCCCCTCTTCCGCCAGTTCCACGACCTCCATGTCCTTGAATGTTCCCGCCTCCAGAGTCAGACGCACCAGCGTACGCACCTTGTGGAAACCGTATATGCCCGCTGCACCGGGATTGATGTGCAACAGACCGAGCGTCTTGTCATACTTGACCTTCAGGATATGGGAATGTCCGCTGATGAAGAGCTTGGGCGGATGCACCAGCAAAGTGCCGCGGATGGACGGGTCGTACTTGCCGGGATAGCCGCCGATGTGCTTCATCAGCACGTCCACCCCCTCCACCGTGAAACGGTTGACCAACGGGTAACGCAGACGCAGGTCCTGTCCGTCGATATTACCATAGACCGCACGCAACGGACGAAAGGCTGCCAACCGCTCTGCCAGCTCCAGCGAACCGATGTCACCGGCATGCCAGATCTCATCGCAGTCGTCAAAATACTTGAGGTAACGCTCATCCCAATGGGCATGGGTGTCTGAAAGGATTCCTACTCTCATGGTCTTTCTTCTTTACTTTTGCGGCAAAAGTACAACAATTCTTTTGCAGAACTCAACAACCGCCCTGCCCTTTTCTTCCTACCTGCCGACGGGAAGCAACGTCCCTCCCGGGGAAGAGCGCAGTAATCCCCCGCCTTGTACAGACCAAAGTATAATACTTAGGGGGTCTAAGTATAATACTTAGGCAGGCTAAG